>JAABUQ010005699.1_pt1 | contig 19556 bp, 14 predicted proteins | sample 5560001 | NCBI WGS metagenome assembly JAABUQ01 (sample SAMN10711888, study PRJNA513371) | rock metagenome | isolation source: Antarctica rocks | place: Antarctica: Victoria Land, Finger Mt nord | collected 2015-12-18
AGCCAAACAGCCACAAAAAATTTAGTTCGACCGCACAAAACAAGATGATGATAAAATAAACCAGATAAACGAAGTATCGCAAAACCGGATTTTTTAAACGTGTAAACATATAGCTAAAGAGACGTTTAGAGGTGTACAAACGTAAGCAATTAACCCAAATTACGGGTGCTTGCAAATTTCTGTTTCCTATTTATACTGAAATTTTTTGAAGGGTTATGCTGTCCGGTTTGCACAGCAACGCCAGCTTTTACATCTTCTTTTATCTTGCTGAAAGTGCCCGATACAACTTTACTGGTCATACTGTTTTTAGCAGCTATAATTTTGATCGTGGTGGTGTTGCTGATCGTTATAGGGTTACTATACAATTTCGATTGCAAGTTTGGCGTGCTTCCATCCAAAGTATAATAAATTTTAACGCTGTCTTGTGCCGAAGCCGCCGCAATTGTAATCGGTTTGGTAAAGGTTTTGGACGGAGAAACTAAGTATGGATTCACTACAATTGGATAATCGGTGATGGCAGCAACCGGTTTTTCCAGATCTGCCATGTATAATTTATTAGGCAACTTCCCGATGAAAACATCCCAATAGCCGCCGTCAGTTATATTTTCATACGATAAAAACAGCTTGTCATAAGGCTTGCCATTAAGTTGCATCCCTTGCAAATAATAACTGTTGGTTGCATTTCCGGAAGATGCAACCACAAATTTTTTCCCGTTTTCCAAGTTGATCGTTGCTTTATCAAAGATTGGAATCCCGATCTGGAAATTATTTTGCCCCGGCGAGATGTTGTAAAACCCCAGCGCATTCATCACATACCAGGCACTCATTTGTCCGCAATCTTCATTTCCGGCCAAACCATCCGGCGTAGCTTTGTACAAAGTATTCATGATCATACTGAGGTAATATTGTGTTTTGTAAGGATCATCGGTAAAATTGTACAAGTAAGTTATGTGATGGCTCGGCTCATTTCCGTGCACGTATTGGCCGATGGTCCCGGTAATATCCGGCAGGCTTTTGCCCGTCATTGCTGAACTTGCAGAAAACAATGCGTCCAATTTATTTTCTAAGTTTTCTTTTCCGCCCATTATTTTTATCAAACCATTCACATCCTGCGGAACAGAAAATGAAAACTGCCAGGCATTGCCTTCGGTAAAATTATCGTCCACATCACTTGGTTTAAAAGAAGAAAGCCAGCCACCGTTTGTCCGGGTTTGCACAAAACCGGTTTGGTTGTTGTACACATTTTTCCAGTTTTGGGCACGTTGGATATATTCGGCATAATCCTGGTCTTTTTTCAACATTTTGGCCATTTGCGCAATACACCAATCGTCATAAGCGTATTCCAGGGTTTTGGAAACCGATTCCTTTTCATCTTCCGCCAAAACTAAACCATTTTTCCGGTACGAATCCAAGCCAAACTGATTTCTGTTTACTGCATCTTTCATCATTTTAAACGCTTTTTCGGCATCAAAACCACGTAAACCTTTGGCATAAGCATCTACAATAACCGGGATGGAATGGTTGCCGGTCATGCAATAAGTTTCGTTGGAAGCCAAAGGCCAAATCGGAAGCAAACCGCCCTGTTCGTTCATCGCCATAAAGCTTTTGATAAAATCCAAAGTCCGTTTTTTATCGATTAAAAGAAGCAACGGATGCTCGGCGCGGTACGTGTCCCACAAAGAAAAAACGGTGTAATAATTAAAGCCTTCCGCTTTGTGGACCTGCTGGTCCAGGCCGCGGTATTGCCCGTCAACATCATTATAAATATTGGGGGCGAGCATACAATGGTACAAAGCCGTGTAAAAAACCGTTTGCTTGATACGCGCCTGATCCACAGTTTTGGTCCTGGGTTGAGGCCTGTTTCCGCCAAAACCATAACCCATATTGTTTTGCTGTGGCAGAGGGGGCAAAACCGGTGCGCCTCCTTCTACCTGAATTTTGGAAAGCTCTTTTTGCCAAGTGTCTTTTGCCTGTTTCATTACTTTTTTAAAGTCGAAATCCGGCACTTCTGCATCCAGGTTTTTCAGCGCGCCTTCTGCGCTGACGGATGATATGCCAACTTTCGCGATTACTTCGCCGGGATTATCAAACTGAACAAACATTTTAATATTTTTTCCCTGAAGCTTCTTTTCGCCGTCTTTAATTTGATTGTCCGAAGCCAGGCTGTAAGTTTTAAATGCTTTGGAAAACTTGGCGTAGAAGTAAACCGACTGGTCCTTCGCCCAGGAAGACGAACGCCGGAAACCACGGATTTCCCGGTCATTTACCACTTCAACCCAGGAATCTAAAACCGGGTCGCGGTGCTGCAAATCGATGATGATGTTGGCTTCTGAAGTTTTAGGAAAACTATAGCGGTGCATTCCCACGCGCAAAGTTGCCGTCAGTTCCGCTGTGATTTGGTATTTATCCAGTAAAGTGCTGTAATATCCCGGCGAGGCGGCTTCGTTTTTTTTCTGAAAATGCGAGCGGTAATCATTTTGGTTTAACTGTGGTTTGCCGGTGGTGGGCATAAACAAAACATCACAATAGTCGGCAATTCCGGTCCCGCTGAGGTGCGTATGTGAGAAGCCGTAAACCAACGAATCCGTAGCATAATAACCGGAACAACCATCCCAGCCTTCCAGCCGCGTATCCGGGCTTAATTGCACCATTCCGAAAGGCAAAACCGCACCGGGATAAGTATGGCCGTGGCCGCCGGTGCCGATGAAAGGATCAACTAATTTAGTATAATCCACTTTACGTTGTGCCGATGCTTTGTTTAGCAGCAAAAAAAACAGGGGTAAAAACAGTATGGTTCGTTTCAAATATTTCATAGAAGTGGGTCAGAAAATGCCAAAATACAAGTTCAAGGCTTTGATTTTTGTTCAAGATACAAAGCATGGTTAGTTAACGGCCTAAAATTATTTTTCGTTTCTAAGACAGTGGAAACTTTGGGAAAATATCACTGAAGTTGTTTAAACTTTTTCTGCTGGTATTTTTATAAGATGCTTCTTTTATCACCTATAAATCATAGGTCGTCTCCCTTGCCCTGCAAGTGCCGTATATCTAAATAGAAATTAAACGTTGGAAAGATAGGCACCATACTTCCCCTCTTGAGAGGGGTTAGGGGTGTGCCCTAAGCAAATTACAATGAATGATGTTATTCCTAAATGTTAAAAGTTTAAACAACTTCAGTATAAAAATGTAATTTACCTGCATCTAATCATGCAACGCAAACATTTTCTTTCATCACTTTTACCGGTAGCTTTTACTTTGTCTGCTGCAAAACCATGGGGAAACCCGGCTGATTTTATTTCTTTGGAAGAGATCCAGCCTGCTGTTGAACTCATGCAAAGTTGGGGTTTTGGGGTTGAGATCGGAAAAACAGTCGGTAAAAGAAGCTTCACTTTGGGCGGAACAGACGAAGAACGCGCAGCAGACTTGCAATCTATGCTGGACAATCCTCAAATTAAAGCCATCATGTGCGCCCGCGGCGGTTACGGAACAGTTCGGATTATTGATCAGTTGGATTTCCAAAAGTTTGCAGCCCATCCAAAATGGATTATTGGTTTTAGTGATATTACCGTTTTGCATAATCACGTCCATCAAAATTATCATGTTGCAACCTTGCATTCCAAAATGTGCAACAGTTTTCCTGTAGATTGGAATATGGCAGAACCAATCCAAGTGGAAACTATCTTTTCTATCCAACAAACTTTGATGGGTGAAAAACTAAATTATCTTTCTCCTGCTTCCGAATTTAACAGGTTAGGAAAAGCAACAGGTGAATTGGTTGGCGGAAATTTAAGTCTGGTTGCAAGTTTGGCGGGAAGTAAATCTGATATTAACACCAAAGGAAAAATTTTGTTTTTAGAAGACACCCATGAACAATTGTACAACTTAGACCGCATGTTTTACAATTTAAAACGAAGCGGTAAATTGGATTATTTGAACGGTTTATTGATCGGGGGTTTTAACATTAAAGCTGATGAACCGGATGAAGAATTCGGAAAAAACTTGTCTGAAATTGTATTAGAGAAAGTAAAAGAATACCATTGTCCGGTTTGCTTTGATTTCCCGGTTGGACATCAGAAAAATAACTTTGCTTTAAAATGCGGCGTAAAGCATTTGCTGGAAGTTGATGCAAGCGGAGGAAGGTTGAGTGAAGGATGATGCTTCTTTTATCAGCATAAAATTAGTAAAACCTGGCTGGAAAAATTCCTGCCGGGTTTTATATTTAATCTGTTTGTCTAAAAACTATTACTTCACCAACTCAAATCCCCAATCCTTGCCTTTATCCACAGCCGGCACGCCACTGGCCATCCAAACCGGCATCGATGCGCCTTTTAAAAAGTGGTCAAAATATTGCTGCTCGCGGATGGAGATGTCTTTACGGTTTTGCCGCAACACTAAATTGTGCGCTTCGCCATTGTATTGCAGCAGCCAAACCGGCTTGTTCAATCGGCGCAAAGCGGTAAACATTTCAATTCCCTGATACCAAGGCACAGCTCCGTCTGCATCGTTCGACATAATAACCACCGGCGTTTTTACTTTTGGCAACTGGAACAGCGGTGAATTTTGGATATACAAATTGGTGTTGTCCCATAAATTGGCACCGATCCGGCTTTGGCCTTTTTCATACTGCCCTTCACGGGTAATGCCGCTTTCCCAACGGATACCGCCGTAAGCCGAAGTCATGTTGGCAACCGGCGCACCAGCCCAGGCAGCCGCATACATATTGGTTTGGGTGATCAGGAAAGCCACCTGGTAACCGCCCCAGCTTTGTCCCTGGATGCCGATATGTGCGGCATCAACCCAGGCATTTTTCTCAAGGTTTTCCACACCGGAATTGATGAACTCTACGGCAGAAGCACCCGGCTGGCCTCTTTCATAACTAATATCAGGCGTAAAAACCAAATAACCATTGCTTGCAAAAAACGAAATCGGCAACCGCGAAGGTGTTGGTGCAGGCGGAATATAGCTGTACAAACCTTCGGATAATTTCTCATAAAAATAAACCAGCATCGGATACTTCTTTTGCGGGTCAAAATTCTCCGGCTTGTACAAAATCCCTTTAGAGGGATAACCTTTTGGTGTGATCCAGTTGACCAGTTCGGCCGTTCCCCAATTGTATTGGTTTTGCTGCAGATTGACCGCACTTAATTTAATTTCTTTTTTCAAGTTGGAAGAAACATACAGGTCCGGCGAATGCTGATAATTGCCTTTGGTGTAGATGTATTCACCACTGTTTTTGGCCTTTTGCAACAGGCTGAAACTGTAGGGCACCATCCCGATTTCTTCAGGGGGTTTATTGCTGCCGATCGTCTTCTTATAATATCCCCATTGCTTGTTTTCCTCGTTCTGCACCAGCAACATCAATGGTTTTTTGGCCGGGATATATTTCTCTTCTTCACTTCCGGCAGCATTAAAACGCCTGTTTGGGTTTTGCACCGGATAGCGGAAAACAAGTTTGTTTTTTCGGCCTAAACCATTGGTAAAATCCGTTGCCGTTCCGGTTGCCGGGTCAATGCTCCAGATGTCGTAACGGTCATAAACCAACAAAGCTTTATCACCTTCTGTCCAGCCGGAAACGCCATAAGGAGAAGGGTCATCCGGTACGTCGTTCTGTTCTTCGCCCATTTTCACGCCTGTTTTTCCGGTGAGGTTTGTTTTTTTGCCGGCAAAAACAGCATAGCTGTACCAGTTTTGGTTGGCCGAATCAAACCAGATCACAAAGTTGCCTCCCGGAGAAATTTGGTAACGTGCTTTTAAACGTGCATTGATCTTTTTATACGCACCAGTTTTGATGTCAATCAAATAAGCTTCCTGTAAAGCTCCGGCCCAAACTGCTTGTGCTCGTGCGCCGGTGTCCGTAATACCTAAAGCGTAACGTGCATCGTTGTTTTCTGGTAATGTAACTTCCTGCACACCTGGATTTGCCAGTTGGATTAATTTATGCCCGGATTCTGCAGGCTCAATTACAGCCAGGTAACTTCTTCTTAATTCGCGTTGCAGATTGTGCAGTTGCTGCGGTTGCAGGTAATCGTCTTTATAATTCCAGATGTCCAATTTGGCATGTTCAAAATCAACCAAAGTGGTGTCGGCCGGTTTTGGGATTGGTGCCGTACCAAAAAACAAGCGGCTGCCGTTTTTACTGAAATAAACCCGGCCATCACCGCTTACAGCCCATTTTTCCGGCATTCCTGCCGAACCTGGTGATGCAATCACTTCTGCACTGTCTTTTGTAGCGTTGTAATAATATAATTTAAAAGGCTTCACCAATGCTTTCTCCGGGTTTTTCTCTGCTGTAAAAGCCAGTTGTTTTCCCGCTTCGTCAAAAACAGGATTGCGATAGTTGCCGCGGCCGCTGCTTACTGTTTTTAGCACATCTTTTTCAATGTCATACAAGTACAAACCGGACTTGCCGTCTTTACTTCTCCGCGGGGCTGTCACTGCAAATGCCAGATGTTTCCCGTCTTTGTCCAACTGATATTCGGTTACATATTTAAAAGTCCGCTGCTTGTTGTTCAATAATTGTTTGACGGTAAGATCTGCACCTTCGCGCGTCGGCGGAGCAATCGTTTGAGCAACAGATTTTTTCGTCGTATCCGAAGCAACGGGTTTTTTCAACGTGTCGCTGGAAGCGAGATAAGCAACTACAGAAGCTTTTTCTGCTGTTTTGAAAGATCGGACGGATGGGATTTTGGTGATTTGCTTGGAACCAAGCATCATCAAACCCAAAGTGTCTTTCGGAAATTCGTCCTGCTTTTTCTTTTTGATCCTGGCTAAACGAGTTGCTGCATAAAACGGACGGATCAGGAAAGCGGCATATTTGGAATCAGCTGTAACCCGCGCCGTGTCTGCCCGCGGAACTTGTATTTTGTTGCTGTTTTTAGCAGTGGAAATTACGAGTGTGGCATCGCCCTGCTGCGGTTTCACTACATATAAAACCCATTTCCCGTCATCACTGATCCGTTCATTGCTGATACTTTGCCAGCTATCATAAACAGAATGGTCCAATGGTTTTTTGGCAGTTGTTTGTGCCGATGCCGCATCAACCAAAAAACACAACAGAGGTAGGAGTAATAATTTTCGCATAGCTAAATCTTTTTGTGAAAGCTTAAATATGCTGTTTTTATGAGAAGGATTTTTGAAGGAATAAAAAAGTTACAATGATAAGCGAAGCAACAAATCATAAGCAGGTACATCCATCAGGAAAAAGGATGCCATTTTAATTGTTGCTTTTTAAAATGCTGATTATAGTTTGTTGAAATTTAAAACACGTTAGCTTACAATGGCTATTTCCATATTTACAAAAATCAGTTTACGTTCTAATTGGCTTGTATTTATAAAATTTGTTCGTGGTTAATTTATGTAAGATCACCATGCTTCTTTTGGCACTAAAAAATTGGTGTTTGCACCTTACATTTTAAAATCAAAAAGTCAATGATTTTTATGGCATAAAAGAAGCATGGCAACAGCCGATAAAAAATATCAAAAGTATAACCTTAAAAAACATTAAAAGGATTTTAAGTTTTTAAACTTGTATAAACAAGTTTGACCCAAACATCAAATCTCAGGGTGTTGCTCTTTAAGTTGCCAGTATTGCAAACGGCTATTGTTGTTAGGTTTTAAAATGATTGGGTTATTAATGTTTCCTTCGCTATCAGAAGGGCAAAGGTATAGTTCAGTCCCCTTTAATTTTATCAGATAAACATTTTTTTCAACCGGTATAAACTTATATTGCTGAGCAGTATTTCCTAAAACCAGCGGTTGTTCTTCCATTGCTGTGCCTTCTTTAGCGATAGCCGATGGTTGTAGGGTTTTATTAGAAAACAGATTTACCAGTTGATAAAAATTACCGTTCTGCTTTTTAAAATCCCAGGTAACACATTTCCAATTGACCGGAGAATAGGCAACGATGGGCGTTCCATTTTTACTGTTGGCATCTTTTATCCTGATGAAAATACCGGTTTGAACATTTTTAATTGCATAAGTTCCGTTGATATCCTGGCAATAAACAGTGTTTAAACCAGAGAAAAAATTGATCAGCAGCAAAAGCAAGTTCCTTTTCATATCCTATTGTTTATTTTTATGTTGCAAAATATAATTAACCATTTCATTGATCTCTTCAGTGGTTAAAACAGCTTTTGTTTTTCCTGCGATGTTTTAGCGGGATAAGAGAAAGGGTTACATCGGTATAAAAATACAGAAAAAGCTATTAAAAATCATTTGACTTCTGCCTTGTCAAGTTTACCTTTATATTTAATGCAGCTTTGTTAATCTTCAGGACCAACTTAAAATTTAAAGTTTCTTAATTTAGCAGATGGAGAATTTGAAAATTGCAACAGCACAATTTGAAAACAGAAGCGGCGATAAGGCCTATAACCTTTCTGTTATTGAACAATTAGCCGAAAAAGCAGCCCGGCAAGATGCCGATGCAGTTGTTTTTCATGAATGTTCCATCACCGGTTATACTTTTGCCAGGCATTTTACCAAAGCACAAATGCTGGACTTGGCAGAGCTTATACCTGATGGGCCAAGTGTGCTCAAATTAACAGGATTTGCCAAAGCGTTTAACATAACCATACTGGCAGGATTGTTTGAAAAAGATCCGCAGGGAAACCTTTTCAAGGCCTATGTATGCGTGGATAAAAACGGCTTGGTTGCAAAACACCGGAAGCTTCATCCTTTTATCAACCCACATATTTCCCCGGGAAATGCCTATACCGTTTTTGATTTGTGCGGATGGAAATGCGGTATCCTGATCTGTTACGATAACAATATCATCGAAAACGTAAGGGCAACTACCTTGTTAGGCGCGCAGATCATTTTTATGCCGCACGTAACCATGTGTACGCCATCAACCCGGCCAGGTGCAGGTTTTGTGGACGCTAATTTATGGAAAGATAAAAAAGCAAATGCCAATTTACTGCGTCAGGAATTTGATGGCCCGAAAGGAAAGGAATGGCTGATGAAATGGCTGCCTGCACGCGCTTATGACAATGGTATTTACGCCGTTTTTTCAAATCCTATCGGGATGGACGATGACCAATTGAAGAACGGTTGTTCCATGGTTATTGACCCTTTTGGCGATGTTATAGCAGAATGCGCCACGCTGGACGATGAAATAGCAATTGCCGAAGTTACGCCGGATAAATTAACGATGGCAGGAGGGTACAGATATACCAAGGCCAGAAAGCCAGAGTTATACGGTGGTATTATTTCTAAAGCACATCACAGCGAACAAAAAGTAATTTGGTTGGACGAGTAAATTTGAAAACTTAAAGGGTGATTGCTCTATCTGGTTGAAATACAGTAATTTTTTTACATAAAACAAAATTTTATCAAATGTATTTTATATTTGAATATTCAAATATAGATATACATCGTATAACGGTCAGAATCAGCCATTTTAAACTCCATTACTTATGCCAACCCATGCTGAAATAATGCACTATATTATTGATTATATCTTGCCTGCTTTGCTTGTATTAAATATGGCTATAATTATATTTAGGATGTATATCAAGCCTAAATATGCCAAAAATGTTACTGTAACTAATAAAAAGACTGGCAAAAGCGTAACTGTTCCTACTGAATACAACAGCACATCTTCCAAACGCTTAATGGAAGTGATGCATGAGTAGTGAGATAGAACCATCAAGTCTTTCTAAAGCAAAAAACACACTCCTTCCTACATTAACCGCTTTACTGGAACTTGGTGTCCTGGGCATCCCTGATTCTTATTATAAAAGTATTGGTGTAATAATTGCGCCTTTTATTGCTGTCGTGCTAAATATTGGGATCAAGCATCTTTACAAAAGATATAATTGCTCGGCTATAATCAAATTACATAGCAAGTGGAATCGCAGGCTTAAGGATGAATATGCCTTGCAAACCACCACAGAACAAAGGAAGACTGAGATTTTGAAAGAAATATCGGACAACGAAGCGGAAATAAAAAAACTAGAAAAAAGTTCCATTAACATAGATTTCGATTAAACCCATGCCCAAAGACACCTACCCGGCCATTAAACAGCGATTCTTCCAAGCATTTCCCAATCTTTGATTTATTTCTAAATAATAAAGAGGCTGTATCATAAATAATGATCAGCCTCTTTTTATTACAAGATATTAGAACAATTTCAAATATTTTCGGCTGGATTAATTTGCAATAATTATCTGATTTTCATATATTTAAAGTATAAACAGATGAGCAATGGCGATAAAACAACCTGTTTTCAAGCTCTACAATCAGCAGCAAATCCTTGCGATCCCGCCCACGCTGGAGGAGTTGATTCCTAAAGGACATCCGGTTCGTATTGTAAATGAGGTCATTAACAAACTCAATATTGAACCGCTTTTGAAGGCCTATCATATTAGGGGCAGTTCGAGCTATCATCCGCAGTTGCTGCTTAAGGTTTTGGTCTATGGATATGTCACCAATACTTACTCCAGCCGGAAACTGGCAGCAGCATGCAGGGAAAGCGTTTATTTAATGTGGCTAAGTTCAATGAGCTATCCCGATCATAACACGATCAACCGTTTCAGAGGTGTTCGTCTGAAAAGTGCGCTCCGCAATGTGTTTGAAGATGTGGTAAAGCTCCTGTCGGAAGAAGGGCTGCTCAGCATAGAGGAAATCAATACGGATGGCACTAAAATAGAAGCTAATGCGAATAAATACACCTTTGTCTGGAAAAAGTCGATCCAGACCAACAAGGAGAAAATGAAAAAGCAGCTGACCGGGATATGGGAGTATGCTCAGCAAATAGCACAAGGGGAAGACAAGGTTCCTGAACCACCTGACTTTACGGATATTGATAGTGAAAAGGTAAAAGCAACGGTAGATCAACTGAATGAAAAGCTGGCCGGTAAGGATAATGTGGGTAAAAAGGTTAAGAATAAATTGAAGTACATCACCCAAAATTACCCGGCAAATATTGAAAAATATGAGCGGCAGGAAGCTCTCTTGGGCGAAAGGAACAGCTTTAGTAAAACCGATACGGATGCCACATTTATGCGGATGAAGGAAGACCACATGAAAAACGGCCAGTTAAAACCGGGGTATAATGTACAGATATCCACATCCAATCAGTTCATTGTTAATTACACCATTCATTCAAACCCTACAGATACCACCACTTTAACAACTCATCTGGCGCAGCATGAAGCAAGTTATGGAAAAGCGCCCAAAGTGATTGTTGCTGATGCTGGTTACGGTTCTGAGGAAAACTATACTTTACTCGAACAAAAGGAAACCGTTGCTTTTGTAAAGTATGGTATGTTTGATAAAGGGCAAAATGAAAACTACAACAGCAAACACCCATTTGCCGCAAATAAGCTTTTTTATAACCAGGAGAAAGACTGCTACATCTGTCCCATGGGCCAACAAATGTGTTTCATCGGAACTTACACAAAGGAAACGGCTACCGGCTTTAAACAAACCATCAAAAGATACCAGGCGAGGAATTGTGCTACCTGTCCGCTCAATGGCGCCTGTCATAAATCCAAAGGTAACCGGATCATTGAGGTCAATGAAAACCTGAACAGGTTAAAACAAAAAGCATTTGAGCTATTGAACAGTGATGAAGGCATAAAACGGCGAAAGAAGCGATGCTTTGACGTAGAGCCAACATTCGGAAATATCAAACAAAACCACGGGTTCAAAAGGTTCCTGCTTCGTGGTAACGAAAAAGTAGAAATAGAATGGGGACTAATTGCAATCGCCCAAAATCTAAGGAAGAAAGCGGCTTAAAAAGTCCGTTTTTGACCTATTCCGACCCGAAATAACTGCTTTTATAAATCTTAAATGAAAATATGCCTAAATTAGGCTCACAGTTTACGAAATAAAAAAAACCGCATCATCTGATTTATGATACGGCCTCTTTTTGGTTTCGGCAATTGTGTATCTGTCAATTATAAATAATGAAAAACAATAAAAATTTATGGGTGCTGGTTTTCATTTGCGTGATCAACTCGTTGGGTTTTGGAATAATCGTTCCGCTGATCTATCCTTACGGCAAACAGTTTGGCATCACCGAGCAAACATTAGGTTTACTGACCGCTTCATTTTCCATCGCCCAATTTTTTGCCACGCCTATTTTAGGTTCTTTATCTGATAAATATGGCCGCAAGCCATTGCTCATCATCAGCCTGATCGGTACTTGTATTTCTTTTGTTCTTTTTGCACAAGCAAGAAGTCTGGTCATGCTTTTTGCCGCCCGGATCCTGGATGGCATCACCGGCGGAAACATTTCTGTAGCACAAGCCATGGTTTCAGATACCTCAACACCGGAAGACCGCGCCAAAAATTTCGGGATCATCGGCTCTGCTTTTGGTTTTGGTTTTGTCATCGGGCCTGCTATCGGCGGCGTTTTAAGTAAAATTAGCTTGCAGGCCCCGTTTTATTTTTCTGCTGGAATAGCTTTGATTGGTGTGTTATGTATCTACTTTTTTTTACAAGAAACCAATCCGGAACACGAACGTAAGAACGACAGTAAATTCAGTTTCAAATCCCTGATCACAGTGCTGAAACAACCGGTTGTGGGCAGTGCTGTTTTTATCGGCTTTTTATTGACAATGGCACAATTCACCATGATCATCGGTTTCCAAACTTTTACTGCAGATGTTTTGAAAATCACCCCTTTTCAAATCGGTGTTTTTTTTGCCGGTTTTGGTATTTCCGGCATCCTGATGCAATTGGCCGTTCCTTACATCACCAAACTGATTTCTTCCAGAACGCTGATACTTCTTTTATCGCTTGTTTTTTGTTTTGTTGCGATGCTGCTTTCCGGCTTTACCAACCAATTAATTTTCTTTGCAGCCTGTATGTGTGCTTACGGCTTGTTCAACGGTTTGCGAAACCCAATGTTAAATGCGATTATTGCTGACCGGGTAGATCAAAATGAACAAGGGCAAACCTTGGGGATCAATCAATCTTACGCTTCTATCGGGCAAATCCTGGGGCCGGTCAGTGCCGGTTTTATCTCTGGTTTTTCCATACACTACGTTTTCTTTTTATCCGCATTTTTTATACTGGCCGGTTTTTTATATACCTTTCTTTTAAGATCACAAGAAAAAACAACACCAAGCAATGCTGAAGTTTAACCCAAGGGAAATCCTTTCTGTCACCATGATCCTTTTTGCCATTATTGATATCATCGGGACGATCCCAATCATTATTGATATGCGACAAAAAACAGGGAAAATCGAATCCGAAAAAGCATCGCTCACTGTTTTTATACTGATGATTATTTTTCTTTTTGTCGGCGATCAGTTACTAGCGATCATTAATATAGATGTAGCCTCTTTTGCTATAGCCGGTTCGCTGGTTATATTTATTATAGCAATGGAACTGATCCTGGGTGTCCGTTTTTTTAAAGAAGAAGAAATCACTTCTACAGCTTCTATTGTTCCACTGGCTTTTCCGCTGATTGCCGGTGCCGGAACCATGACTACTTTGCTCTCTCTTAAATCAGAATATCAAACACAAAACATCATTGTTGGAATCGCCTTAAATACAATTTTCGTTTTTTTAGTGCTTAAAAATGTACAAGTGCTGGAAAGGTTGCTGGGAAAAACAGGCTTGAACATCCTGCGAAAAGCTTTCGGGATTATTTTGCTGGCCATTTCCATCAAACTTTTTAGGAGCAATACGCATTTGTAATTCAAACTTTTCTGTTTTTCCGGTTTGTCATTTCCGCAGGGAGAAATCTTCATCAAACCATATAATTATTAAGTTGCTTGGAAGAAGATTTCTCCCTGCGGTCGAAATGACAAAAAAAATGCGACACTGATTTTTATGTGCTAAAAGAAGTATCACACCGTTTTAACCAATCGCGCTACAAACATCGTATCCGACTTTCGTTCATAACCTTTCAGCAATTTAGAAGATTCCAAAGCTAAACCTGCTTCTTTTATCAGGTAATTTACAACTTCTTCATTTTCTTCGCGGAAAGCCGAGCAGGTGATATAAACCAATGGCTGGCCTGGTTTTAAATATTTGATCACGTTCACCGCAATCGTTTTTTGCAATGCCTGGAAAAAAGCAATACGTGAAATATGAAACTGGCTGATCATTTCCGGTGTCCTTCCCCAGGTGCCGGAACCGGTACAAGGCGCATCCAAAATGATCCCGTCAAACACATAATCATGCAAAACAGAGTCGATATTTTGGGTAAGGTCGAGTGCTTTTTTTTGATATTTTTTGATGCCGGCCAATTGAAATCGTTCGTCCAGGTTATCCAAAACCGATTCCCGGATATCGGAAACCACTAACTTCAAATCCGGTTCCTGCTCATGCAGCAACAGCGTTTTTCCACCTGATGCAGCGCAGGCATCCCACCAGTTTTCCCATTTTTTAGGCCGAAGATATTTTGCGGTTTGCTGCGAAGATTCGTCCTGCACTTCAAAATACCGTTGGGATGGAAAAAGCTGGTCTAATTTTGTCCCGTTTGACAAAGCCAGGCACTGATCTGATTTTTGGCGGAAAACAATCCCTGCATCAGTCAGCGTTTGCTTCACCAAAAATTCGTGCCCTTTTTGGATACGGATAAATAAATCGGGCTGCACAAAAAAGGATGATAAAAACAGCATCGGATCTATTCCGGCAGATAAATGAGCATTGAAAGGAAACACCTCTTCCAGCTTGAAATCCGGATACTCTTTTTGCAGGATAAAAATCTTTTCCCGGATTGGAACGGTGATTTGTGCTGACCATACCGGTTTAAAAAAACTCAGGAACGAATTTTCCTGCGTGTTGCACAAAAACTCCGCAGCAAACAAACGCTCTTCCGGCGGATAATTCGCCAACGCTTTTCCCAACCGAAAATAATTATAAACCAGCCGCGATGCTATACGCCGGTCTGTTGAACCCATCTTTTTGTGCAAACGGAAATAGCCGGGCAAAAACTTGTACAAAGGTGTTTCTGCCGGATAATCTTTCAGCAATTGCAAAAAAGTACGAAGCTGGTTTTCTGCCCTCATGGAATTGCTTTCAGCGTAAAGTTAGCATACTGCATCATCACAACATAAGTATTGATCCAGCCGTAACCTTTTTTCTGCACAAATTTAAAGTGGTTATTTGAGGCATCGGAAGGCTGGTTTTGCAATTGCTTGAAATCAAAAGTTGGATCAGCAGCAAGCCCGGCGAAATACATGCCCGTGTCAAACCCTTTAATCGCGTATTCGCCGGGTTCGGTATGATATGCTTTACGAAAGCTTTTAATGAAATTAATGGTTTCTGCGGATTTATAATCAGCCTGATAAGCAGAAGTGATGCAGGTGTGCAGTTTCTCCAGCACTTCCGGCCGTAAAAAAGTGGCTTTGCTCCAGTTGGGATGCCCAAAAAGCTGTATGGGATAAGTATCTGCCAGTTTATCAAGCGACTCCAAAGTAACCCGTAAAAACAAACGGTCGGTGGAAGGAATGACGAAAATATTTTCCGAAGATTGAGAAAGCTTAGGCAGCAAAGCCGTAAAATCGCCTTTGCTTATCGTTACGTCCACCACCTTGATACGCTTATTGCCTAAACTGTCGATGCTTCTTTTAAAGGGTAAAATGTATTTATTTTCTTCAGAATAACCCGACCGTAAAATGTAAACCACTTTTGGGCGGATATTTTCCTGGATATACTGTGCCGTCCGCATGGCATGAAACTCCAGCGGCGGCGTTAAAGTGATCAATGATTCGTTATTGTAACCTGCCGGGGAGGCAGCAGAAAGCGGCGAAACCACAGGCTTGTGCAAACTGCTGATACTGGTGGAAAATGCCTGCACATCTACCGGAAAAACCGGCCCGACAATTAAATCACTGCTGCGGATAACCGGGTTTGAAGCTAACTTTTGCGCTTGTGCTACCTCATCTCGTGTATCAAAAACTGTTAGTTTGAAGCTTTGCCCGCTGCTGGTCAACGAATCCAAAGCGAGCTTAAAGCCTTCATAAAAATCAACCGCAATATTGGTTTTGATCAGGGTTTTGGTAGAAGTATTGCCGTTCGCATCCAACTGGTCCAGCTCAAAAGGCAGCAACAAAGCGATGGACGGGATGCGTTTGGGTTTTGCAACCGGCGGCGGCAAATTGGCAGCAGCTTTGGCCGCGGCAGCTTCTCTTTGCTGTGCTTCTTTTACCGCCTTAATTTCCGCGGCCGATTTTTCCTGAGGTTGTTGCACAACCTGCCGGATTTTGGGCGAACAGGCAGTTAAAAAAAGTGCCGTTAAAAACAGTATCAGCCACTTATTCCCACTCAATGGTGGCTGGCGGTTTGGAACTGATGTCATACACAACACGGTTGATCCCTTTAACATTATTGATGATTTCGTTAGATATTTTTCCAAGCAGGTTATAATGCAAATGGCACCAATCGGCCGTCATGCCATCCAAAGATTCTACGGCACGCAGACAGATCACGTTCTCATAAGTGCGTTCATCTCCCATTACGCCAACCGATTGCACCGGCAAAAATATTGCCCCGGCCTGCCAAACCTGATCGTAAACGCCTGCTGCACGTAAATTGTTAATGTAGATGGCATCTGCTTCCTGCAAAATAGCCACTTTTTCCGGCGTTACTTCACCCAAAATCCTGATAGCCAAACCCGGTCCTGGGAAAGGATGACGGCCTAAAATATCCGGGTCGATCTCCAATGCTTTGCCTACTTTGCGTACTTCATCTTTAAATAAAGTATTGAGCGGCTCTACCACTTTTAGCTTCATAAAATCTGGCAGGCCACCTACATTATGATGCGATTTGATGGTAGCCGATGGCCCTTTTACCGAAACTGATTCAATTACATCTGGATAAATTGTTCCCTGCCCCAGCCATTTTACGTTTTCTATCCGGTGTGCCTCATCATCAAAAACCTCGATAAAAACACGTCCGATGGCTTTGCGCTTTTTCTCCGGATCGGACAATCCTTTTAAAGCCTCGTAAAAACGTTGTTTTGCATCTATGCCTTTTACGTTCAAACCCATGTGCTGGTACGAATCCAATACGGACTGAAACTCATCTTTCCGCAACAAACCATTGTCCACAAAAACACAGTGTAGGTTTTTGCCGATGGCCTGGTGCAGCAACACGGCCGCAACAGAAGAATCTACGCCGCCGGAAAGCCCTAAAACTACCTGGTCATCGCCTAACTTTTTTTTCAAGTCAGCAATCGTTGTTTCTACAAAAGAATCTGCTGTCCAGTCCTGCCGGCAGCCGCAAATATCTACCAAAAAGTTTTGCAGCAACTGCTTGCCATCAATACTATGGGTTACTTCCGGGTGAAACTGGATGCCAAAAGTTTGCGTGCCTTTGATTTGATAAGCGGCAACTTTTACAGAATCTGTACTGGCGATGATTTCAAAATCATCAGCAATCGAAGCAATGGTATCACCGTGCGACATCCAAACCTGGGAATTTGCCGGTATCAGCTTAAACAAAGGGTTTTTTGTGTTGATGTATTGCAAATGCGCGCGGCCGTACTCGCGGGTGCTGGAAGGCAACACTTCTCCACCCGAAAAATGAGCTAAGTATTGTGCGCCATAACAAACGCCCAAAACAGGCAACCGGCCATGAAAAAGCTGGTAATCTACATGAAGTGCGTCGGGCTGGCGAACAGAATACGGACTGCCGGAAAGGACAACCCCTTTTACAGATTCGTCGAACTCGGGAAGATGATTGAACGGATGGATTTCGCAGTAAATGTTAAGTTCCCTGACACGACGCGCAATGAGTTGTGTAAACTGCGACCCGAAATCAAGAATGATAATTTTTTCTTGCATCCGCGAAGATACAGAATCTGCCGAAAGGTAAGAACGGGATTTTTGGGTGATAAAAGAAGTGTCAATATTGATTGCGCAATTTGCTGTCATTTCGAACGAAGAGAGAAATCTTCATCCAATTTGTTTTCTTTGTGCGTTCTTTTGCTTGAACAAAAGAACCAAAATCCAAGAATGCCGGATCGCCTCCGGGCGGCATTCAACCCTTCGCTCCTGGGCGTACATCTTTCCAGTTTTTACCGTTCTGTTCGTCGTTTTGGTTTTTTTAAACTCTACAAGATATACGCGCTGTCATCCTGAGCTAAGCGGAAGGATCTTATTCAAAGCGCTCTTGATTTTATACCGATAAAAACAGTATTGAATTTCATCCTTAGCTTGATTCTGTATGTCTTCAATCAGGAAAAAACATCTTTTTGATCGAATACCGAAAAAATTAAACAATGCTGTTTTTATCGACCTAAATTTGTGGAGAAGTATCTTCTGCTGGCAATTCCTCCACCACAAAACTTTTTGTTTCCATTACCTCTTCCTCCAAAACTTCATCGCCTAATAATAAACCCCAAGGTTGCATGCTTTCTACCCGGTCGAAAATTATTTTTAGGATGGCAATCACCGGAATGGATAAAAACATGCCTGCAATTCCCCACAACATTTCGCCCAAAACCACCCCCAAAATAGTAATCAAGGCGTTGATGCGGACTTGCGAGCCGACAATCACGGGCAACAAAACGTTGCTGTCTGCCAAGTGCATGATGATGATCGTAGCCACCACGAGGATGACTTTGCCGGCCGCAACGCCCGTGCTTAGCGTAATTAGCGTGCTGAAAAGTAAAGCGGTTGCAATGCCCAAATAAGGGATGATGTTGAAAAGCCCCGTGATCAGCCCCAGCAACAAAGCATATTTGAGGCCGCCAATCAGGAAAACGGTGCAGCAAATGGCAGAAACCACCGTCATTTCCAGCATCAGGCCGGTGATGTATTTGGTAATGATAAATTTGACACGCTCTACAACCTCATAAACGGCAATGGCATTTTCTTTTTTGAAAACAGCAATTAAAAACTGCAGCAGTAAACGGCGGTAAAACAGCAGGAAAAATGTATCAATAATCACAAAAACCCAAAAAAGCAAAATGGAAGAAGCCGTAAGCAACGTAACGCTGATGGCAGCAGAACCGCCGCCATCGGAAATTTTGCTGGTTGCGCTGTGTACTAAGTTCAGTTGCTTGCTTTCGGTTACATGATAATTGGCCCTTACCCAATTTAACAGTTCGTAAAAAGAGTTGTTTAATTGTACTTTGAGGTGTGGCCAGTCGGTTAATAAATCTGCCAGTTGCGACCCGACCAAATACAGCACCAACGCAAATACGGCCAGCATCAGCAAAACGGAAAGCATGGAAGCTGCACTGCGGTGAAAACGGAATTTCTCTTCTAAAAACTTCCCTACAGGCAACAGCAGCAGCGAAAACATCATGGAAAAAACCAGTGGACAAAGGATTTGCTTGCCTACAACAATCAGAAACCCTAAAGCGATCAGGATGAATAATACGGAAGCCCACCTGGCGTAAAGCGGAATGTTTTTTCTCAAAATGCGGGGATATTAGGATTTGTTGAATTTTAACCCAAGTTAACGTAAATACTTCTTTTTTGTTCAGGTGGGTTTATCCTGCTTCCTGATCAAAAATTTTGATTACGAATAAAAGAAGCATCGGGCTGATTAAAACCGGATGCTTCTTTTAGCAGGTAAAAACCGTGATAAAAAACTATTGCCCCTGTGCCAGCGAATAACCTAATTTGCCGCCGAATTTTTTCAAAAA
>JAABUQ010005700.1_pt1 | contig 19553 bp, 29 predicted proteins | sample 5560001 | NCBI WGS metagenome assembly JAABUQ01 (sample SAMN10711888, study PRJNA513371) | rock metagenome | isolation source: Antarctica rocks | place: Antarctica: Victoria Land, Finger Mt nord | collected 2015-12-18
CCAACGCGATACCCTCGGCCTGCGACAGTTCGCGGGGCAGGGCGAACTCCACCTCGCGCGCCAGCACGGCATCCTTGCGGAGCTCGATCGCCTCCACCTCGTTCCAGAGACGCGAGCGGGCCGCGCAATCGGCCTCTAGCGTATCGTCCACTGCCTGCCATCGCTCTGGTGCACCCGCGGGCAGCATGATTTCCGAATGCACCACGCCTTCCTTGGCGGTGTAGTCGTACGACCGGCCAAGGCGCTCGTCTTCCAGCTCGGATGCCGAACGGTAGGCCGCGGCGGCAACCGCGCTGCGCCCGGCGGAGCGTTGGATGACCTTGGCCGAGAAATGGTAGATCGCCATGCCGCTCGCCAGGACCGTTACTGTTCCTGGTAGGCTGCCGTAGGCCAGCGAACATTGCAACGCAATGTTTAAGCGCGCATTTAGCTACTGCCCTTCGCTACGCTCCGGTCAGGCAAATGACGCGTTGCTCGCGTGGAACGGAACATGGGCAGGCTTGGCAGGGCTTTGGCCGGTTGCTAGGCTCGCTCCCACCCATCAACCAGCCGAGACCCGAGATGGCCCGCAAACCACGCGATTACGATGCCGAGCTTCAAGCCCTCATGGAACGTGCCAAGAAGGTCAAAACGCAGAAAACCATCCAGCTTGGCGAACTGGTCCAGGTCGTCGGCGCGGATGCCTTGCCTTTTGAGGCGCTGGCCGGCGCGCTGCTGGCGGCGTTGGAGCAATCCAAAAAACAGCCGGAAGCCGTCGCGAGGTGGACCGAACGCGGGCAGGCCTTCTTTCAGGGAGGCAGCAAGCGGGGGACCAAAACAACACCCGGCGACACTGCTGGCGGAACTGCTGACGACAACAGCGCAGCTAAAACGCCTGACCGTGCTACGTAACCGTCTCGATCGTGACCGTGCCTGGGATGACAAGCGGGAGTGGGTCCAGGACCGGCGCGCGCGCACCCGCCACCTGATCGAACTTGGCGGCCTGGTGCAGAAGGCCGGACTGGTCGAGCTGGTGGACGATGACCGGGCAACGTTGCTCGGCGCCTTCCTCGAACTCGCAGACCGACTGCAAGAGGATGAACACCAAGGGGTAAGCCAAGCCGATCAGCTCGCACGCTGGCGGCGGCGGGGACTGCGCGCCTTCGATGCCGATAAGGACGCGACGGAAGCTGTTGCAATGGGCATGAGGGAGGAAGGGCAACCGGGAGGAGGAGCCACCCGTGATGTGGGATGACACTGAGCTTTGGGCCTGGCTCAACCAGGTCGCGGATGCTTACCAGGCCGATAAGGCACGCCTCTGGGCACGCGTGTATCAATGCCAGCATGAGCTACAAGAAGCAGGCTACCGCACCACCTTGCCGCTTGAGCATGAAGCCGCTGATTGGCTGCTGGTGATCGACACCACCAACGACGAACGCGGCATTCCCGCCAACAAACTCCAATGGAAACCCCGCGCTGCTTGGGATGCGTATCAAGCCGCAAGGAGACAGGTGAGTCGGTTCGAGGATGGCAGGCAGGGTTAGGTCAAGGGCACATGCAACCGGGACCATGTAGGGTAAAATCGAACTTGAGCGGAGCTGCCGTCGATGCTGCCTGAGCTGATCGTCAACCGGCACTTCATGACGGCCTTCATCGAAGCGGAGCCGCCCTGCGTGGCGCTCGGCATGGTTGAGATTGAAGCGAGCCTGTCAGCCTTGATCGCGCTGCGTTTCAACCAACCGATTCCGAAATCCGTCATGGCCGGCGGCTTTGCATTCGGCCATTCGATGCTGGGCGGCAGCACCTGGGAAGTCGTGCATCTCGCCTTCCAGTTCTATGGCTTTGCCACCTACAACGCCTTGCTTAATCCGAGTAACCCAGCAACGCGTTTCGTGCTCACCGCCATGGTCCAGACCGGCGGCTACTTCGTCTTCGCGCTGGACTCCGACCGTAGCACCACTGCCTTCCGCTCCGATCTCGGCCGCGACACCCTCGCCGGCTTGCGGGACAACATGGCGCGCATTCAGGCCTCGACCACCACTGACGCGCAATACCGCTCGGCGGTCAGGCAGTTCGCAGCCAATCCCCACCCACCCGGGCTTTTGCTGAATTGGGTATGCCAGGATCAGGACAACGCGCTCGATCGCGCCGAAGACCGCCTTGCGCTCAGGCCGGCAGGAACAGCCAATGCCGGCAGTTAAGGGCGCTCTGTCCAGTGCTGCGCTTTGGTTCCGAACCGCCGCGCCAACCGCTTGATCTCGTCAATGCCCGCCGTGCGCAGCCCGGGGCGGCGCTTGCCGCGCTCATCGGCACGACGACAGGCATCGATCCAAGCCTTGCCACGCTCCCGCCGCAATGCGCTGAACGCCTCGCCCAGCAACGCCCGTTCCTCTGCGTTGCACTCGTGCGTCCGGCTTTCTTCGGCGTCGGCCGCGTTCTGGCGGGCGCTGGCAGGCTTGGCTTGTACACGCACGTCCAGGTTCGCGCGGGTGGCAATCCCGATTAAGTCGTCAATGCTGAACCGGCTCACGCATCCGCGCAGCAGCTCGTCTAGCCACGGTCTCGTCAGATGCAGGTGTTGCGCTGCTGTCGCTCGGGTCACATCCCAACCCGCAACCGTGTCGCAGATCGCGCTCAGCAGATCCGAACGCACCCGCATGGCCGCAGCCTCGGCCGGACTGTCCATCAACGCATCCCACACGCACGCGAACGTCTCGCCGGTTTGCCCGTCCATCGCCGTCATGGCTAAACCTCCCTCCCTCGTTGTGGGTGATCAGGGTTGGGCCCAAAGCCCGGACACGTGAAAACGCACGGTAAGAAATGGGAACGGATCGGCAAACCCGGCAGTGCTGCCCTACCTGGTTCCAAGGAAAGCGCTCAACGCTTGGCTCACCTTTGCCAGCGTGGCCTCGTCCAGCCGGCCAATGCGGCTTCCGGCCTTGGCGCGCGGAATGGTGGTCGCCTTGTCCACCATCACCTGCGACCGCCGCCGTAGCCCAGTGTCCTCGCCCGGCTCCACCGTGACCCGCAGCAGCGGCACGTCGTGCAACTCGCTGGTCAGCGGAAGGACGGTGATGGACGGGTGATCGGCATAAGCGTCGGCCTGCACGATCAATGCCGGCCGCGGCTTCCCGTAGTCGCCCGACGTGACGACCGTCACCAGGTCGCCGCGCTTCACGCCGTCCAGCCGTCGGTGTCGGCCACGTCCACGATCCAACGCATGACCTCGGCCTCGTCACTGCCCGGATCGGCGGCACGCTCGGCCAGCATGCGGGATTGCCGCTTGGCCTCGGCGGCAAAAGCGCGTTCGCGTTGGCGTTCCACGTAGCCCCGCATGAAGTCGCGCAGCACCTGGGCGGCCGGCTTGTCCTCCGCCTCCGTGGCGGTCTGAAACTCGGCCTTGAGCTTGGGGTCGATGCGGAAGTTGAAGCTTTCTTCCTTCGGGTGCTGGCTTTGCCGCGGCATCATGAACTCTCACAGGTGAAGTTATTATGCAACTGCATAATGCTGCACGATGCTCAGCGGTTCAAGCCTGTTTCTCCTTACCCGACCTTCCCACTCCATTTCAGCCTCTAGGAAGCCTGCTGAGGGCGGTTCGCTTCTTGTCGGCCCTTCCCCTACCCCTTCCTTGTTCAGCAGCCTCTAGCGCCGAATTTCCCCGAGTCCCAACGCCGTTCCAACCGCTCCTCCTGTTAAGCCGCTTCCTGTTCGACCCGCCGGAGGCTGGTCGGGTGTCGGGACGCTTCCCGTCCCGACACTCTCCGGCGGCAACGGCGCGCAGGGACGGTCAAGGATGCCGTAGGCACCGCGAAGCGGCGGGAGCCGTAGGCGACCGTCCTTGACGGTCCCGAGCATCGTGGCACTCCGAGTTGTCCACAGATGCGGCTGCCAACTATCGGAAAGGCTATAGGATTCTAACTATAGGTTTTAGGGGGGGGTAATCCGCCGAACGAGACTCCGGTCAAGCGGGGGGTGATCCGCCGAACTAGGGGGGGGCGATCCGCCGTGGATAACTTTTCCTGTCCACACTCCGAAGGGGGGGTAATCCGCCGAACGAGACTCGGGCTATGCGGGCGGAGGTATCCGGACTTGGACGCTTGCCTTTGGGATGGGCGGCTTCGACGGCAGCAAGGTCAGACCCCCCGGCACCTTCTCGATTCGAGCATCGGGGTAAACCGCCAACACCGAGCCAAGCGCCTTCATCAGCTCGCGCTTGAAGTCCTTGGGGTCACGATACTCCTGCCCAAACTGCTCCCGCAGATTGGCCCAAGACAGCTTCGCGCCATTTGGCCCACGCACCCGGTGCAGGCGATGAGAAAGCCACGAATATACATCCAGAGCCAAAGCGGAATGCTTCAATGCGGCCAGCGCGCGCGGATCGAGGGGGACTGCATACTCCGCCAACGATTCATAAAACTCCCCCGTCAGCTCGATTACGCCGGGCCATAAGGCTCGCTGCTTGTCGCTTTGGCTGGCCCATGCGGCGAACCGCTTAATGGGCTTGGTGTCGAGCGTTTCGAGACCTACCCCAAGGCTCATGCGACATGCGGCGAGTGCCCGAAGTTGCCGGTTGAAATTGGCATACTCCTCTCCGCCGGTACCGATCCCTAGCCGAAGCAGGAACTCACGTGCCGAGTGTCCGACCTCCACGGTTGGTGACTTCGTGCGCACGGCCTCGCTGCTGACATGCACCAGCGCCAAACGGGGGCGCGTACCGTAGGGCAAAGGCTGCGGCTGCCACTCCTTGCCGTTCCAAAGCTTCCCCGCCTCAACCAGCAAGGAGACATTCCCGTTCATTCGCTCAAAGGTGTTTCCGACCACTCGCCGCCTGGGCAGGCCCACCTGACACAGAACGGAGTGCAGGAAATCAGGTCGAGCCGGCGGCTCCATCGCGATCTCGCTTCCCAGCCGAATTAGGCGGGCAGCCGTGGGCGGAAGAATGCTGACTGCCTGTAGATCGGAGTCGATATCTGACATAAGCATCCTTAGCAGTCATGGCGTCATGACGCCACGAATTCATGACGTCATTGCGTTATGGGCGGCAGGCCGTGCTCGGCAAACACCTTGGAAAGTCCGGTCAAAGCCAGGGATTGAAGGCTCACACCCTCGGCCACTGCGAGCTGATGAAGCCGCGCCCACTCCGCTCGTGGAACTCTGACAGTCAATGCGACCGTCTCCCCCTGGGCCCGCTTCCGTCCTCCTACCTTGGAAGCCGGTGTCTCTGGCGATGATGCTGGCGCACCACGGTTGCGGGTGAAGGCCGCTAGGCCGGTTGGCTTCGTCGTCATGCCATCTGCTCCTGTAACCACGACCATAAGGCGCGTATTTCTCCGGCCGCCTTGCCGTCCGTCTCGAACTCGGTAACGGCTCGGCCGCTCGCGACCGCTCTCGCAAAGGCGCGCCGATCGGTAATTTCCACGGGGGCAACCGGCAGCCCGAAGGCGCCTAAAGCATCCCTCGTCTCTGCGATCTCCGGCGCCCTGAAAGGACACGCGGAGAGGACGAATACCGCCTTGACGCCGGCCGCCTTCGCGATGCGTACAGCGCTCTCGACTGCCGCCAAGTCGAATGCCGTAGGGCGACATGGAATGGCGATTAGGTCCGCTGCGCGGGCGATGCTGGCCGCTGCGGGTGCCGCGTGGGGCGCAGCATCGACGATCGCCAACCCCATCCCATCGCCACGGGCTGCATTGAGCACGCGCTTGAGGTCCGATACGTCTGCTGTCGCGACAACAGGCCCATCCTCCTGTCTCGCTTCACCCCACACCGTCGCTGATTTCTGAGGATCGGTGTCGATTAGGACGACTCCGAGTCCAGCCTCGTAAGCTGCCACAGCGGTATGGACAGCCAAGGTGGTCTTGCCCGCACCGCCCTTCTGACTGAGGAAAGCTATTACCTTCACGACGCCATGATCGCATGACGCCATGACTTATTCAAGTCTTGACGCTTTGGCGTCATGACGTGTTGGCGGTATGTAGCAATCTGCGGACCTGCGCCGCCGACCACTGTTCCTTGCCTGTTGGCGTCCGCACACCGTGCGCGTGCAGCTTCGCCGCAATAGCGCGAAAGCTGCTCGCTCCTTCCGCCTGCACCTGGCGCACTATGGCCAGCACGTCCGCTGCTCGCGCTACCACCTGGCGACTGCGCGCCTGCCGGGCTGCTGCCGCCATTTCTGCCGTCGCCGGGGAAGGGGAGGGGTTGCCGAGGCGGACACCCCGCGCCTTCGCCACGGCCAAAGCCGCGCGCGTGCGCTGGCTGATTAGCCCGGCCTCCAGCTCGGCGACCGCCGCCATTTGCGTCAGCATGAACTTGCCAACCGGTCCGGCCGGCAACGTGGGCAGGTCACAGAATACAACGCCGGCCTCGCCGCTACCCTCCACCACGGACAGCAGGAAGCGTGCGTTACGCGCCAGCCGGTCCAGCTTGGCGATGACCAGCACCGCGCGCCGGGTTCGACACGCGGCCAGTGCCGCGGCGAGTTGCGGCCGATCGGCGCGCTTGCCGCTCTCCACCTCCTGGAACTCCGCCACCACGTCGCCGCCGGCCTGGATGACGTAGGCCGCGACGGCTTGGCGCTGCGCCTCAAGGCCAAGCCCGGACCGCCCCTGGCCGTCGGTGCTGACGCGAAGGTAGGCGACGAACCGCCCCGGTCCTCGTGCGGTCATAGGGTGTTTTTGCAACGCCAAGCGAGGGGGCGGCTACTCAATCCCAAGGATTGACGACCGCCACGCCCAAACCCTCGAAGTCGGCCACGTTGCGGGTGACAACGCTTGCCCCGCGCATGCGCGCAATCGCGGCCAGCATGAGATCGACGGTCCCGCTTGGCCGCCCGGCCTTTCGGCGCGCTGCGAATACCTCGGCATAGGCAGCCGCCGCTTCGGTATCGAAGGGCAGAATGCGGCCGTCAAAATCTTCGGCGAACATGGCACGCGCGGCCCCCTCCAGCTCGGCGTGGCGACGGCCGCTCGGCATGATGGCAAGGCCGGAAAGGATTTCTGCTTGGCACACGGCGGCTGTGAACAGCTCATCCGAGGGCTGGCGCACAATCCAGTCCAAGATTTTTCGATCAGGTTCAGGACGCATCATCTCGGAGAGCATGTTGGTATCGAGCATCAACATCAGTCGAACCGGGGCGGCTCGCGCACCGGCTCGCGCGGGGGCAATTCGAGGTCAACTCCGCCCAGCGGTGCGAAGCGGGCGCGAACCCGATCGTAGAGGTGGCGCACAGGCGGGGCTTCCTGCGGCGTCAGCGCGGTTTGCAGGATACGGCGCGCCTCCGCCTCCATTGACTGACCGTGCTGGGCGGCGCGGACGCGCAGCCGCTCCTTAATGGCAGGATCGAGGTTGCGGATGGTGATCGAGGCAGGGGCAGGGTGTCTGCTGACGCGCATGCCCCAGCCGTAATCATTGATTGCAGTGATGTCAAATTACGGTGTTACGTTGTGGCCAATGGTCATTTGACAGAGTGTTACAGCCTTGCCCACATCGATCCTGGTATGCCGTGGTTGCTTAGGCTGCTTCCTGCATCGCGTTCGTTGACCAACCGTGGTCCATATCACCACGTGACGAAGCAGCGAGGCCCCTAGAAAACAATCACCGGCCGACCGCGGAGGCCGCCGGCCTCAAGCGCCCGTTGCGCGTCCGCGACCTGGTCCATCGCATACTCCCCCGTGACGCGGAGCTGGATGTCCCCGGCTTCGACCGCATCGCGCAGCAGTTCGAGCCATTCGGTGCGTTCAAACGCTTCGTAAACGAGCACCGGCTTGATCGCTATTTCGTGCTCGGCCGGTGTGTCTCCCCAGCCGCGTACCGGCATGTAGGTGCCGCCGTCCCGGATCGCGCCGAAGGCTTTCTCGCCAAGCACGGCCGTGTCGAGCAGCGCATCTACGCCGTCGGGAACCGCGCGCCGGATCGCGGCGGCGAAGTCCTCACTGCGTTCGACAACTTCATCGGCACCGTAGCCACGGACCAGTGCAATTTCTGCGGGCTTTGCATCGGCGATCACTTTCAGCTCCTGCCGTTTTGCGAGGGCTATGGCATAGTGGGCCAGTAACCCGGCCCCGCCACTGACGGCGAAAACCTGCCCTTTTTGAAGGGCGGCGATCTTCAACGCGAGTAGCGCAGTCAAGCCGTTCATCGGCAGAGTGGAGGCCTCCGCCAAGGTGGCACGCTCGGGTATGGGTACGACGGATGCAGCCGACACAACAATCGTCTGCGCCTGCGCCCCGCCCTCTGGTCGTCGCGGCATGACGACGGCCATGACTTTCTGGCCGACGTGAAGCCGCGACACATCCGCGCCAACCGATTCTATGATACCTGCCGCATCGACGCCGGGCACGATGGGCCAATTTTTAACGCCAGGCGCCGGATCACGAAGGAGGATGTCGGTCGGATTGACCGCCGCCGCCTTTACGCAGATGCGAACCTCGCCGGCGAAAGGCGCGCGAACAGTACGGTCTGCGATCGCAATGACGTCATAGCCGCCCTTGCGCGTGTATGTGACCGCAGAGCTGATGAGAGGCTGCGCTGTCGGGTGATCGGTCATTGGGCCTCTCCATTGATGGGTTCGATCGTTGCAGCGCCCAGGACATCGAGCGCCGATAGAATGTCATCTCCGAGCAACAGCGTTGCCGAGGCGATATTCTCCTGCAGATGAGACACGCTTGTGGTGCCGGGAATGAGCAGGATGTTCCGCCGGTGTGCGAGCAGCCAAGCCAGTCCGAGCTGGGACGGGGTCACCGCGATTTCCGCTGCGATCTCGATGACCTTCGTGTGGTCGGCGACCTTCGGCCAACCGGGGAAATGAGCGCCACCGAGCGGGAAGAACGGCACCCACGCGATCCCATGCTCGATACACAGATTGAGCATGCCCTCATATTGGCGGCTTAGCAGGCTGTAGGCGCTCTGGACGCACACGATGCCAGCGGGAATAGCGCGTCGGAGATTTTTCGGATCGGCTGCGCTCAACCCGATCGCACCGATCTTACCCTCGTCCCGCATGGCGATCATGACGGCGAGCTGATCGTCGATGTCGACGATCTGATCGCCCTCGGCCACCAATCCAGGCGCGATATCGAGGCGGCGCAAATTGACGACGGGAAGCCGCTCCAGACCGAGGCTGCGGAGATTGTCCTCCACGCTAACTCGAATCTGCTCGGGGCGCTGGGCCGCCTTGATCGGACGCTTAGCGCCTGGATCAGGGTCGGCGCCGACCTTGGTCGCGATCACGATTCTTCGCCCGTCCGCAACCACCCTGCCGATGACATCGTTGGCGAAGCCGTTTCCGTAAAATTGGGCCGTATCGATATGGTTGACACCCAGGTCAATCGCCCGCGCCAGCAAGGCGAGAGCGTCTGCGGGCCGATCGGTCAGGCGCTCAAGCTGCATGGCGCCGAAGCCAACCCGGGCCACATCCTGCGCGCCCAAGGAAGGGATGCCGGCATCTATGCCGGATATGTCGGGATCGTGGGACATTGGCGCATTCCCATGTTATGGAAGTCTATCGGAGGTCCCTCCGCTTGCAACCCTCTAACCGGAGGATGCTCCGTCTGTCAACGCCGTCTCGACCACGCGCCGATGCACTCAAAAACCGCGAGCGCATCGTCGTCGAGGCGCGTGAGCTGTTTTCGGCGGAGGGTGCCAAGGTCTCGCTGGAAGCGATCGCACGGGCGGCGGGGGTAGGAATCGGCACGCTGTATCGGCACTTTCCGTCAAAGGAGACGCTGGTCGAGGCGGTATACCGGTCCGAATTGGATGCGCTCGACAGCGAGGCTGACGAGCTTCTGTCAGATCGTACGCCTGCTGAGGCGATGCGCGAGTGGATGGACAGTTACGCGAGGTTTGTCGTCGCAAAGCACGCGATGCATGACGCACTCCGGATCGCGCTTGCGCCTCGCTCCAGCGAGGGATCCGAGATCCGGACGAGGATCACCGCGACGATCGCCAAGTTTCTGGCTGCGGGGTCGCGAGATGGCAGCATGAGCGGCGATGTCCGACCCGATGACATCACTGTGATACTCGCAGGGTCGGTGTTCGCTGCCACCGCCTCGCTCGATCACGGGCAGATTGGTCGTGTGTTCGACCTGTTGATGGCCGGTCTGCGTCCAACTCTGCCGTGAGGAACGTGACTGGATGAAGGACACGCCCGGACCGGCAACCGTCATCGTTCCGTTTCCCAATCAGTTGGGGCGAAAACCCCCAGGTCCGGTTGTTCGCCACCTGTTCTCGCCCGCGAAGACCGTCCGCCAAACGACCCCCAACCGATCGCGTCCATGCTGTCCGGAAACTCCGGACCGCTGACGCCAAGACGGATAAATTGATTGCCGGACGGGAAAACGCCCACGGGCCTTGCTGGTCCAAGCCCCTTAATACCCCTGGATTACCCGGTAGTCGTCGTGCCCCTGGCTCTGGAAACCCCCGGCACCCTCGTCCACCCGGATGCAGGGCCGTGCCTTCGGTCCGCACCGCTCCAGCCGCCCCAGCATCCCGGCCTTGACCCATGCGTCCTGGGTGGCCTGCAATCCGGCTACCTCCTGCTGCAACTGCGCCTTCTCAACCTGCGCCGCCGCAATCGTCCCCATGTCCCACCACAGCACCAGCGTGCTTGCCAGCCACCCCAGCAGCACCAGCCCGGCAACCCCGGCCATCACCCACCCGAGCAGCCGCCAGCTTGCCCACAGCACCACCTGGCGCAGCGCCGCCTCCGCCTGCCCGGCCTCTGCCGTCATCCCCGCCAGCCTGCCCAGCAAGGGCTTCGTCGCCGCCTGCACCGCCGCCACGCCCTCCGTGGCCGCTCCGGCTAAGCTCGCCTGCACCCCCGCTTCCGCTGCCACTCGTGTGCCTAACGCCAAGTCGCCCGCCGTCTTGGCCAGCGCCTGGCGCTCCCGCCCCAACGCCGCCCGTTCCGCCGCCAAGCCGTCCAGCGCGGCTTGCACCGCCGCCTGCTGCCGCTCGGCGATCTCCATCAGCCCATACAGCCGATCCTCGGTTTCGCTCATCTCCCCTGCCCTTACATGCCCATCGACGGGCCGCGGCTTGGCCGCGGCGCCTGCCGGGCGCGCAGCTCACGTTGCCGCACCGCTTCCAACTCGGCCGCCGCCCGGAGCTGCTCGCGCATCCCGTCCTCGGCCTTCGCCATGATCCCGGCCACCACTCGCTCCGGCTCCCGGTCGGCCACGATCCGGGCCAGGTTGGGCCGCTCCGCCATCCCGAACGCCTCCCCCTGCTCCCGCAGCACCCGTACCGCCCCGGGCTGCTCGCGCACGCCGCGGCCGAACTGCGCCAACTGCTCGCGCGTGCCGCCCAGCGCCGGGTCAGCCTCCAGCTTCGGCAACGCCGCGCTGTAGGCGGTCAGCACCCGGTCCCACTGCCCCACCAGCTCGCGCGCCGCCGCCTCGTCCCGCGCCTGGGCCTGCTGCCGCCGGTGCGCCTCGAACCGCTCCCGGAACCCGGCCTGCCCTGTCGCCACCACGTCCGCCAGCGCGGGAGCTGGCTCCGGCGCAGCCTTCGCCGGCTCGGCTGCGGGCGCCGGGCGCTCGGCTGGGCCAGCATCCCGCGTGAACCCGTCGAACCGGCTCCGCCGCGGCGGAGCTACCTTCTCTGGCTCCACCGCCAGCGGCGGCCGGACCACGATCTGGCTATCCGGCGCCAGCCCGCGCCGCTCGCCGTAGCGCCGCACCAGGTCCTCGCCATCCCGGTCCTGGCTGTAATCCAGGCTGGTGTCCTTTGCCCGTTCCCGGCCCAGCACCCGCGCCAGCGCCGCCGGGCTGGCAAAATCCTCGCGGGCGTAGTGCAGCGCCACCCCGTCCCGGTGCCGGGTCAGCCCGACATAGGCCGCGTGCCGGTCCATGTGCGGCGTCGCCAGCACATGCGCCCGGTCCACCGTCACGCCCTGCGCCTTGTGGACCGTCGCCGCATAGCCGTGGTCGATGTGCGCGTAATCGCGCGTGTAGAACGTCACCGCCTGGCCAGCCTTCCCTTTCTCCTGCCCATCCAGCCGCACCGTCAGGCGCTCGCCGCTGCTCGCCACCTCCAGCACTGTGCCCAGCGTGCCGTTCTTCACCGCCACCCCGCCGCGACCTCGGCCATCGCCGCCAAGCCCGCGCTCGTTCCGCTGGAACATGATCCGGTCGCCCGCGGCAAAGGCGCGTGCGCCCCGCTCCGTCTGCACCACCTGGTCGGCACTCTGCAGCTCGCCCGCCGCCCGCAGCTCCGCACGCGCCTTCTCGTTCAGATCCCGCACGTCGTCGCGCGTGTACGCCAGGATCACCTGGCTCTGCTCCGGCCGCTGCCGCCGCGCCGCATCCCAGATCGCCACCAGCCCCGCACGCGCCGCCTCGCGCGTGTCGGCCGCCTGCACCATGCCGGCCACCGCATACCGGTCCAGCGCCGCTTCCGTGCGCCCCGTCGCCAACTCGCGCGTGGCGTCCCGCTGCCAGGCCTCGTGCTGCCGGCGTATGGTGGTGATCTCCGCCGCGCCATGCCGGTCCGCCAAGGCCCGGAACGCCGCGCCGGCCTCGATCGCCTGCAACTGCTCCGGGTCGCCGATCAGCACCACCTTGGCCCCCGCCGTCCTCGCCGCGGACAGCACCCGCTCCATCTGCCGCGAGCCGATCATCCCGGCCTCGTCCACCACCAGCACGTCCCGGCTGGTGAGCTGGTCGCGCCCTTCCTTCCAGGCGTACTCGAGGCTCGCGATCGTGCGCGACGCGATCCCTGCGCCCTTCTCCAAGCCTTCAGCCGCAATGCCGGATAGCGCCAGCCCCCGGACGCTGTAGCCTTCCACCTCCCACGCAGCCCGCGCTACCCCCAGCATCGTGCTCTTGCCGCTGCCCGCGTAACCCACGACCAGCGACAGGTCCGGCCCCGACGTGACGTGCCGGAACGCCTCCCGCTGCTCCTCCTCCAGCACTAGCCCGCCCCGCTCGGCGGCCTTCACCGCGCGCCATCCGGCTGCCTGCAACATACGATGCCCGTCGTGCCCGGCCAGCGCGCCCGCCGCGGCCTCCATGCGCCGTTCCGCCTCCAGCATCGCCTGCGTGGTGAACCGCTCGCGCCCGCGCTCGTCCTCCCCCAGCCGCACCAGCTCCGGCGCCGCCTCCACCTTCGCCAGCACGGATGCGAACTGCTCGGCCCCGTCCGTGTGCCGGTCCACGAACCGCGCCATGTCCCGCCGGGTAAACGTCGAGTGCTGCTGTGTCAGCGCGTCCAGTGCAATCGAGGGATCAGCAGACAGCGCCTCCCCGTTCCGCTGGGCAATGGCCCGGTGCTCCGCCGCCCGCTCCGCATCCTCGCCGCGCTCCTCGCGCCGCACCCCTGCCGGACCAATCTTGTGCTGCGGCTCCAGCTCGATGCCCTGCTCGCGCAAGCTGCGATGGTCGATGCGGATGTCGTGGCCCAGCTCGGCCAGCCGCGCGTTCGCCAACTCGGCCCAACCCTCGCGCCAGTCCCGCAGCAAGCCCACGTCGTTCCAGGCGCGCTGCTTCTTGCCAAATCCGTCGCCGTCGATCTCCCGCATGGATAGCATGACGTGCGCGTGCGGCTTCATCTCGCCGTCCGGCTCCTTGGACCAATGCACATTCAGGTCCGCTACCATCCCGCGCGAGACGAACTGCCGGCGCACGAACTCCTGAGCCAACGCGATACCCTCGGCCTGCGACAGTTCGCGGGGCAGGGCGAACTCCACCTCGCGCGCCAGCACGGCATCCTTGCGGCGCTCGATCGCCTCCACCTCGTTCCACAGGCGCTCCCGCGCCGCACGGCCCGCCTCGGGCGTATCGTCCACCGCCTGCCATCGCTCCGGCGCACCCACGGGCAGCATGATCTCCGAATGCACCACGCCTTCCTTGGCGGTGTAGTCGTGCGACCGGCCAATACGCTCGTCCGCCAGCTCGGACGCCGAACGATAGGCCGCGGCGGCAACCGTGCTGCGCCCGGCGGAGCGCTGGATGACCTTGGCCGAAAAGTGGTAGATTGCCATGCGGATAGCGGCTTATACTGTCTCCCACAAAGCCTGCCGCAGGGCAGCGCACATTGCAACCCAATGTTTAAGCGCGCATTTAGACACTGACCTTCGCTACGCTCCGGACAGGCAAACGACGCGCTTCAAGGGTGACCCCGACCCTTGAACAGATCAGAACCGCGCTGCTAGGCTGATTGCTCATACCTGGGAGGGATGCCATGGCCCGCAAGCCGCGTGACTACGATGCCGAACTCCAGGCCCTCATGGAGCGCGCTAAGAAGGTCAAGACACAAAAGACCACTCAGCTCGGCGAACTCGTTCAGGTCACGGGAGCAGATGCCCTATCCTTCGAGGCATTGGCCGGCGCTTTACTCACCGCCCTAGACCAGTCCAAGAAGACACCTGAAGCCGTGGCGAGGTGGACCGAACGCGGGCAAGCCTTCTTTCAAACAGGCGGCAAGCGGGGGGCCAAAGCAGCAGCCGGCAACCCTCCTGACGGAGCTTCGGGTAACAGCGGCCCAACTGCTGCGGCTGACCGTGCTGCGCAATAGACTCGATCTCGCCCGCACCCGCGACGACAAGCGCCAGTGGGTGCAGGATCGGCGCGCACGCACACGCCACCTGATCGAGCTTGGCGGCTTGGTGCAGAAAGCCGGGCTGATCGAGCTGACCGACGATGACCGCGCTACCATGCTCGGCGCACTTCTCGAAATCGCAGGACGGCTGCGGGAACAAGAGGATGAACACAAAGGCGAGGATGCCGGCGATCTGCTGAGACGCTGGAGACGACGCGGGCTGAGAGCCTTTGATGCCGACAAGGAAGCCGCGGCCGTTGTCATCGGCACCAGGATAGAAGGGCAACCGGGAAAGGACGCAGGGCTATGACCGGGAAGCAGGCCCGGATCGCCATCCGCATTGACTCTGCCATGCAGCCGCTCTTGCGCGACGATGCGGATGATGTCGCCATTCTCACCGGCATGAGCGATCACATGACCGATTTCAAAGCCTTGATCGACACCGCCAAGCCCGGTGTCATGGATGAACTCTGTCAACGCTACCCAGGCTTCTACCGATACGCCAAAGTCCTGGAGCGGATCGCCGGCGCAATCCAATCCGGCGCCATCACCGTGCCCCGGTGACTGTGCGCATCGGCAGGCCCAGAAACGGCAGCTATGGGCGTTCCGTCCAGTGTAGCGCCTTTGCGCCGAACCGCCGCGCCAACCGCTTGATCTCCGCGATACCAGTCATCTGCAATCCCGGCCGCCGCTTTCCCCGCTCATCCGCATGATGGCAAGCATCAATCCAAGCCTTGCCGCGCTCCCGGCGCAACGCGCTGAACGCCTCCCCTAGCAACGCCTGCTCCTCCGCACTCAACCCAACGGCCAGACCGTGCGCCTCTTTAGCCATGCTGTCCTGCCTTGGATTTTGGCCGGCCGCCTAGTTGCCCATTGCGCGCGGAGGCAGCTGCTTTGGCCGCAGAAGTCGTCAGCCCGGCAAGCCGTGCTCCGGAGCGTCTGATGGCTAGTGGCGAGTCCTCCATGATCCGCATCACCAGCCCGTCCACGCTGATGTGCAGATCCAAGCCCTCAATGACCAGGAACATCCCGTCATCCGACGTGCGCAACTCGCTGAGCTGCTCTGGGGCTGCGTCTCGCAGCGACGGGATGAAATTGGGTTCGGCGCCGAAAACCCGCCCATCCGTGAGCTTCAGCATGACGGTGCCGTGCTGCCGGTCAAACCACGCCTCTCGTGCGTGATGCTCCCGAGAGGCCGCTTTTTCCTCTACCTCGATCGCATGGTCGAGCACCTCCTTGGTGATCGGTTTGCGCCGTGGGAGGGCCCAGCCCTGGTCGTTGTCCTTCACCATTCCTCTGCCTCCTCGATGTGCTGCCCGGCCGTTAGCGACAGCGTCCGCCCATCTGCCAGGGTGAGAGCGACCTTGCCGCTGGCCGGGTCGTAGCCGGCCGACACGATGCCAACCGCTGTCTTGCTGGGTTTGAGTGCCACCTTCGCCCGAAACCCATCGCCGCCCGCACTGTCTCTCATCTCGACACGCCGGTTGACCAAGCCGATTTCGTGTCGGCTCCCATGGGTGGCCCACCAGTTCTCCCGGCAGGCGGGAAGGCTCGCCTCGATTGCCTCGGCCACCCGGTCCAACGTTGCCGTCGTCGGCCTCCTTCCCCGGCGCTGAAACCTGTACAGGCCGGTCACGTCGGATAGGAACGAGAAGCGAAAGCGCGCCGCCCAACCTTCACCCGAGTGGACGGCGTGGACGTGAGGCGGCGGATGGTCCTCGGCACCGATAAACACCTGGATCGCGTCAATCCAGAAGAGCGTTCCGGCCATGCTGTGAGGTAACCTAACTGATAGGTTTATCAAGCCATATAATGAGAAATGAACCGCTAGGGTCTGTGTTGCTGTTCGTCTGTAATTCTTTTTAACTGTGTTTCTGTGTCCAATCCTCGATGAGTTGGGTGACTTCCTCAACCATCCGGGTTTGGTTGATTGCGCAAGCTGCCTTAAACCGTGCGTGAAGCTGCTGCGGTAGGTCGATAGTCAACCTGGCCTGCTTCCCGCCTACGGCCTTTCCTGGTGCGTTGCGCGCTGCCGCTGGCTCTACCTGTGCCGCGCCTTCCTCTACCCACCCCTGCACGTCCTGAGCTTCGCGTGTGGGCAATTTGAAGCCTGTCCGTTTGCTGCTCATGCTGCCACTCTTTCCAGCTCTGCGAGGATCGCCCGGATTTCATCGGCTGCGGGACCGTCTGGCTGCTGTTCAATTACGGTCCGGCCCGCTGTCATGGCGTCGGCGTAGATCACGCGTTGCGTCGTGCTAGCCGTCAGGATCGGCAAGGCGAACTCGGCTAGGGCCTCTCCAATCTCCCGGCTTAGAACGCTACGGCCAATCCTCCGTGAAACCACAAATGCAGATTTCTGTTTTTCCTTGAACTCGCGCGACTCCTTCACGAGATTGACCGTCTCTCGGCTGGCCCAAAAATCTGCCCCTGACGGCTGCACCGGGATCAGCACTACGTCGGCCGCAGCTATTGCTGAACGGGCTACCTCGTAGCTGCGGGGCGCTCCGTCGATGATGATCGAGTCATAGTTGCCCGACATGGCAGGCAGGTCCCGGTGCAGCACCGGCTTTGCCAGCCCGATCACTTGGAACGGCACCGGCTCCTGTCGGATTGCGGCCCAGTCCTGTGCCGTCTGCTGCGGGTCCGCGTCGATCAGCAACACACGTTTGCCTTGCGCTGCCATAGCGGCAGCAAGGTTCAAGGCTATCGTGGTCTTGCCCGCTCCTCCCTTTTGGTTGACCACGGCAACGATCATGGCCTGCCTTTCTGTTTAAGATGAAACAAGATTACACGAATATCCGTATTACTGTAAACACAGAAATGCGGGTATGGCTCTTGCACCCTAATCCATGTTCCTTGTTCGGACCGAGAAGCCCTGTTCCTCGTCCCGTCCCTACAATCTCACCAGCACGACGACGGCCAGACGGGTCAAGGATGCCCGCTTGGGCACCGCGAAGCGGCGCGAAGCGTCCTTGATGCGACTGGCCGGCGGCGGGCACGCTGGATGTAGGAGAGGGCGTTTTTTCTGCTGGAGTTGTCCCCGATGTTCATAGGAAATAGTCGGCAACTACCGGCAGAATCTAAAGGGATTCTAACTATCGGATTGTGCTGCAAAGTGCCCGTGCCTGAAACCGAGTCGTTTGCTGCAAAGTGCCCGTGCCTAGTGCTGCAAAGTGCCCGTGGATAACCCATTGATCCACAAGCCTATGCGACAAACTGGCCGTGGCTAATCCTTATGAACCATGACCGCGGTACGCCCCTTAACCGGCGTTGGGCTATGCGAGAGCATCAGGCCCCGCCGGTCCAGCTCTACCCGTGCTCCGCGGTACTGGCTCGTCACCATGCCCAGCGTCTTGCGGAACACCGGCCGGAAATTGGTTAGCCGGTCGTAGTGCCAGCCAAATTGCTGTTGCAGCGCGGGCCAGGGCACAAGCACCGACCGTATGGGGTCAACCCGGTGCAGCCGTTGCGCCAGCCACGCATACACGTCCAATGCCATCGCGTTACCGGACAGGGCAGCCAAGGCGTGTTCGTGAAGTGGCACCGCATGGCGGGTAAGACTGTCGAAATAGTCAGCCGACAAGCGCACCGTGGACGGCCATAGAACCCGCTGCCCGTCCTTCGGAAACCAGAGGTCAAACGCCGTCACGATCTGGCTGTTGACCGTCACTGCCCGCCCGTCGCGGATATAGCCGAGCCGGATTGAGGATGCCGACAATCGGGCGAGTTGATCCTTTATCGCTCCGATTGTCCGTCCGCCGGGGTCGAGATGCAGACGTTTCACGAACGCCGTCAGGCTTTGGTCGATCTCGACTTCCGGTGACTGTTGCCGCAACGCCTCACCATTTAGGTGAGCCAGAATCAGCCGGGGTTTCGGTCCATAGGGCAAGCCGAGCTGCACAAACTCGCCCGTTTCTGGGTGCAACGCCTCGCCTGCAAGGATTTTCAACCGAGCAACGCCGTTCGCCCTCTCCCACTCCCGCACGTCACCGGGGTTCCGATAGGGAAGGCCAGTCTGGCAGAACACCGTATGCGCGTAGAGGATCGGCCCCGGCTCGTCGCTGGTGATGATGTCGCCAGCGTCCAGCAATCGGGCTACCCGCTCGTCTCTGGTGCTGCGCTTGGGTGTCTCGTGCATCGAATTGGCCTCCTCAATATCCGGCGTACGACGGATCAAGCTCCGCGCGCCAGCACTCGCCGCACCTGGGCGGCCGACCATTGCGGCTTGCCCGCCGGGGTGAGCACGCCACGCGCGTGTAGCTCCGCCGCGATGGTGCGAAGGCTGCTAGCGCCCTCGGCCTGCACCTGGCGCACCAAGGTAAGCACGTCTCCTGCTCGCTCCGTAACTTGGCGGCTGCGGGCTGCTCGCGCCGCAGCCGCCATGGCTGGCGTGGCCGGGACAGGAGAGGGGTTGCCGAGGCGGACACCGCGCGCCTTAGCGACGGCCAAGGCCGCCCGCGTGCGCTGGCTGATTAACCCGGCCTCCAGCTCAGCAACCGCCGCCATCTGAGTGATAAGGAACTTGCCGACCGGCCCGGTTGGCACCGTGGGCAGGTCACAGAACACGACGCCGGCCTCGCCACTGCCCTCCACCACGGACAGCAGGAAGCGCGCGTTGCGCGCCAGCCGATCCAACTTGGCAATCACCAGCACGGCCCGGCGAGTGCGGCAGGACGCCAGGGCGGCAGCGAGCTGCGGCCGATCGGCGCGCTTGCCGCTCTCCACCTCCCGGAACTCCGCCACCACTTCGCCGCCGGCCTGATCAACGTGCGCGGCGACGGCCTGACGCTGCGCCTCAAGCCCGAGACCGGATCGCCCCTGGCCATCGGTCGAGACCCGGAGATAGCTGACAAAACGGGGGCGGGGAGGGGTCACAGCCGGAGTCTAGGGCGAGTGTATCACTTCGGCAAACGGTCATTTGACAGAGTGTTACAGCCTTGCCCACATCGATCCTGGTATGCCGTGGTTGCTTAGGCTGCTTCCTGCATCGCGTTCGTTGACCAACCGTGGTCCATATCACCACGTGACGAAGCAGCGAG
>JAABUQ010005701.1_pt1 | contig 19553 bp, 22 predicted proteins | sample 5560001 | NCBI WGS metagenome assembly JAABUQ01 (sample SAMN10711888, study PRJNA513371) | rock metagenome | isolation source: Antarctica rocks | place: Antarctica: Victoria Land, Finger Mt nord | collected 2015-12-18
ACTCGTGTACTTGGTCGACAGGCGCGAAGATGTGTTTGACGCTCGTGGGGTAGTCCGGCGGGAAGGGCGTAGCCTTGAATTGACCCAGTGCATCCCAAGCATCAAGCAGAGCCGTCATGGCTTCGCCCTCCCGGTCGCAACGTCGTGAATCCATCCTGGCCGGCGGGCCTTGAGAGGGCCGATCATCGCGTCACCCCAACAACGAGTCGGATTGACCACACGTCCGAGCTGAGGTTCTGGTCGAGCAGGTACGCGTAGGGCATCCAGCAATGCCCCGCATCCCCCCAAGACTCGCTCCAGCTGTTGCGCACCTCGAACACCTGCCGCGCGTCGTCGTAGCCGACGATCACCATGCAGTGCCCACCGATGGGCTGGTCCGACGCCGAGGGGAGCGCCACCACACCGGTCTGGGCGACCTCCGGGCTCTCGAAGCCCTGGAACACCGAGCAGCCGAACACCAGCGGGTAGTGGTTGACGATGCACCACTTCATGTCCCACAGGTCCTGCGGGCAGCGGTAGTAGTGCAGGCCCCGGTAGATGTTGTCCTCCGCGGGCCTTGAGGCCGCTTGGGGGACCGGGCCCTGAAACGGACCGGGGTTCTGGTCGCTGTAGGGCCAGTCGGTCTCCGGTGGGCAGCCGAGATGAGCGACGACCTTCACGCCATCGCGGATCTGCGCGCCGGCGTCCTGACTGACGGTGCCCTCGATGACGCGCTCCTGGTAGTAGATCCACAGACGTGCGGGGGTGCCGTGGTCGTGGCCCTGGCGCATCGCCTGATGTTCGAGCACCCCCGCGATACCGTTGCCCGTGCAACTGCCGAGCTGGGCCTGGTCGAACACCGGGGGCATCTCTGAGCGCAGGCTGAGCGTGCGCGGGAACGTGCTCGCCTGGTCTCGCACGACCCGCAGATCGCGGTGGTCGGGCAGGTCGCGAATCCAGCCGAAGCCCGCGACCTTGCGAGGGGTCAGGGTGGCGCTCATGCCGCGGGCGGGGCTGAGTCGGCGGGCGCCGCGGATGCTACACCGTAGCTTGTAGCACCGGTCGCGCCCTTCGGATGCACGGACACCTCAAACTCGGGCAGCGCCGCCTGCACTGGGGGAGCCGAGGCGATCTTGTCCACCGCGGCCCGCAGGTCCTCGAGCGCCTTGTGGATTTCAGGACCGACGGGCCCGGGGATCGCGTTGGTCAAGCCAGTCATGACCGGCAGGGCATCCTTGATCGCGTCGGCGACCTGCCCGAGCGCCTTGTACTGGGCGTGACCCTTGAGCAGGTGCGCCTCGACCCACGAGAGCCCAACGGCGACCAGGCCGGCTTCGCCGATGATGACCTGGGAGATGCTGTCGGGGATGGCGAAAGCGAACACCGCCGCGATCTGGATCACGGCCTGTAGGACCGCGATGACCTGGACCTTGGTGATGGGATGGGCAGGCTGGGGCTGGGTCATTGGAATCTCCTGGATGGTGTCGTGGTGTGGTCTGTCGCACAGGACGCAATGGCGCATGGCGGTGAGCAGCGGAGAGCCGCACTGGCAGGTATCGGGTGCGTGGCTCACTGCGGAGGGGTGAGCGAGTCGAGTTTCGCTTTGAGGTCAGCGATGCCGCCCTGCGTGTGCACGTCAAGGCGGTCAAGGACGGTGTCGATGCCGGCCGCCATGTGCTTCGAGCGGGCGTCCGCAGCGTCGGACTGGCGGTTGCCCTGGTTGAGGATCGCGATCATCGTCAACCATTGGCCGACCCCGCCGACGTAGAGCAGCATCAAGCCGTACGGGGAAGGGTCACCAAGGGTGGTGCCGACGCCGCCGGCTATCCAGATGACGAAGAACACGCAGCTCGCGTAGAACAGCCACATAGACCCGACGGCTTTGCCTACCCGGTCGGCGATGCGGCCGTTGAGGGTCTGGTTGTCCCCGGTCTTCGGGGCGTTGCGGTGGAAGTGGCCGGCGTGGACGGGGAAGTCGCCATCCTGCAAGCGCGTGCCGGTGGCATCGCTCACCGTCTGGGCAACCTTGCGCGCAGCCACAGTAGGTTGAAGCGGTCGCGTGCGTTGCGAGGGTGTGGCGCCTGCGCAAAGTTCAGATGGTGAAACTCAACGCCACGACGGTAGGGCTGCCACATAGACCAGCCGTGTCGCCTCGCAGCGGCAATCATATGCGGCACGTCGGAGTCGTTGACATCAATGCCCTGCCCCCACCATTGGATGCGCCGGCCGATGGGCCCAGCGTAAGCAACGCCATCCGAGCGCAGCTCGTGCGTCGAGCGGCCGGGCGGGTTGGAGATGTCCGGGTACATCCGGTGGATCTCGGCTTGGGTGTGCTGGCCGTAACGATGCAACAACATCGCAGCGTCCTGGCCTCGGTAGATCGAGTTGACGTGAGCCTTGGTCTCGCGAAGGAGCAGCGCGAAGTACGCAGCCACCCGCTTGTCGCAGGGCGAGCCGTTGACGATGCGCAAGTTACTCATCGAACGCCTCTCGCCCGTAGCCGCTTGATCTCCCTGTTCACGTGGTCGCCTTGGCGCAGCAGGACCCGGCAGCGACGGTCATGGCGACGGCGGCAGTGATGACGCGAGATCACCACTCGCTCCTGCTGACGCGTCCGGTAGAGCTTGTGCAGGTGGCGCTGGTCACGGCGGCGCAGATAACCGGCGCTGTGGCCATGATGAACATGGCCGCGGGTGATTCGCAGCAGGCCGCCGAGGTCGCGGTCCTCGTCGCCGCAGAGCCCAGCGACGCAGTGCGGATACGGGCCGTAGACACCGTCGGAGAACTGCCACGCGGTTGGGCTCGTGAAGATCGCCGGGTGCTGGGAGCCGTAGTCAGCGACCCACAACCGGGCACCCGCCGCACCGCCACCCGTCCACGTGCCCGGGCTGGTGTACACGAGGACCTCGCTCCAGCCGTCGGCCGCGCGGATCGCGCGCACCGCGGCGGGGACACAGCCACTGTTCAGTGGGACCTCAGCGTCGAGCACCGGCGGCCCAGCGTTGGCGTCTAGGCCACCGACGCTGTTGATCTGGCCGACGAGAGTTCGGCCCTGGGCGGCGCAGTCACCGGGACGAAGGAAGGTGTAGGCGCTGTGCCAGCGATGCAGAGCCCGTAGCTGCGCCCAGTTGTGGGCGAACTGGTGGTCGTCGTAGCCGTTCTCGACGGCCTTGACGACGGCCGGCGTCTGGTGGGCGGCCCAGTTGATGTAGCCCTGGCCCTCGTACACGTCCACGAACAGCCCGCCGCCGCCGCTGGTGTACGGAGGTCCGGTGCCGAACTTGGGCTTCTCGGTGCTCAACCGGGGCGCGCACGAGCCCATGTGCCCCTGACCGGCCGGGGTCTGTGTCGCGCAGGACGCGGGGGATGGCGCGCCCTTCACGCCGTAGACGACCTTGGGCGTGGGCGAGGCGTGGTGCGTGGTGTGACCGCAGCCGGCGAGCAGCGCAGCGGCCAGCACGCCGAGGACGGGACGAGAGAAACGGTGCATGTGGCCCTCCTCGGGCTTAGAGGTGGTTCGGGGTGCTAGCGCTGCAACGCGAGCGGCCGGAAGGCCACGAACTGGTGCTTGTCTACGCGAGCGAAGCGTTTGATCGCGGCGGCCTCGCTGAGGGCGTTGGTTTCACCGCAGGACACGTACTTGGCGTCTTGGCAGCCGACGCGATGCAGGACGACCCACCGTTCGGGCTCGTCAAGCTCGACGCCACAGGCGTGCCGTGTGCCACTCGGCAGGCGAGCCCCGCAGGTAGAGCATCGCCAGCGTTCGTCATAGATGGTGCTCACGCGCGACCTCCCGGCGGTTTAGCTGGTGCAGGTACTTGTGCCCGTGGTCGGGCTGGTCGTGAAGGTGTGACACGGCGGGCCCTGTGGACCCTGCGGGCCCGCTGGTCCCGCTGGACCTTGAGGCCCGGGCGCGCCGTCCTTCCCTGCGGGCCCTGCCGGGCCCGTGTCACCCTTCGCGCCGGCCGGTCCTGGGGCACCATCCTTGCCGGGAGCGCCGTCCTTGCCGTTGACGCCGGGTCCTCCGGGCTCACCCGGCTTGCCGACACCGATAGGACCGATCGGCCCGAACGGGCCCTGCAGTCCGCGAGGCCCCGTCGCGCCGGTCACGCTGCGACCAGGCGTCCCGATGCCACCCGGTAGGCCTGGTACGCCGATGGCACCGCCGCTGCCCCGCTTGCCCTGCAAGTAACGCACGACCTGCTTGAGTCCGCGAGCGCTGCGTTTGGCTCGAGCGGTATTCACCGCGACGTTTCGGACGGTGAAGTCCCCCTGCTGCCGGGCAAAGTCCGCCTGCCTTTTGGCGAGGTCGGCGTCCCTCTTGGCAAGGTCTGACCGCTGCTTGGCCACGAGCGCGTCCTGCTTGGCGACCCGGCTCTCATGCCCGAGCGCCCGCAGCCCGGTGATCAACCCGGCGGCACCCGCGAGGATCGCGAGTGTCACCGCTGCGAGCATGAAGAACTGCCAGTGGCGCAAGCGCCTTGCCACATCGGCCGGTTCGAGGCTTGGATTCACTTTGCACCTTTTCGCAGGTAGGCAATGAGGCGGGCGAGCATCCCGGCGCCGTACGTGACCGCCACGAGTTTCAGGGCCGTCAGCGGCAGAAGCGGCTCGTGGAAGCGCAGCACAGTGTCGTAGGTGATCGCTGAGGCCGCGAGCACGAACGCGACCGCGATCTCCACGCACAACCTTGCAACGTCATGTTCACGTTGGCGACCGACCCGGGCCAGACTGACGCTCTCAAGGACGCACAGGCCAGCGCCCAGAATGACCCCGGCACGCGCGATCTCCCCGACGGCCAACATGGCCGTCAGTGATGCCCGAGTAGCGTCACGGCCAGCGACACAGCGCCCGAGCCGACGACTCCGCCGATCAACCCGAAGAGCCCGATCTTGGTTTTCAGGGTCGCGACCTCGATCTGCAGGCTCACGACGAGGTTCTTCACTTCCTGGATCGCGGCGCCCTGCTCGGTCGCGCGCGTGGAGGCGTTGCTGGCCTGCGCTTCCACGCGGCCCTGCCAACGCTCCAGACTGTCGCCACGCTCCCGGGGGCCAAAGTTCTGCTCGTCAATGCTCAACTCGCCCGCCTTTCAAGCTCCGTCGTGATCTCCAGCGCCGCGTCCTTCAGCGGGGCGAGAACGCTCAACGGCCAGTCGCGTGGCTCAAGGTCAAGCAGACCGACGGTGCCGATCGCCTCCTCCTCAAAGCGGATCGGGACGCCGACCCACGCGGCGGAGTCAGCAGCCGACGCGCACGCTTCGAGCTCGGGATGCGCGTGGGTGTCATCGACAACCATCGGCTGTCCGCTGGCGAGCACGAACACGGAGAAGGACTTCGCCAGGGCCATGCCCTGCGGGTCCTGCGCCCCGTCGGGTAGGCCGTCCGCGCCGACGAGGTACTGCCGGCGGTCTGACACGAAGCTGACGTAGGCGCCGGTGGTGCCCGCCCGGTTGCGTTCACGCTCGCACAGGCCGTTGAAGTACTCGTCGGGGACACCGGACAGGGCGCGAGCGGCCGTGGATGCCTTGACTCGTTTGCGGTGCAAGACGACGGGGGCTAGTGCGGCCATTGTCGTCAGTGTTCTCGGCGCGCGGGGCATTCAGGCGGCCCTGTGGACATCGGACTGCGACAGGTCAAAACGAAGCACGCGACACCCCTTAGGGTTGTTGGAGGTCTGTCACCGCGACCTGCTGAAGCGCGGCCGCCCGCTCGTCGGTCAAGGGCGACAGGTTGTGAGCGAGGCGCCAGGCGTCCGCTGCTGCTCGAAGAGCCGCCACCGCTTCGTCGTTCGCTGCGACGGTCACCGGCTCACCGCACGTGTCGAGGTCAACGACCAGGTACTCCCCGACCTGATCGGGAACGGGGCGCGTGGCGCTCGCGGCCTGAAAGGCCCAGGGGTTCAGGTTGCTGTCGCGACGCAAGACGATGAACATCTAGGCGACCCCCGTGAAGCGCCAGCCGCTGAGGCTGGGCAGGTAGACACCGAGGCGTGAGCCCGCGTTATCCGCGACGAGTGTTCCCTCGCGCGGGTCTGTCGTCGGCGCGCCCGACACGACCTGCACCGTCGGGCGGCCCTGCTCGAGCACGGCCACGCGGCGCGCGAGGTTGCTGAGGGCATGCATCTGCGCGCGTTTCTGGTCGGCCGCGCCGATCACGTCAAGGTTCGGGTCGAGCGCCATATCAGCCCGTGGAGAGGAGCGTTATCCGTGGCGTTGCGTTCCCCTCCTCGTCAATGTCCATTTCGACCGCGTAGATCCGCATGAGAGCGTTCACGGTTTCCACGCCCTCCTCTACGGCACGAAACCGCACGATGTCGCCCTCGGCGTAATCCAGGCCGTAGATCGGCACGACGCCGGGCGTCAGGTCGCGGGTGGGTTGGAAGGTGATGACGGTTCGTGGCTGCTTACGAGTCGCGATGTGCTTCTGAAGCAGGCTCTGGCGCATCGCGTCGACGGTGAAGTCGCCCTGCACCACGTCCTCATAGATCACTCCGCGCGAAGACACGGACGTCGGGTCGCCCTGGGTGAGCACGTTCTGCGTCGCGTTATCGGGGAAGCCCGGCGGCAGGTTGTACGCGCGATTGAGCAGCCCGGCGGCGTCGCCGGTCTCGGTGAAGCTTGCGACGTTGACCTTGCCGTCGCCGTACTCGAACACCGTGTTGGGGCGTGGCCCGCCGATCACCGGGCCGCAGTTGAACACGCCGAGCTGCAGGCCGGTCGCGTCGCGTGTCGGCTCGGTCGGCAGGATTTGGAAGTCAAAGCCGTCCAGGGTCGCTGACAGGGCACTGATGGATTGCAGGGCATTGGCGTAGTACCAGGGCCCGACCCCAGTCGCGCTCGACGGGGTGACCGAGCCGACCCGCAGCCCCGTGTCGCCCGAGCCCGGCAACCCCGTGTAATCGGCTGCGTTCAGCCCGTTGATGATGCTGGCGGCCATCGCTCCACGGTCCATCGTGCCGCCCGCCGCGGCGTTCGCCGGGTAGCTCACACCCTTCTTTGACTTGCTCGCCTCGATCAGGCGTTTGCCGACACGCCACCCGACGTCAGCGCAGTTCACGGCGAGAGAGCCACCGCCGTCCTGTGATTGTTTCTGGTAGTCGATGACCGGCCCGTCGAAGCGGAGTGTCGGGATGCCCGGGCTATCGTCGTAGAGCTTGACCATGCACTGATCGACGGTGCGAAACACGTTGATGAGCGGGTGATCGCGCCGGACCCGGAAGGTGAACGTCCGCGACTGGTTCAGGGGAAAGCGCGCCTTGCGCGCGGAGGCCTGGGCTATCTCCCCGATCGGTGTCCCGAATCGGTTGGTGGCAACGGCGGTCCACATGCGGTGGGACTCCTAGGTGGTGCCGTTCGCCTGGTTGGGACGCAGGATCTCCTCGATGGTGAAGACGGCGGGGTTGATCGTGGCGCAGTAGATGGTGGCTGTCCCGCCATTTAGCGCGACAAGGGCGGCTGCGAACAGGTGCGAACCGGGCGAAAGCAGCGTGACGTAACTGAAGCCCACCGGCATGCCGCCCGCGGTTGCTCCAGGCCTGGTGCCCTGCCCCAGGGTGGTGGCGCCGTCTGCGGCGCCGGCCCCGTCCAACTGGCAAAAGGTAGCGCAGGTCGCACCCGCCGTGTCGTTCAGGCCCAGCGCCTGGAAGCTAATCCGTAGGGGCACGCCCGAGCACTCAACCCGTGCCTGTAATCTTGCCTGGTCCACATAAGCCTGGAAGGTGGTTGACACGTTCGCATCGGTCTTCACCTGCCGCACGAACGCCCCCCGAGCCCACGGCCGCCGGTCGAGGATGTTCGCACTCACGACAGTTGTTGCTCCTGCGGGGACGAGTATGTCCGCCAGGCGCAGACTGCTCGAGTACCGGGCGAGCGTGTCCGCGCCCGCGCGGTTGGCGAGCGTCGCACCAGCCGTCGGGGTTCCCGCCACGACCGTCAACGTCGGTATGTCCGAGATGCCGATGGCCGTTGAGTCGTTGATGGCCAGGATCACCTGGTCGATGCGTGGATTGGTTGCGTCTGCTGCAGCCGCCGTCTGGTTGACTGTGCCGTCGTTGACCTGGTGATAAAGGCCTTGACGCGCGACGCTGCCACCCGCAACCCACGCGCCGCCCGCAGCGACATCCACGCTCATGTTCGCACCCGACCCGCGCTGAGCGACAACGTAATCCCCCGCGTTCACGACACCCGGCTGTAGCGCGCCCTGTTGCGCGAGGTAACGGTCCGCGGCCGCCGCGTAGGTTTTCGTGTCAAGAACATCGGTAGTCAAAAGCGACACGGTGCATCCCCCCTACTCGAAAGCGTGTCTGTAAAAGACTGTCAACTGTGCTCCCGTGCCGTACGCGAACGGCAGCAGGCGGATATCGTTATTGCCGGGCATCAGAGCCCACCACGTATTCACTGTGAAGTTCGCGGCGTAAGCGCTATAGCGGCTTGCGGTGCCGCCGAGCAGCACCGTCTTGGCGTTCGCGTCCACGATCAGGAACTCACCCGCCGCCAGCGTGTAGCTCAGCGTGAACTGAAGACCAGTCGTGTTATTGCGCATCGTCGGGTTGGTGACCGGCCCGTCGATTCGAAAGCGCGGCCACGTCGGCGCATCGCCCTGGTTGAGCACATACTGCTGCGCGGCCTGCGCGTAGGCATAAGCGACGGGAAACACACGCGGGTAGGGACGCCCGCCCGCCCGCACGCCGCCTGGCGTGAGCACGAGTGATTGCTCGTCGGCCGAGTAGACGTACGGGTCCGGGCTGGCGAAGGCGACCGCGAAGTTCTTGGGGCGTCGGCCAGTGAGCACGACGCGGCCCTGACGGTAAAGGAGCATCCGGCGCTGGACCGAGCCGTCCGGGGTCCACGTTAATACGCACGGCGCATTGGCTGAGAGGCCACGGCTCGCGCGCTTCAGCCGCGCCTCTCGGGCGTTCACCGTGGTCATGTCGGGATCGGGCCAGATGATCCCCTGCAGGGTGCCGGTGCGGCGGCCTAGGTAGTTGTTGCCCTGAACGAATCCGTGGGCCTCGACCTTGGGGTCGACATTTTCTCTTACGTCGGCCGAGTCGAGCAGGCCCGTGATTCCCGTGCCATCCGCGCTCAGATAGCCGATCCAGTCACCGGCGGTCACGTCACCACCGAACAGCGCCGATGTCCCGTCGGGTCCCGTCAGCCGATAGCCGCCAGCCGGGGAGATCTGCGCCATGAGAACCCTCCAGGGGGTTGCGCGGGGAGCTACCGATCAGCCAAAGCTGCTTTCGAACGCGAACCGGGACAGCGCCGCATGGGCGTGCGGATCGCTGACCGGCGGGGCATGATTGAGCTGCACAAACGACCCGCCGTCCTGCACCACGACCGTCTTGCCCGAGCCGCCCGACGGCCCCTGCCCGGCATCGGCGAACGCCTGCCCGCCGGCCGCACCGAAGTCACGCATCCCGCCGAGCGAAGCGCCTGACAGTGACGGCAGCGCGTTGCTTCCGAACGTCTGAAACAGGCTGCGCTGAGAATCATCGAACGAGGTCATCTGCGCCCGGACCTGCTCGGCGATCGTCGGGCCGCCCGCACCCGCCCCACCCGCTGCGGCTGGCGCGCCGCCCTGCGCCATGAAGCTCTTTAGGTTCCCCGCCGCCTCGGTGATCAGCGCCACGGGTGCATGCTCGGCCTCAAGGCCACCGAGCACGTTCTGCCAGAAGCCCTGCAGGCCGACGCGGGCCTTCTCGTCGCCGGTCGTCGGGTCGCTTGACACGTCCGCGAGAGCCATCGCCTCGGTCAGGCCCGCCAGGGTGCCCGTCTGGCCGGGCGTCAACAGCTGCGGCGTGACGGCACCCAGGTGCACCTGGTCGACCTGGCCCTGGGCCTGGCTGATCTGGTCAGGCAGCGCCTGAGCTCGAGTGATGAGCGTCGTCGCGGCGGCGTCAAGCTGGGATGCCTCCGACGTCGCTGCCGCGAGCGGCCCCTTCGGGTCGTTCAGGCCCTTGACCTCGGCCTGCAGCTTTTTGATCTTGTCCTGGATCTGCCATTTCTTGCGGGTGAACGCCCACGCCTTCGACCAGCCCAGCCGGTGGTACTTACGCTCGGCGCTTGAGTGCTGACTGGCGATGTTGTGATGGGCGTGCTGCAGGCGGATCGCTTCGGACTTCAGTGGCTTGAGTCGACGTGCCTGGCTGGTATGCCACGCCTTCGCCTTGCCGCTGTGCCCGCTGAGCGCGTTGCGCTTGTCCGCGGCGAGCTGGGCAACCTTGCGCCGCAGCTGCTGCTTGTGGCGGCCACTCGGAAGACGCGAGATCTGCTGGCGCAGCGCAGTGATCTGCCGGTCATAGCCGGCCGCGATACCACGCGACTGCCCGGCGAAGTCCGGCACCGGCTCATTCTTGATTCTGCGCTGCGCCTGCGCGTTCCTTTGCATCGCGTCGTAGTTCTTGGACTCAAGCCCAGCGACGTGGTCCGCCGCATCGAGCACTTTCTTTTGCAGCTTGTGCTTCGCGGCCTGCGCCTGACGCTGCTGCTTGGTTAGGAGGGCCTTCAGCGTCGCGATCCGCGCCTTGTCCTTGTCTGAGCGGCCCGTGACGCGACCGATGAGCGACTCGTCCTGCGCGTAGCGATGAGACACCGTCGCGTACTCACTCGCGACGGTTGACTGCTCGCCCTCGAGTGCGCTGACGCCGTACTGCGCGACACCCTCAAGCTGCTGGTAGTCGGCCTGGGAGAGCTGCCCGCCGGGCTCACCGGCCTGCAGCTGCGCCTGCAACTGGGCGAAGTGGCCGCTGTTCGCTTGGATGGCGCGGTCGGTCTGGTCAAGTGACGTCAGGCCGGGAATCGCGCCCGCGCTGATCAGACTCTGCGTGAGCGGGTCCGTTCCCTCGGCGCTCGTTGGCAGCCCGACGCCTTGCAGGTATTCGCTCGCGATCTGGTTGGTGTTCGGCGTGAGGAACGCCGGCAGGCCACCGAAGCGCTGAAAGTCGCCGAGGAAGTGGTTGGCGCCCGGACCCACATGCGGCTGGGAGGCGTGCGGCACGTGACCGCTGCCACTGTGACCGCTGCTGTGACGCAGCGCGTGATGATGAGCGTGGATCGTGCGCTGGCGCTGGCTGGGAAGGCTGCCACCGTAGTGACCCGGCACGATTTGGCCCTTGCGTGGCGGTGTGAGCCCGCCGAAGCGCCCGAGCTGCCCGCCCCCCGCGAACCGTGCCAGCAAGCCACCCGAGCGGTACGCGCCACCACCGCGCGCCCACATCGCTTGTGCTGCGGCGCCGGAGTTGCCGTGACCGTAGGTAGCGATCATGTAGCGGATCGCCGCCGCGATGTTGTCGACGGGGTTGAGGATGTTCCCGTGCCCGGGGACCATGAACTGCTTGAACGTCGAGCCGGTCGTCTGCAATATGCCGCGCGACGGGTTGCCCTGCGCCGTGTTGATGTCGTTGATGTTCGGGGGGTTCGGGTTGTAGCTTGACTCGCGCATCTCCTGACGCAGCAGCATCTGCTTCCACAGGCCGCCCGACACGCCCGCGAGCGCCATGCCCTGATCGGTCCAGCCAGAGGCCGGTCCTGCGCCACCAGGCTCGTTGAGCGGTTGCCCGGAGACACTGTTGAGTTTGGCGAGCTGCTTGGACATGTAGTCCGAGCCGGCGGTGCGCGCCTTGTCGACCCCGGCCTGCGCAAGACTGAGCAGGGCACCCGCTGGTCCCTTGACGGTTACCTTCGGGATGTCCGTTGAGCCGGCGCTACCGGGAGAGCCGTCGATGTGACGCACTGTGAACCCCGGCATTGAGTTGTAGGTGAGCCATCCGGGGCCGCCACCACCAGCAGGGTTGTGGCCGGGCCCGTGTCCCGTACCAAAGCCCTTGCCGGCGAGGCTCATGAAAATATGGCTTGGGCTCGCGTAGAGCGTGATCGGCCCAGCGCCGGGCTTGCCGTAGCTCTCGAAGGCACCGGACACGCGCGGCGGGATACCGAGCACGTAGCTGACAGCCGACGAGCAGTCAAGGCCGGGGCGGGGGTCCATGATCGGGCCGCTGTCACCGTGATGGCCACCCCACACGTAGGGGAGCTGCATCTGCGCGAGCTGGGAGGCCCGCTGCATCGGCGACTCGCCGAGCGCGCCGCCCTTGGCGTAGTGCGTCAGCCCCGAGCCCCACAGCTCGCCGAGTGACCCGAACGCCGAGCCGCCAACGGCCTTGGCCAGGCCGAGAGCGCGATCGACGACACCCATCTGCGGCGTGTTGAGGATGCCCTCCGTGCCTGACAGTGCGGCGACGGGGTTACCGGCCGGGTCAAGCAGCAAATGGTCGTCACGACCTCCCGAGCCGGGGTTCGGGATGCCTCCCGTCGCGTGAGCCGATACGCCCTTCGGCTTGGGGATCGAGAAGGACACGGCCTTCGCCCCAAACCCCTTCAGGGCCGCGTCGACAGCCTGCTCAACGTACCCCGTCGCGGTGTACACCGCCGAGTCGGCCGACCCGAAGCTGCCGGCGATCGCTGATGCAAGCTTTGACGCGAGCTGCGAGCCGGCCGTCTGGGCGGCTCGCAGGTGCGTCTTTGTCGCTGTCTCGATCGCGGCACCGTGAACATCGACGGCGTGGTGAGCGTCGGCGAACCGGGCTGTCGTGTCGTCGCGCAGGCCCTTCGTTGCGCTTCCCGCCGAGGCGCGTGCCGCCGTGAAGTGCGTCAGCACGTCTGCGGCGATAGCAAGCCCGTGATCACCGCTTGTCTTGCGGGTCTGGGCGAAGCGGGCGATCACATCGTCGCGCAGCCCCGACGTTTCCTTCGTCCCGCGGTCATGGGTGTCCTTGAAGTGCTGGACGGCACCGTCAGCCAGGAGCTTTGAGTCGTCCAGTGCGCCCTTGCGCAGCAGCGTGAAGTGATCCCCGCTGTCCTTGCGCAGCTTCTGCGTCGTCTCCAGTGACTGCTTGACGGTGTCCTTGAGCTTGTCGCCAAAGCCCTTCTGGATGTCCTCGCCGGCCTTCCCCGCCTCCTTCGCGGTGCCGGCGAAGCCACCATCGGACACCACGCCGCCCGAGGCCATCCCCACGCCGCCCCGAAGGCCCTGCACGAGGCCGCCCGCGGCCATGAACAGGCCACCCGTACGGACCGTCACCGACCCGGACGCCTTCGCGCCGAGCGTGGTGATCGACCCGAGAGGATTCTGGGCGCCCATCGACCGAGCGGCGTCGACGAGCACAGCGGCAGCGGTCAGGATGCCATCGGCGGCCGGGTTGCGTCCGCGGTTGAGCGCGTCGACGAAGCCGGGGCCGTGCTTAGCAACAGCCTCCTTGCGCAGCACATACTCCCCGGACTCAAGGACCCGCACATGCCGGTCGCCGCCGCCATAACCGCCGGGATCAATCGGGCCGCCCGCCGCCTTCCCGAACGGGTTGATCTGCCCCATAAAGCTATCGACCGCCTTGGCGGCAGGATCGGTCGCGTGACGAATGGACTTGACCACACCGGAGTTCTGGAGCGCCTTGACGCCCGGAATGTTCTTCGCCGCCCAGTCACTGATTACCGGACCGATCTTGTTCAGCGACTCCACGATCTGTGGGAGTGCAAGAAGTAACCCGCCGGCAATCCCGAGCCCAACGAGCCGCCCCACGATCTTGCCGATGCTCTTGAGTTTGCCGAGCACCTTCGATGAGCCGAGCCCGTTCGCGCCAGCCATGGCCTCGCCTTGGGCCACCCCGGCCTCGGCGCCGGTCGTCGCACTCGCGCCAAGCAGCCACCCCTTGAACGCCGAGTAGGCCCGTTTGAACCTGCCGAGGAACTTCCCGCCGATACCACCCGCGACATGCGCCTCTGACTCAGCGGCCCCGGCCTCGGCGCCCGTTGTCGCGCTCGCGCCAACCAGCCAGGCCGAGAACCTCTTGAAGCCAGCCACACCAAACTTCTGCAGCGAACCAAACGCGGACGCCAGGCCCTTCACGCCTGTGATCGTGCGCGAAGTAGCAACCGCAATGGAGCCCAGGACGATCAGCAGGGGCCCCAGCACCGCCGTCAGCGCGACGGCGGCCACGGTCCCTGTCTTCACGGGGCCAGAGAGCTTGGAGAACCACCCGACAGCCGTCTGCACGGCATTGGCGAGCTTCACCAGCACGGGAATCACGATCGGTGTCAGCGTCGTCCCGATCCTGACCGCCGAGTTCTCGATGTTCGCCTTGGCGTTATCCCAATGCGCCTTGGAGGTCTTCTCCCACTGGGCGTTGGCGTCCTCGAGCTTCTTTAGCGCCGGCTCGGCCCGCACGGGCAAGGCGTGGTAGGCGGTGGCCAGGTCCTTCGTGTTCTGGACGAGCGTCATGATGCCCGACGAGGTCCGACCCCCACCGAAAGCGTGGGAGATGATCGCGGCCTGCTCGCTCGCGGACTTCCCAGACGTCTCAAGATGATGCTTGAGGTCGCGCATCGCGACGAGCACGCCGTTTGGCTGACGCATGTCCTTGGCGAGCTTGCCCTGTGTCAGTCCGACCTCCCCGAGCGCAGTAACCGCCTTGCTGCTCGGCGCGGCCATCAACGAGAACGTCATCCGCAACCGGGTCGCGGCCTGCTCCGCCGGTATCCCCCGGCTGGTCATCACATCGAGGCTGGCGCCCACGTCGCGCATCCCCAGCCCAAAGGTCTTCGCCGCCGGGAGCACACCGGTTGAGATCGCCCCGACGAGCTCGTCCATCCGCATGTTGCCCGCGCCGACGATCTCGTTGAGCAGACCCATCGCCTGCCCGGCGCCATGTATGTCATGCGGTGCCGTCTTGAGCACGGAGACAAGGGCGTTCGTGACGCTCTCCAGGTTCGTGTTGCCGACGTTCGCGCCGATCGCCGCGTACTTCAGGAGGTCGAGGGCATGCGCGCCGCGAATACTGGTCGACTCGACATGGAACAGGGCATCGGCAAGTTCCTTCGGTGAGTGCGCCGTGCCCTTCATGGCGAGGACCGCCTTGGTCATCTTCTTGACCTCGGCCTCGCTCGCACCAGCCTGCCCGTGGACGCGCTCCATCGCCGCCCGGAAGTCCATTGACATCTTGACCGACTCAAAGCCCACGGCAGCGATCGGCAAAGCCAGGCCCGACATCTGATGGCCGTAGGACTTCAGGCCCTCACCGTGCGTCTTGAGGGACTTGTTCGCCTCGGTCAGCCCACTGCCGAAACGCTTGAAGAGCCCACCCGACTCGACGCTCTGCGCAGCGACGGCCCTCAGACCGAGGCGTGTCTCCGCGATGCTCCTGTTGGTGGTGTTGATCTCCCTGCGCAACAGGCCCATCTCGGCGCGCGCAACGCCCGTGTCGAGCCCTAGTTCCTTCTTCCGGGCAGCCTCGGCCTTCGTTTCCATCAGCAGACGATTCAGGGCGAGCACTTTGGTCCGGGCCGGACCCTCGTCCACATCTATGCGGCCCATCGCCTTAGCGGCCGCCGCCTGCTTCATCGCCGCATCAAACTTGGAGAAGCCGACCGCGTCGACATGGGCACCGAGCTTGCCGATGACAGGCTTGGCGGCCTTCTCCCTTGACCCGGTGATCGCTTTGTCGTAAGCCTCGAACCCGGCGGGCTCAAATAGCCCGGTAAGCCTGGCAAAAACTGACCCTGCCTCTAACGGGATGGCACTCGCCTCCTCTCAGTTGCGTCGCGTGTTTGCGTCGCGTTGCATCGCTGCCCGACGCTGCTGCTCACCCATTCGCAGGGACTCCCGCCACGCCGCGGACCCCTTGCCCTGGGTTGGGTCCACACCGATCGACGGTTGTAACCCGTGACCGCCGGCTGGCTCGTCGAGCTCGACGCCGTGAATGCCGGCGTCCCACTCGGCCCGCGCCCTAGCCCTCTCGGCAATCCGGTCGGTCAGGACGATCAGGTCAGACCAGCAGGCTCCGTGGAGTGACTCGTCACGGGTCCAACCGTAGGCGTCGGCAAATCGGTCGACGATGTCGGCGAGTCGCTCGTCGATGTTGAGGGGGTCGGCTCCTGCGTGTCCTGCCGGGTGCCGAGCTGCCCCCTCAGCATCTTCACCGTCGTCCGGATGATTTTTCCCAGGCGGTCCCGCTTGTCTGAAAGCTGATCGTCGAGCACGTCGTAGGCGACGATCACGAGGTCGGCGATCTCATCGATCTCACAGTCGTAGAGCAGCAGGTCCTCGTACTTGTCGAGGAGGTCGTTAACTTCGGCGGTTCCGCCCTCCTTGTCTGCCGCGCGAAGCTCATCGTTGGGGACAACGAGGATCGCCAGGAGCCTGACGGTTTCCTTGCGGGCATTATCGAACAGCTCGGGCAGGGCAACCATGATCTGTTCCTGGCTGCTCATCGAGGCGGCGGGCAGCTCTATGCTGCCGTCGTTAGCGGCGAAGTCCTCCGGGGTGAACCCGGAGTCCTGCCAGCGTGGGAGCTTGGCCATCTCCCGGGTCAGGGTGATGGTGTTGCGACCTGAGTACTCCTTCAACGCACGGGCGAGGATGTCCGGGACCTCACGGCTGATCCTGGTCACCGACGCGATAGCCAGGACCGCCTTCAGCGCCTTGAAGCGCTGGATCGGGTACTCCTTGCCGTTGAGCTTGACCTCGCGGCTCACGAGGAATAGGCGGCATCGTTGGGCGTGACGACCGTGAGACGCCACGGCGGCTGACCGGCGACCTTGCGAAACTCGCCGGCCATCGGGAACTCCACCGGGCCACCCGCCGGGTTGGCCGGGATGTTCAGGTTCGGGTTCCACTTCACCCCGGGCATCTCGTACTTCACCGACTCAGACGCGAGGCCCGTGTACGGGTTGATGCGGCTGAACAGGTTGGAGTAGCTGCCGTTCGGCGGGGTGACCTGGATCGGCTTCGCTCCGGCTGCCGGTGTCGGCGTGCCGTAGATCTGCTGGTTGTAGCGAGACAGGCCCTGCGCGTCGAGCAGGATCGTCGCGGCGTCCAGCGTCGCGTTGGCGCGCGTGTTGATGATGTCCTGCGGTATCACCGCATCCCCGTAGAACTCGGCGAGGCCCCACGTCACCGTCGAGGCGAACGCCGAATGCCCGCGGTAGATGGCGCCGTCGATCGTGAACGTCCCCTGCGCCTCGGTGTACAGCAGCGGCTTGGTGCCGTCATCGGGCTGGGTCGGGTCTGCGGTCACGACCTGGCCGGGGTCGAGGCTGGCGAATGTCGGTGTCATCTTCAGGATCTTCGATGCTGAGGACCCCTCCAAGCGCAGCGACTGGATGCGACAGTCGTTGTACTGCGAGCGATGGATGACCGTCTTGCCGACCGACTTGACCCACGTTGAGTAGAAGCCGCCGGTGTCAGCGGGGGTGCAGACGTGCTGGAAGCCCGCGCCGACCGTCGTCATGGTCGGGGTGACCGTGCCGCCGGTCAGGCCGGTGTTGTTCGCCGTGAGCAGCGGTACCGGCATGTTCGCCAGCGGACCGCTGAACGTCAGAGTCACTGGTGTCGTGTTGATCGGGCCGCCTGCGGCCACGATCGCTCCCGCAAGCGACAGCGGATTGACGATCCCAGCAGGACCCGTCGCGGCGACCAGGGCCGACGCGACCTGGGCGGCGGTCGCACCGAACGGGATCGGTGCAGTCGTCCAGGCCCCCTGCGCCGGACCGGCAGCGACCGTGTACGCGAGTGTGAACGCGCCGGCCGTAGGTGCGCCGGTCATCGTCAGGGTCTCGACTGCAGGGGTGCCGCCAGTGACGGCCTCCTGCCCGGCCGCGAGCCACGCGATGTACGCCAGCGCACCCGACTGGGCCTGAGCGACCGGCGCACCGTTGCCGACCAGCGTGTTCGCGAAGTCGACGATGTCACCGAACAGCGTCCCGTCCGACCACTCCTCCATGCCGTCGGCACGGTTGGTCTGCAGGTCACCCCCGACCCAGCGCAGGCGCTTGGTGCCGGTCGTCATGGTGACCGGCGAGCCCTTGGCGACCTGCTTGGCCGCCCATATGCCATTGATGTTCTGCTCGAGTGCCATCTGGTTCAGCGCTCCTGGTTGTCGTCGGCTTCCAGAGCCGCAACGAGCTCTGCGTTTGTGGCCTGCGAGTGGAAGTCCACGCCGCGCGAGTCAAGCTCGGACTCAAGTTCTGAGCGCGGCAGGGTCTCGTACTCCGACTGGACATCGGCGTGCTCGGCCGGCGTCTGCTCGGGCACCTGCACGGGCTCGGGTTCGGCGAGTGCCGCCGCAACGTCGGGCTGCGCACTGACGGGGGTCGGTGCGCCGGGCTCCACTGCGGGCTCGGCGCCCGTGGGGATCTGCGCGACGATGGTGCTGTCGCCGACGGCGACGGTCTTCAGCAGTGGACCGTTGCCTCCGTCGAGGTTGACGAGGGCGGCGGTCAGGAGCGGGTCGTCGGTGACGATCTTTCCGTGGCCCTGGTCGAGCGCCTCCCGGAGATGGAAGGCGTGGGCGTTGGGGCCGTAGGCGACGCTCGCGTCAACGAACGCCGTCTCGTATTCGGCCCGCAGCGCGAAGGCTGTCTGGCTCATGGAACCCTCCCTTTGGGGGTCTGGTGCATTGTTTGGCCCGCGACCCCCTACGGGACGGGCGTGAGGTTGCAGCCCGTTACCGGGCCGCGGTGAAAGACTGGGGCTGCGTGTCGCAGCGCGTGCACACCGCCACCGGCCGGCCGGTCAGCGGCGAGATCACAACAAGCGTTGCCGCGGCGCCACGCTCATGGCACGGGTAAATCGGCCTGTCGGGCATGCGTCATCCCTCCGGAGGAGCGAGCGGCGGACCCCACAACGAGGCCAGGTAGCTCAGGGAGAACGTGAAGCCGTGGACCCCCGAGTCGACCAGTTGCAAGTCACGAAACAGGTACATCGACTCAACCCAGAGACTGCCGAGCGAGAAGTTGCGCCGGTCGTTGACCGCACCGCGAATCTGATTCTCGACCGGGCGGACCAGCGAAGCGTTAGACGCTCTGATCCACACCTCGATGCCGTCGGTGCGCACAAACCCCTCATACGGCTGAGGCGCGAGCCCGGCAGCCATGAAAGCGCCCAGCACGATCGTCTGCCCAACCTCCGCGGGCTTATCGCCCTCGCCCGGTGCCGGGACACCGTTACGCGGCTGAAGCCAGCACGGCGGCAACGCTCCGGGAACCGACGGCTTGCGTGCGATCCCCTGGCTTATGAGCTCGTCGCGGAAAGCTTGCAGCAGGTCAGCCATCGCAAGCGGGGCTAAACCAGCGCGCCGAGCGAATTCCGCACGCCCTCCCTCACCGCGCCATCCAGTGCCGCCTTGACGCCCGGGTCCTGCGTAGCGATCTGATTCGTGCCGTTGTTCTGACCCGCGGCAGCCTCCACGTCAACCGTGATCGACCGGCGCAACGGCCCGTATGCGCTTGTGCCCTTGAACCGCACGTTGTGCGAGTAAGCCACGAGAGACGGCAGCACCACGCCTTCGACGGTCGCCGCGATGCGCGCCTGCTGCCGGATGACCGCGGGATGCGTCGGCATCAGACGTTCTGCGGGTTGACGAGAATGTCCACGATCACCTGAGGCGAGCGGGTATGAGCCTCCGCGGCGTACGCGCGGGCCTGATCCTCAGTCGCGAACGGACCGACCGTCGTGAGCGGATCGGTGCCAGGACGCCCCAGCATCACGCAGTAAGAGTTCGTCATGTTGACGTGATCGACCTGGCCT
>JAABUQ010005702.1_pt1 | contig 19549 bp, 13 predicted proteins | sample 5560001 | NCBI WGS metagenome assembly JAABUQ01 (sample SAMN10711888, study PRJNA513371) | rock metagenome | isolation source: Antarctica rocks | place: Antarctica: Victoria Land, Finger Mt nord | collected 2015-12-18
TCATGCAGCCTGGTAGGTCAGGGATGCGCACAAAGTAGCCGCCTTCTTCGGATGCGACCAACTCAACGCGATAGGGAAGCGCCATGTACCGCTCTATAATATTTATGGCTGGTCCCCTTCTGGCGCGCGTCAAACCCGGCGGCGCGCATGACCGTATCGAGGTCGTCAGGCCGCACCGTACGCGGGTTGTTTCGCATGCGCTCGATCTGCTTGTCACGCTTTGTCATTCCACTGCCCTTCACCGTCATGATACCGCATGTGGTGCATAAGGCAGACGCGTTGCAGGCGTCATCATAGTGCTTCCATACGTTTTTACCGAATGGCTAACCTACCCTTGAAGGGCGAGGGTGAGGTGGGCGCTGCGACGACGGGAGGACCTTGCGGCGGCCGCCGTAGGCGTCCTTCGGCAATAGAACGATGCGACAAAATAATTACGACTATCGCGGCAATGCTTTGTGGCGCGGATCTTAACCAATCTTAACCCCAAAAGGGGCGATCTTAACCAAATCTTAACACTCCGACCCCTTCGATCTTAACCCGATCTTAACCTCAACCTGATACTATATTATTACACCCCATGACGGTGATGCAGCCCGGCGTCTTGAGAGGATCGAAGGGGACACGGCGACATGCGCTACCGCGTTAATTTGTTGGATATGTGGATCGACAAAGTCGACGTCAGAAACGCCGTCGCACGGATCGACGCCTTCGTGCGCTCGGGACGGCCGCACCAAGTTATGACCGTCAACGTCGACTTCCTGCGCCTCGGCCTAGAGAATCGCGCGTTCCATCACCTGATCAACACCGCCGACCTGACCGTGCCCGACGGCATGCCCCTCTTGTGGGGCGCGAAACTGCTAGGCGACCCGCTGCCCGAGCGCGTCACGGGCGTCGAACTCATCGGCGAATGCGCGGGACTCTCTGCGGAGCAGGGCCACACCATCTTCCTGCTGGGGGCTGGGCCGGGCGTGGCCGAGGAGGCCGCGACCGTGCTGCGGGCGCGCTACCCCGGCGCGCGCATCGTGGGCGCCTACGCGCCCCCGACGGCCGGCGTGGACCCGGAGGAGGACGAGCGCACGGTGCGGCTGGTGCAGGAGATGCGGCCGGACATATTGTTCGTGGCCTTCGGGGCGCCCAAGCAAGACGAGTGGATCCGCCAGAACATGCGCCGGCTCGATGTGCCCGTCTGCATGGGCGTCGGCGGGGCCTTTGACATGCTGGCCGGCCGCGTGCGCCGCGCCCCCGCCTGGATGCAGCAGAGCGGGCTGGAGTGGGCCTACCGCCTGGCGCAGGAGCCGACGCGGCTGTGGAAGCGCTATCTGATCGACGACCTGCCTATCTTCCTGCGCCTGATGGTTCAGCGCCGCACCGGCAGTTCGGGCGCCCACGGCGTCACCGGCCTGCTCGAAGGGTCCGAGACGATGGAGGAAACGGTAGACAGCGCCACGACGCAGCCGTCGGGTTCCCATGTGGCCTGATGGCGCGTAGGGTGACGTAGGTCGATGCGCCTCTGATTAGGATGGCGGGAGACCGAGCGCGACACGAGTGTCGTCGTATTATCCTCCTGTTCGCTCACGGCTCGATACGTCGCGCGGTTCCTGCGCGGGGGTGCCCTAAAAAGATAGGGCATCGTCGCGCGCCCCGCGCCGTAGATGCGCCAGACCGCGCAAAACGAGCGCCGTCGCCTGCCCAACCAGAGGCGTGCCTGCCGTTGGCGCCACCGTACTCGCGCCGTAACTCCCTGCTCCCTGTCGGAAAGCGACACGTTGAGCGCGAAAAGCGCGGACACGAGCACGCTTTCTTCTGACGCCTGTTACTATATGGGGGAAAGCAGGGGCGGGAACCGGGGGACTGGGAGTTGGGGATGTAAGCGGGCAGTATTCGCGCGAGTCCCTCAACAAACAAGTCTTGCTGCCGATACTCTTAGTAGCCTAATATAGTGGCCGATAGACCAAGGTACAGAGATGAAACTTTTATGAAACGCTTCGTCGATACATTCTACCGCTACTGGTACGTCGCGTTGTTGCCGGTCATTGTGCTGCCCCTCCTGACCTATCAATTTAGCCGTACCACGTCGACGGGGACCGCGTCGGCCGGCGCCAACATTTATGTGACGCAGTCCTCGGCCAGCCTGCTGGACGGCTATAACGCCGGGCAGACGCCGGCGCAGAACTTGGCGAATGTCCTCGCCGAGCTCCTGCGGACGGCGTCGTTCAATCTGGATGTCGCCGCCGACAGCCCCCTCCTCGCGCAGGCGCATCCGGACGCCAGCGTCGTCACGACCCTCGCGACGAACCTCCAGGTCTCGCCGGTGGGGCCGAATCTCGTCTATCTCTCCTACGGGGGCGCTACCGCGCCGGAGACGCTGCAAGTCATGCAAAGCTTCTTGAACACCGCCAGCCGGCGCGTGGCCGCGCTGACGACGCAGCAAAGCGCGAGCAATACCGCGGCGCTTAGGCAGCGGCTGGGCTCCATAGAGCGGCAATGGACATCCGACGACAACAAGCTAAAATCGTATCTCACCAGGCATCATATCCCGCGCGGCGCGGTGGCGGACCAGGCCTTCTTTGACACCTCCCTCAACCTGCTGTATGGGCAGGTGCTGACCGATCAGAGCATCGCGGGGGATATACAGAAGCAGTTGACCCTGGCGCGGCAACCGGCGACGCAGGCGCAGTCCACTTTCCAGGTGGTGGACTCGCCGGGTGCCAGTTCGACCCGCGGCGTCAATAAGAAGCTGCTCAACACGCTCATCGCGCTGGCGCTCGGCCTCCTCCTGGGCGGCGGCTTCATCGTGGTGCGCACGGCGCTCGATCGCAGCCTGCGCTACGCGGACGACGCGACGGCGCTCCTCGGCCTCCCGGTCCTTGGCGTCGTACCCTACCGGGCGCCACGCATCAACGGCCGTCGTGCCGTCGGCGCGGTACGACCGGGCGGCAATCCGATCAATGCATAGCGTAAGGAGAAGGGGACTTGGCGCCAATGGCTTCACCTGCTAGGGCCGAGCAAGGGATCGTGGTCGTGCGACCGGTCGAGCCCATCGCCCTCGGCGACCCGCGCCTGCGCGAGGTCTACCGCCAGGTCTATATCTCGCTCGAGTTGCCGGCCGAGGCCCGGTTGAGCGTGATCGGGATCACCAGCGCGATCGGCGGCGAGGGCCGCACGACGATCGCGTGCGGGCTGGCGGACACGCTGGCCGACGACCTGTCCGTGCCCGTGTCGCTGGTGGACGTCGATTTCGAGCGCCCGGCCCTGGCCCAGCATTTCGACATAGCCCCGGCGCCCGGCCTCTGCGAGGTCCTGCGAGGCGAATATAAGCTCGTCGAGGTCGCGCGGCCCGTCGGACCGAACCTGACGGTGGTCACGACCGGCGCCGTCGGGCCGCATCCCGCGCGGCTGCTGCACCAACTTGCGACGCACAATCCCCTGGACGGGTCGGACGGGCTCGCCGGCGTCGTCATCCTGGACCTGCCCCCCCTGGTCAACCAGAGTTGGAGCGCGCTCGCGGCCGGTATCGCCGACGCCGTCGTCCTGGTCGTGCGGGCGGGGGTGACCCCGGCCGGCGTGGTACACGAGGCCATCGCGCGCCTGGACACCCGGCCGCGGGGCGTCATCCTCAACGCGCCGCGCCCGTCGCGGCTCGCCCGCCTGTTCGGGCGCGGTAGGTACTAGGTAGTGATGAGCGACAACGTGACTTCCCCCATCGGCCTGGCGCCGGCCGGAAACGCCGGTCAGGGTAACGGGAGGGCGATAGCTCCGTGATTCCGGTTATACTCCTACTCTTCACCTTCGTCCTTCTCGGCGTGGCGAGCCCTCACCTCAGAAGGTTGACGTATCCTATCATGGCCCTGGCGATTGCTATCTACCTGCTCTATGTGTATAACGCTTCATAGACGCCCCCTGTTCTAATGCTTATAACGCCTCGTCGCCCGTCGCTCCCCAACCGGCCGCCCCGTGTCGCGTCCACCGTGCGGGAGCTGCAAGCGCGGTCGCGCTGGGCGTCCGCCGCGAACCTCGCCGTCGTCGCCGCGATCACCCTTTTCGTCGCCTGGCAGTTGTCGTCCGCCGGCAGCCCCGCCTTGATAGCAGGAGCGGTCGTCGCGCCTGTCATCCTCGTCTGGGTGTGGCGACAGCCCGTGCGCGGCGTGTACGTGCTTGTGGCCGCCGCGGTGATGCAGGAGGCGTCGCTGGGACGTACTTTCCCCGACGACATCGCCCACGACATCCCGTTCTTCGAAGACCTCTCGACATGGACCCATGTCAGAGGCCTGCCGTACAGCATCGCCGAGCTCTTCATGGCGTTCGTCCTCGTCGTGTGGGTGGTTAAGGGTGTCGCCGCGCGGCGTCTGCGCTTCGATCGCGGCTCGCTGATGCTGCCGTTGGGGCTCTATATAGTGATGGTCTTGGTGGGCGAGCTACATGGGCTGACGACCGGCGGTGACTACACGCTCTCCTTGTGGGAACTGCGCGGCCAGGGCTATCTGTTCGTGCTCTATGTGCTGGCCTGCAACCTGGTCAGGACGCGCGCGCAGGTGAACATTGTCATCTGGACGATAGTCGTCGGCACGGGGCTGAAAGGTGTCCAGGGCGTCTATCGCTACCTTATTACGTTGCACGGCAGTCTTAACACGCGCGAATTGATGCCGCACGAGCAGTCCTATTTCTTCAACGCCTTTATCGTCCTCGCCTTGGTTTTCTATCTATACGGCGGCCCGCGGCGCTTGAAGCGAGTTACCCTGTATTTCTTGCCGTTCGTCGCCGTCGCCAATCTTGCCAACGAGCGGCGCGGGGCCATCCTCGCGCTCGCCGTGGGCCTCTTGTGCCTCGCCATGACGGTGATCGTCACCCACCCTGCCCGCCGCCGTGTGATCGCCTTCGCGCTCGTCATAGCAGCCGTCCTCTGGATACCCTATTACAACCAGTATCAGCACGATTCTTCCGTGATAGCGCAGCCGGCCCGCGCGATCGCTTCAAACTTCTCTCCCGACGCGGCGGACGCCAGTTCGGATCAGTACCGCAAGGACGAGGACAAAGACATCATCGCCACGATGCGGACCAGTCCCATCATCGGCTATGGCTTCGGCAAGCGTATGCTGACGCCAAACCCTTTGCCCGACGTCGGCTACCCCTTCTGGAATCTCTTGCCGCACGACAGCATCCTGTGGATCTGGATGCGCGTGGGCACGGTAGGCTACCTGTTCTTCTGGCTGTTAATCGGTACCTCGATCGTGCAGGCGCTGCGGCTGACCCGGCGGCTGCGCGACCCCTATCTGCAAGGTCTCGCCGGCTTCATCGCCGTCATGATCGTGCAAGAGGTCATCGTAGGGTATCTCGACCTGCAATGGACGAATGGGCGTAATACGATCGTCGTCGGGGTATTGCTTGCCCTTATCGGCCGCCTCGCCGCCGTGGCCAGCGTCGAGAGGAGCGATAGTACGCCACTCCTGGTCCAGGCACGGGTTCGCGGGCGCGCTGGCGGGCGGTCGGAGGCGAGTTCTCTTCATAGCGTACGCGGAATGGCGTAGACGTAGATATGGACAGGACAGGTAGCATGCGCCATCGTTTCGGCTTCGTCATGGAGCAGACGCTCGGAAACGCGACGCACTACAGGAATGTGCGCGCCGTCGTCGACGGTGACCCTCGCGTCGACGCGTCCTGGTATCCCCTAGCTTTCCCTCCGCGCGGCGCGCTCGAGACCCTGCCGCCGATCCGCGGCAACTGGTCGCTGCGCGCGAGTCTGCGCGCCCGCCGCGTGTTGGCGCGCGCGGCCGCGGCCGATCGCCACGACGCTCTCTTTTTCCACACGCAAGTGACCACACTTTTTTCCGTCGATATGATGCGCCGGGTACCCAGCGTGATTTCACTCGACGCCACCCCGCGCAACTACGACAGCCTGGGCGCCGCTTACGGGCACCGCGAGTCGGGGCAGGTCGTCGAAGGGCTCAAAGCCGCCTTGAACCGGCGCGCCCTGCACGCGGCGCGCGCGTTCGTAACGTTCTCCGACTGGGCGCGACGGTCGCTCATCGACGGCTACGGTGTCGACCAAGAGCGCATCACGGTTATCCCACCGGGTATAGATCTGGACCTGTGGCCGCGCCCGGCGCCGCGCGATACTCAAGATCCCATGCGCATTCTCTTCGTCGGGGGTGACTTCGCGCGCAAGGGAGGGGAAGCGCTGTTGCAAGCTTTCCACTCCGGCCTGCATCGGCACTGCGAGCTGCACCTGGTAACCAAGTCTTCCGTCGTCCCGGCCGCGGGCGTGCACGTCTATCATGATTTAGCGCCCAACAGCGCGGGGCTCAGACAGCTGTACGCGACGGCCGACATCTTCGCGTTGCCCACCCTGGCCGACTGCTATTCGCACGCGTCGATCGAGGCTATGTCCTGCGGGTTGCCCGTCGTCACCTGCCCCGTCGGCGGCATCCCTGAGATTGTGCATGACGGGGAGACCGGGCTGCTGGTCCCACCGGGCGATGTCGCCGCGTTAGCGGCCGCGCTCAAGGATCTCGCCGGCGACCCCGCGCGGCGCGCCTCCATGGGCTTACGGGGGCGCTCCCTGGTCGAGCGAGACTACGACAACGCCGTCAACGTACGCCGCGTCCTGGCGATCATGGCGCGTATCTCTGGCAGCCCAGAGGGGCAAGATCGCCGGCCTGGATCACTTTCGGAGACTGCTACGCCCACTGTGACGGGAACATGACGATGGCGACGCCCAGCGAGAGGGGCCAGTCTGACCTCAATCCGAGGGAGCCCGCGGGACAGCCGCCGGCGCGGCAGCGCGCGCTGCTCGCCGTCGCCCTGATCACCCTACTCGTCTATGCGGGCGTTGTCGCCGTGTCCGTCCGGCACTATAGGGGCAACCTGAGTAGCCTCATCGTCCTCGGCGATCGCGCCGTGCCGTCCGAGAAAGAGCCGAACGGCTACGGGCGCCATGTGGTCGTCTTCCGCGACAGCCCCGGCTACGACGGCCAGACGTACTATTACGTCACCGACGACCCCTTCCTGCGGCGGCGCGCCTTCCGCAGCCCGCAGCGCTACGGGCGTATCGGCTACCCACTTCTCATCTGGGCGCTCACGTTGGGACAGCGTGATGCTCGTCCCGTCGCCATGATTGCCATCAACCTCCTCGCGGTCACCGGTGTTGTTTATCTCGCGGGCCTGATCATCCTTCAGTTTGGGCGGGGCACAAGCCCATGGTGGGCCCTGGCGGCCGCGCTCAATCCGAGCCTTCTGATAGCTGTGCAGAAGGATTTGGCCGAGCCTATGACCACGGCGTTGGCGCTGGGCGGATTGCTGCTGTATCTGCGCCAACGCGTCCCCTGGGCCGCTCTCCTGTTCGCCTGCGCATTGCTCACGCGCGAGGTCGCCGTGCTGTTCCTCCTTCCGATCATCGCGGCGGAGGTGTGGGCTCGGCGCGTGAGGTACGTTGCCATGCTCCTCTCGTGCGTGGCGCCCTACCTCATATGGCAGGCCTTGGTCGCATATAGCCTGGGTCAGAGCAACGCCGCAGCCACACAAAGTCAGTTTGGCCGCCCCCTGGCAGGGATTATCGCGGCACTAGGCGCCGCTCTCCACGGCGCGGGCCATAGGCCGTACTACGCCCTCCTCGTGGCTATGGTCGCCTTCGTCGCCGCCACGCTTATCGCGTCGGCCTCGTACATCTGGCGACGCCCCGATGTGGTCGCGGGGAGCCTGCTGCTCCATGGTATTGCCGCGCTCTTCACCGGCCCGGCTATCTGGCTCGGCTTCGACAACGTCGCCCGTGTCTACGGCGGCCTCTACCCACTGGTCATCTTCGCCTTTGCACGCTACCGGAGTCGCCCGCTGGCCCTACTTGTCGGGGGGCTCATTGTCTTGACTGCCGTCACCTGCCTCCGCGTGGCGCAAATGCCGGCGGTGCCCTACTATCTGACACCGTGACCAGTTCGCGGCTTTCCAGTAGCCTGGACGTCGCTTGTTATATTACAGAGACATGGCATTGAGAGAAACGCGGGCGCTCAAATATCATATCGCACGTCAGGGGGGTAGGGTGGCGGATCGGCCAAATGACCGCACTGGCGCAATGCCGGGAAAGCGACAAAGGAGCAATGTTTTATCCTTGATCTTCTGGGCTATCGGCTTGGTCAGCTTCGGGTATTCTTCGCTCAAGATAGAGCAGCACCTGGCCCCGCGCGACTTGTTGCCGGTGTGGACCGCCGTTCGCGCCCTCCTCGACCACCATTCACCGTACGAGGTGCGCCTTTTCGTCTATCCGCCGAGCTTGCTCTTGCTAGCTATTCCCCTCGGGCTCATGTCATTCGCGAAAGCCCGGCTCGCGTTTTTTCTGCTCGACGTCGCGGCTATCCTCCTGGCGGGCGCGCTATGCCTGCGCCTCTTCAACCTCGACTGGCGCTCGCGCGCGGGCGGCGTGATGCTCCTCGTGTTGGCGATGTACCTGCCGGTGCGCGATACGCTCACCGTCGATAACGTCAACGGGCTGATACTGGCCGGGGAGGCGGGCATGCTGCTCGCCGCAAGCCGCCGTCGTTGGGCGTTGGCGGGTATCCTACTTGGATGTACCCTGGCCGTCAAACCAGTGCTGCTGCCGTTAGTGTTGTTGCCGCTCCTGTATCGGCAGTGGAGGGCGATCGCCTGCGCGGTGGCGCTACCCGTCGCCCTCTCCCTGATCGCGCTCCCCTTCATTGTCGACGGAGGACGGTTCCTGAGCCGGACCGTGCCTTTCCTGCTGAACGGCAACGCGGCTGAATATCGCATGTACAATGTCTCGCTGTCCGGCTCGGTCGCCATGCTCGGGCTTCCTGTCGTCGTCGCCCTCGCGCTGCGCTTGACGGCGCTGGCAAGCATAGGCTTGCTCCTATGGCGGCGCTGGACGACACGAAGCGACGAACCGCTCCGCCTAGTCGAGCTAGCCAGCTTACTGTTGCTGGCCGCGTTTTTAGCCTTCTCGTTCAGTTGGGGCTATTACGCGATCTATCTGCTCCCGCTCTTAGTTCCACTACTATATCGGGTGAACCGGTGGCCCCCTCCCGCATACATATGGATTGCCTGGCTCGGTCTATACGCTGTCGGTGGCCCTGACGTCTGGTTGTGGGCTCGGCACGGCGCCCACGGACTGACACTTGCGATGCTCCGCATCACCTTTGGTCTCCTCCTATTTGTCGCCGCGATTGGCCTTCACCTGTATGGGCGTGAGCGGACCGGCGAGACATCCCGGCCATGCGCCCGCGCCTCCAAGCGTCGTAACGACGGGTATGTGGGGGCCGGCGGCGCCGCGTCTCCCGCACCATGATGGCGCGTACCAGTCCTCTTTTGTTTCTCGACATAATTGATGGTCACTGAGTTTTGCTCGCACACACGCCCACGCTAGCCCTGGCCACCGCCGCCGTTCTGGCCGCGGGCGGCCTCCTCCTGTTGCGGGCCATCGCGCGGCGGCCGCGTCCGGCGGCCCTCGTGGCGTTGTCGCTGACCCTCGCGCTTGTCGCCGTCGCCCTGTACATCGACATCTCGACATTCCCGCGGACGGCCGGCCCGATAACGGCCCATCCACCACGGGTCGGGCAGGCTACGCCCACCCCGAGCCCACAATCCACGCCGGCGGTGATCGTTTCGACAGCGCGGTCGCTCGGCGCCGTCCCTCCGGCGGCCGTCGGCGTCAATGCCGCCGTCTGGGACGGCCAGCTGCTCTCGACGCCCCAAACGGCCCGTACGCTCTCGGCGGTCCCCTTCCGCTTGTTCCGCTATCCTGGCGGCAAAACGGCCGACAACTACCATTGGCGGCAGCACTGCTATAGCGCCAATCCCCCTTGCAGCGGTGGGCAACCGAACAATGGGGGGCAGGAACTCAACACCTTCGACAATTTTATGGGACTCGTTCGCGGGATCGGCGCCAACGCGCTCATCGCCGTCAACTACGGGACGAATCTGACGAACACTGGACCGGGCGATCCGCGGGAGGCGGCTGATTGGGTGACGTACTCTATCACCAAGGGGTACGACATCCCGTACTGGGAGATCGGCAACGAGCAGTATTTCGCCTGCAACACGGGCGGCTCCCCCAACCTGTGGCCCGACAGCCAGGGCTGCGTCGACCACTACAAGGCGCCCAACGACACCTCGTACGCCGCGCACGCGCCGGCCTTCGCCCAGGCTATGTCCGCCGCCGCTAACGCGCAGGGCAAGAGCGTCAAGATCGGCGTCGACGTATGGGAGCAGTGGCCGAGTTTCAGCCAGAACGTTATCTCCTCGACGTGCCCCTGGCTCTCGTTCGTGGATTTCCACCCCTACGCGCAACAGGGCGTGAACAAAGACGGCACAAACAAGGACGAGACCGACGCCGGCCTGCTCCAGGCCGCGTCGTCGACGATGGCCGGATACGTCGCCACGATTAAGCAGTGGATACGCCAGTCCTGTCCCGCGCGCGCCGACAGGATCGAAATAATCGCCGGCGAACTCAACGACGACTCAGGTAACCCTGGCAAGCAGAGCACCTCGCTCGTCAATGGCCTCTACGCTGCCGACGTCGTGCCCGCGCTGACCGAGGCCGGCGTGTCGTCGTCGCTGTGGTGGGATCTGCACAACGGCCCCGCGCCCGTTTCTACGACGCAGACGGACGCCGCGACCGGTCGCCCGCTGTACGGCCACCTGACCTACGGCGATTGGGGCATCATGTCGAACGGTCTGTCCAACGGCGCCGTCACAGAGTCGTACGGCAGCGACTGGCCCTTCCCGGTCTATTACGGCTTGCGGGAGGCGGCCTTACTGCTACAGTCCGGCGCCAGGATGGTCCCTGTCGCGTCGACCGTCCCCGAGGTCTCGGCGCACGCGACAGTCGACGCGGACAACCGGCTGCGCCTCCTGCTGATCAACAAGTCGCCCACGGTGACGGCGACCGTGCCGCTACGCATGACGGGTTTCGCTCCCTCCGGTCAGGCCACCGCGTATACGTACGGGCCACCTCAAGAGGCGCAAGGCCCCGCGCCCCTTGACAAGGAGTCCGCGCAGATCCAGCGGCAGGCGGTGTCGATCGACACGGCGTCGCCGTCGTACACGCTGCCCCCGTATACGATGGCTGTCCTGGTCCTGGAGCCCAGAGGCGCCACGTCGCCGACGCCGACGGTCTCGCTGATGCCGACGGCGACTTTGTCGCCCACAGTACTTCTAACACCAACGCCCACAGTACTGCTGACGCCGACGATATCGCTGACGCCGACCGCGGCCCTCACCCCCGCCCCTTCTCCCTGACGCGGGAGAGGGGAGAGTCTTTTAGGGACGGGTTTTTTCGCGAGAGAGGGAGGCGCGGAAGGCTTTGCCCTCCGCGATATCTTTGTTTAGGGAGTGCGCAGCTTCGCTGCGCACTCCCTAAACAAAAAACCTACCCTTGTGATGGTGAGTGCCGTAGGCATGCGCTTGAAAGCGCATGGTAGGGCACGGACCTTGAAAGGTCTATGCGCGAGCGCTCCACTCGCCCTGACCGGGGGCGACGACCGGCTGACCAGACCTTTCAAGGTCCGTCGTCTGCCATGACCTTTTAAGGTCAGGCCGCGCCTCACAATCGTAGGACTTGCCCCCAGGCCGCGCCGACGTATGCCATACGCCTCTACGCGCGACAATGAACTGACCCTGGCCGTGGGATCGGCGCCTAGCGGGGCGGCGCGTATAGCTGCACGGTGACGGAGCCGTAGTACGCCGAGGTCTCGACGCTCGAGAGGTAGCGATAGCGGTTGGCGGCGAGCCACCCCCGCGTCAGGGTATTCTCGCTTTGGGCCAGCGGCGCTTGCCCGTCCTGGCTCGCGTCGACGAGGAAGAGCCGGCCGTGCCGGCGGCTATAGGCGTCCAGGGCCGCGCTATCGAACGGCGTGGGGTCGTCTTGTGTCCACGACCAGGCGCCGGGGGACTCGGCCGCGAGGCGGCCCTGACCGAGGTAGCTGTCCAGATAGTAGGACATCACCAGCGCCGACGAGGTGGAGAGGAAGACCACCCCGTCGCCTGGACGGTACTGGCCCTGCATCCAGCGCGCGGCGCCGCTGAAATCCTGCCTGCGCGCGTCCGTGTGATACAGACGTATCACCGGCAGGGCGACGATCACCAGGACCAGCCCCGCCGCCCACGACGCGCGCGCGCCGCCCATGTTTCCCGATAGCCGGCCGCGCAGCAAGCCCGGTAAGGCGGCCACCCCAACCCCGCCCAGCAGGCACAGGGCGGGCACGACGATCACGAGGTAATCGGCGAACAGATGCACGTTAAATCGGCGCTGCGACAAGACGTAGGCCAGAACGATCGGCGCGAGCAGCCAACTCAGCAGCGCCAGGGTCAGACCGGGATACCACGCCGGCCTGAGGGTCCCCGTTTTCCATCCCAGGGCTGTCACGCCGCGTGCCCCAGCGCCATCCGCCGCGCGGTCGGGCGCGCCGGGGGGCGCTCCCAAGGGGAGACGCAGGGTTGCGGCCACGCCGACCGCGCACGCGGCGGCGAGCAGCAGGGCGTAGACTGGGTTCTGGCCGCCGATGTGCCAGCCGAGGCGCAGGAGACCCGCGAGCGACGCGGGGCCAAGCTGGTTGTTCGACGAGCCGTGTACCTTGACGTCGAGCGCGATAAACACGATGAAGAGTAAGACCAGGCCGAGGTTGACGCTCAGCGCGCGCGACGAGCGTCGCACTGCCTCGCGCCATGGCCCCGGGGCCACGAGCAGGACCGCGAGCGTCATAGCCTGCGCGAGCAGCACGAGGACGCTCTCCAGGTGGGCGCCGAGGGCCAGGACCATCGTCCCGACGTAGAGCGCGTACCAGCGGCCCGCCCGACCCGCGCGCGCGCCGGCCGTGAGACCGGCCAGCAGGGCGTACCAGGACAGAGTGAGCAGCAGGAGTTGCAGCCCATAGCCGCGCGCCTGGCCGGCCATCATCAGCTGCAGATAGTTCAGTAGATAGAGCGCGGCGGCGACGAGGCCGGCCGTGCGGCCCCAGAAACGACGCCCCAGGGCGAAGACGGCCACGGCGGCGAGCGCGGCGAACAGGGTCGAGGGCAGGCGCACGACGAACTCGCTCGCCGGTATGCCGAGCAGGCCGGTCAGACCGAGCCACGCGCGCAGGATCAGGTAGTAGAGGGTCATGTTGACCTCTTTACTCCAGATGTAATGCAACTGCGTGGCGAGCGGCTGGCGCGCTATCCCCACGGAGAAGGCCTCGTCCTCCCACAGGCCGACGCCGCGCAACTCAATCGCTTGCAGCGCGAACGCGGCTGCCCCCACTACCAGGGCCAGCGCCCAGTCGAGCCGGGCACCGGCGGCAAGCCCCACGCCCGCCGTCCGGACCCGCGCGCCCTGTTCAGCGCGAGGAACGGCGTACTGGGATTTGATGGACATGCTACCCCCCATAATCGACGGCAGCCTAACGGCGGCGCGCCTTGCCCCACGGTCCGACTGGTTCAGCTACAAGCATAGCAAGCGCACGGCGTCATGTGTATACGATAGCTTTCGAGCGTGGAAGTCTAGTTGTGTCGTTGTTACACTAGGCTATGTAACGGCGCGCTGGCGCTAGTAGGAGGGAGCATCGCATCATGTCTGTCGAACACGCGCCATTGAGCGTGGCAGCGGGCCTTACGGATCGCCCGCCCCCGTCCCTCGGGCGCGTATCCGTCGTCGTCGGCGCGCACATCGGGGAGCACACACGCGACGAGGTCCGGGACGGGCGGCGCCCGCGTATGGACGTGCTGGAGTTGGAGTCGGCGCTTGGGGCGACGATCTACGACTTCGGCCACCTCTGGGCGCGGCGCGACCCAAGGGCGTTGCGCGCCGACAAGATCAGGCAACTCACGAAACAGCATAGCCTCGCGCTGGCCTACGACACGATGGCCCGCGTCGCGGACGACGATGTGGTCTACGCCACGGGCGAAGACATCGGCTATCCGCTGGCCGCGCTGCTGCGCGCCTACCGCGTGCGGCGCCCGCGCCTGGTCGTGCGCCTGCATAGGTGGGATAAGGGTAGGACGCGCGCGCGTAGGGCAACTTACGACGCCTATCGCGACTACGCGCTGCCGCGCATCGACGCTATCTCGTGCAGCACCACGGCGCAACTCCAGCACGCGCACGACGACGGCGGCGTGCCGATCTCAAAGCTGGTCTTTGTCCCGCATATGACCGACGCCAAATTTTTCGATCTGGAGAAAGCCGGCGCCAATGCATGGGCCGGCGAGGACGCGCCGGACGGCTTAGCAGACTTCCTCCGCCAGCCCTACATCTTCAGCGCCGGGCTGGAGTTGCGAGACTACCACACGCTCGTCGAGGCTGTGCGCGACCTGCCCGTCAACCTTGTCATCAGCGCCTATAGCCCGTACTCGCATTTCGCGTACGAGGGATCGGGTGGCGCGCCCCTGCCGCCCAACGTGCGCGTCGCGACGTTCTCGCCGGCCCGGCTGCGCGACGCCTTCGCCGGCGCCCGCTTCGTAGTCGTGCCGCTCAGACCCACGCTCAACGCCTGCGGCATCAGCGTGCTCACTGAAGGCTGGGCCATGCGCAAGGCCGCCGTGGCGACGCGCATCACCGGCCTCCTCGACTACGTGGTCGACGGCGAGAACGGCCTCTTCGTCGAGCCCTACGATGTCGACGCCCTACGCGGCAAAATCCTCTACCTGCTCGAGCGCGACGACGAGGCGGCGCGGCTGGGTGAGACCGGGCGGCGTATGGTCGAGCGCGACTTCAACCTGGACGATTACGCGACGCGCCTCGGGCGCATCATGGCCGCCGTGGGCGCGAGCCACTCGTCGTAGTGTGTCACAGCCAAGATAGACGGTGCGCGTGCGTCGACTGGTTAGAGGGGTGTCAGCGTAGGCGATCAGGCGGCGCGCGGCAACCGTGCGCGGACGGTGCGCAGGCCGCCTATGGCCGTTTCCCAGAGGTAAGAAACGTCCTCGCGCGCCACCACGCCGAGGGCAAGCGCCAGCGCGATGTAGGCCGCGAGGCCCGCCGTCTGCGCCAGCGGCGGCCACACGGAGAGGGCGGAGGCCGCCCACACGACCGCGCCCTGCGCGGCCCCCGCGACGAGCGCGCCCGCCGCGACGCGGCCCAGAACGCGGTTCAGGACGAAGCCGCGCAGCAGCGCGACGCCGTAGACCGTCATCAGGGCCTCGGTGATCACCACGGCCACCGCCGCCCCCATGGCGCCGTCGTGGTCGCCATGCGTCATCGCGTAGGGGATCGTGACGAGGTTGAGCAGCGGGTTGAGCACGCAACTCGCCGCCAGGATAGCGGTCCAGAGCCCCTGCTTATTGCGCGCCGAGAGCATCTGGCTGAACTGCATATCGAGGAAAGTGAAAGGGACGCCGACGCAGAGCACGACGAGCACGGGTATCGCCCCGTCGTACTTGTGGCCGAAGACGGTCGAGATGAGCGGCAGCGCGAAGGTGGCCAGCCCGAGCGTGAGCGGGATCATGCCGGCGATGAGCAGCGAGAGCGTCTTGTTGCCCACGCGATAGTAGTCGCTGCCCGCGTCGATGCCCAGCCGTGCGAGCAGCGGGTAGGTCACCGCGCCGACGATGCCGGGGAAGAAGAAGGCCGCCGCGCACATGCGCTGCGCCGTCTGATAGAGGCCTACGGCATGGTCCCCGGCGATATTACCCAGGAGTACCCCGTCGATGAGCGAGTAGAAGGTGATGGCCACGCCGCCCAGCCAGAAGGGCAGGCTGCCGGCCAGGAGCTCGCGCACGTCCGCGCGCGACACGCGCCAGGTTGGCCGCACGTAGCCGCGCGCCCAGTTCAGCGTCATGCCGAGGCCGATGACCGAGAGGACGACGCCGATGGCGGAGAAGGCGACCACGCCGCCGTGCAACAATCGCATGACTATCAGGACCAGCAGAAGGTCAAGCGCGTTACCCACGATCGCCCCCACGGCTCCAATGGCCATGCGCTCGCGTCCCCCGAACGTCGCGCCGAACGGGCCGCCGAACTGTCCGATAAGCAGTCCGGCCACCATGAAGTAGGTGGCCATGCGTGTTTCGTCGTCGAAGTGCGGCGCCGTGTGGATGTAGAAGATGAGGATAGCGACGGCGGGCAGCGTCAACACCGCTCGTATCAGGAGCGCGGCACTCGTCAGCGCATCGCCGCGCTCGGGGGCGCGGGCCACGGTGCGCCCGATATAGCCCTCCATGCCCAGGCTGGTGGCCAGACCGAGCATGGACACGACGAGCCCGGCCTGGCCCAGCTTGCCCGCGAGGTCGACGCCGAGGTAACGGCTGACGAGCACCAGGTGCAGGGTGCTGATCAGCCATGTGGTGATCTGCCCCGCGGCCAGAGCCAGCAAGTTCGACGCGATGAGCCGTTTGTTCATATTCATACCATCCTTACTGTAGCAACAAACGCCGTTCCCCGTGGGCAGTATCGGTGCGTCGCGCCATGATTGCAATGGTAAGACGTGGTTCAAACGTACGTGACAGTGTCGCATCCGTCACAGGCTCAAACTGTCGAGTCGCGCCGCGCGAACGCTGAACTATGTCTAAGCGCTGAAGCGTGCGGCCGGACAACTCGATATACTATACAGGTGGGCGCGCCAGATCCGGCGCCAGCGACTTGTAGCGGCTCGATCCAATGGCGCGACGGGCCATGCCGATTACATTAGGACACGCCGTGATCCGCGAACCAGGGCAACAATATAGCTGTAACATGACTACTTGGTAGTGGCTGGTGGGAGTATGGGAGTAAAGGTAGAACGAGGCACATGCGCATACTCTGGTTGACGCCTTACCTGCCCCGCCCAGTCTTCGGCGCCGGGACGCGCGTCTACAATCTCATCAAAGTACTGGCCTCCACCTGCGAGATCGACTTAATAGCCCACGCATGGCCCCCGTCGCCGGACGACGAGCTAGGGAATCAGTTAAGAGCACTGTGCAGGACCGTGCAGTGCGTGCCGCCGACCGTCCAATCTCGACGGGACAGGCGCGAGATGCAACTCAAGGCGCTGCACAGCCGCCGTTCCTCACAATATTGGATGTCATTCGCGCCGGCGATGCAGGAGTGCATTGATCGGGCAGTGCGGGAAAACGACTACGATGTCGCCGTTCTCGAGCACTCATTTATGGGCTACTATACGTTGCCCGAGAGCCTGCTTGTAGTGCTGGATCAGCATAACGTCGAGAGCGATATCTTGCGCCGGGCCGGCCGTCATGAGCGATCCTTCGTACGACGGGTCTACAATCTAGTCGAATTCGTGAGATACTATCCCGACGAGCGGCGCATATGCCGGTCCGTCGACCTGATTTTGGCCGCCTCCGAGCACGATCGCGAGTCGATGCGGCATTGGGGCGCGATCCCGCCATGCGTCGTGGTGCCCAACGGTGTGGACTGTACCTACTTCGGCCCCCATGCAGTGGACGGTTCAGAGGAGGCGATGGACATCGTCTTTACGGGAGCTATGCACTATGCGCCCAATGCCGCGGCGATGCTTTATTTCGTGGATGAGATATGGCCGCTCATTCGTGCGCGGGCGCCTGGCGCCATGTTACGGATCGTGGGTGGTGACCCCGCCCCGGAGGTGCTCCGGCTCGCTCAGTTGCCCAACGTCAGCGTAAGAGGAAATGTGGCCGACATGCGGCCGTACTTGGCAAACGCCGCCGTTGTCGTCGTTCCCCTGCGCGTAGGTGGTGGGACACGCTTGAAAATCGTAGAGGCTTTGGCCATGGCGCGGGCCGTCGTCACTACCTCGGTAGGCTGCGAAGGGCTTATGGTCCAAGACGGTAAGCAGTTGTTCGTCGCGGACGAGCCGATAGCTTTTGCCGCGCGCGTGGTGGAATTGTTACACGATCCGGCGCGGCGGGCTCAGTTAGGAGAGAACGGGAGGCGCCTGGTCAAGGAGTCGTACGACTGGCCTGTCGTCGGCGCGGGCATGGAAACGGTACTGCGCCAGCTTGTTTCTCACAGGGGAAACACGGGCGGTGTATAGATTTTCATCTGATGCGCGGGAGGCACCGCCAGGCGGGGCACGGCTGCGTCTCCTGGCCGTCCAGACGACCGGCCTGCCGACGCCGGAGACCAACGTCTTGCGCACGCTGCTTGAGAGCGTGGCCGCCGCGCGAGAAGACGGCGACGCGGCGGCCGGCGTCGACGTGTTGCTGCTGCAGGGCGGAGATCTGCGCGCGGGGCGGACCAACCCCTTGATAGAGTCTTTCCGCCGCATCCCGGGCGTGACGGTGCGCGCCGCGCAGATGGGCAAGCTGGGCCGGCACGACACCGGGCCGCTCGACCGTGCGCTGAAGGCGCGCGACCTCGCCGCTATGCGCTTCACGCGGCGGCAGGTCCTCGCGGCGGCGCGCCACTTCCGGCCCGACGTGGTCTACTCGGCGCAGCAACGCTGGGACCTCCGGCTGGCCGTCCCGGTGGCGCGCGCCCTCGGGGTCCCGCGCGTGGTCCACCTGCACTATACGATCGGGCCGTGGCTCGGCCCCGATGCCGTGGACGCACTGCGCGAGGCCGCGCTGGTGCTGGCCGTGAGCGACTACATCCGCGACGACGCCGTCCGCCACGGGGTCCAGGCCGCGCGGGCGCGCACGCTCCACAACACCATCGCGCCGCCGCCCGAGCCGTCGCGCGAGGAGAGGGCCGCGGCTAGGGCGGCGTTGCGCGCCGAGCTCGCCCTCCCCGCCGACGCCCTCCTCGTGGGCATGTTCGCGCGGCTGAACCGTGAGAAGGGGCAGGAGGACCTGCTGCAAGGGATGCTGCCCATCCTGGCGCGGGACCCGCGCGTTGGGCTTGTCCTGGCCGGGCGCGAAGACCCCGCGCGCAACGGCGTGTCGGAGCGCATCGCGCGCGCGGCGCGGGAGCACGGCGTCGAGTCGCGGGTGCGCCTGCTCGGCTATCGCCGGGATGTGCCGCGCCTCCTCGACGGGCTGGATATTTTCGCGCATCCGTCGCGGTCCGAGCCCTTCAGTCTGGCCGTGCTGGAGGCCACGGCCCACGGGCTGCCCGTCGTCGCCTGGCGCGAGGGCGGGCCGGCCGAGATCATTGTCGACGGCGCAACGGGCATCTTGGTCGAGCCGATGGATATCGGTGGGTTGACCGAGTCGATCGATCGTTTGCTGGCGGATGAGCCGTTGCGTGCGGCCATGGGCGGGGCGGGACGTGCGCGGGTCAAGACAGTCTTCAACCTCATGGAAGCAGCCGCCTCTTTTCTAGGCATGCTCCGAGAGGCCGCGCGCCGCGACGGCTTCACGAGGAGCGTGTAGCACTATGAAGATCTCGACAATTCCTACACCTTGTCGGTTTGAGGCGGGGTTGCTTTAGCTATACCTGGCGCTGTGTTTGTACTTGCGGGATGTAAATATAGCGTTCGCGGTCGACGCGCCAACGAAAACTGGCGTAGAGACCGTGGGCGTATGCGCCAAGGCGGCCAATGCCTCCAGGCTTTTGACCTTTAATAAGTTTACGCCAATCTATTAGCGATGCGTATAGCTGTACACGCCGGGCTATCAGTATAAAGGCGAATAAATCACCGCAGCGCAACAGCTTCATGTGCATCGCGCCCTCGGCAAACGAGTAACCGCGCACAAGCCGAGATACCTCTCCCCTCGC
>JAABUQ010005703.1_pt1 | contig 19546 bp, 14 predicted proteins | sample 5560001 | NCBI WGS metagenome assembly JAABUQ01 (sample SAMN10711888, study PRJNA513371) | rock metagenome | isolation source: Antarctica rocks | place: Antarctica: Victoria Land, Finger Mt nord | collected 2015-12-18
CTCCAGGACTTCCCATAGTGTCGACGGAGCTCCAAAGTGCTCCCCAAAGGTGTGCTCTGTTGACAGATAGAGCGAAGCTTGAGAAAGTGCGTCTCAATAGGTGCAAGACGTGGTGGCTTCTCCAAGTCATCCTCTGGCGACGAGACTCAAAGATGCTCGCCCAAAGATGCGTCCTCATGGTGCGAAACGCACACGCTTTGGTGAGCGACGTGTGTGCTTATCCGCCGTATCCCAAAACGATAAAGCAGAGCGCATGCCAGCGAGCGCTGTGGCGTGAACAAGCCTGAGAGCGTCGAGATAGTGCGAGTCCTTTGGTGCAAAGCGAGCTGCATATCGATGCAACACACGTGTGCTTCTCCACTATGACTTCGCAGTCCCGTGGGCGCGTAGGTGTGCAACTAGCATGTTGACAGGCATCGTGACGTCTGAGAGCGTCGAGATGGTGCAACTTTGATGCCTTCTCCGCTGTATCTCACCGCCTTGTAGACAAGAGGAGTATATCGACGTGGCTGCCTTGTAGGCAATGCATTTGAGCAACAAGTGCGTCGAATCTCCCCCACATCTTTGATGTCCAGACGTATGGGTTGCCAAATTGGTGCGTTCATAAGATAGGCTAAGTCAAACCAGATTGGGCCAATATGGGCAAAGTCTGACGAGAGCTAGGCAAGGCCATTTGCTTCCCAGAGACGTTCTCTTGATCGAGAGGATTCCAAACCGCTTCCTAAGACCCTGTAGAGAGCTTTGAGACGACGTCAACTTTGTGTTGTGGAGCGCACACGCTTTGGTATTTGACGTGTGTGCTTTCCCAACTATATCCCAAGATTGTGCAAGAGCAAGACGAGCGTGCACAGAATGCGGCAAACATTGGCCACAGAACAGAACCTCAGAGCGTCGAGATAACGCAAGCTCTCGACGCAGAGTCAATGCGCTTTGGTGCAAGGCGTGTATGCTTCTCTTAAGACTTCGTAGGCAAGTATTGCGTGCAATGTATTTGGGCAGCAAGTGTGTCGAATCTCCCCCACATCTTTGATGTCCAGACATTGGCGTTGCCGAATTGATGCGCATATGAGGTTGGCTAGGTTAGGCCTTTTGCTCCCCCAATCGAGTGCTTTCTATAGTGCAAATCCATATGCAAAGTAGAAGAGAATTGGCCATGGCGGCCATGCTAAAGAACGTTAGAATAAGACCCCCAAACCACGAGATCTGTCGACAAGAAACAAAAGCAAGACGACTGCGACGAAGCATGCAGTAAGACAGGCAAAACAGGCCTGAAAAGCATGTAATAGAACAGACAGAACAAATCCGCAGAACATGCAGTAAAGCAGACAAAACAGTAGACAAAGCATCGTTCAAGGCAGATGGCAAAAGCAGTTAAAACAAGCAAGCCGCAAAGGCAACAAGCGATGGTGATCTGACATAGATCTTGGTAAGAACTTGTCGAAGTTGACCCAATTAGACCTACCGCGATCAAACTGGCTAATCAGAGATTCGCGATCACATGTCCGCTGTGCTCGCCAGCTCCTGCAGCACGACAAATGCAAGTATGCATTGTTTGACTTGACGTTGCCTTTATCGTCAATGACGTTGCTACTGCGGTCGACATTGATATTGTCGTTTTAGTCGTTTTGCCGTGTCTTCGACTGCTTGCTTGCGTATGCATAGAATGCTTCCTCGAGACTGTATTCTGTGCAATGTTCTTTGTTGTATCTGCGTATGATGCTTCTCCAGAGCTGTATCCTATGCAGTGCCTTCTTGCGCGCAAGCAGTGCTCTTTTGCTGTTCTGCATACGTGCAGGATGCTTCTCCGGAGCTATATCCTCTGCACCATGCTCTTGTCTGCAGGCATGTAGGATGCTTTTGCGGAGCTCTTACTATGCAGTGTGCTCCTGCCATGACTCTGTTGCGCATGCCGTTTCGTGCAAAGGTCTAACATAGATTTGGCCCAGATTTGGCCCAGGTCTTGCCCAGATAAGATTAACGCAAACAGCTCTCTAGGCTTGATTTTCAAATCAGAATATTGTTGCTGCGTATGCCTATCGAGCTGACTGCGTCTGCATAGACGTTTGACCTGATCTGATCTGACCTGACCTGACCTGACCTGACCTGACCTGACCTGATCTGGTCTGATCTGGTGGCGTTGACGATCTAACGTGCACATCCGATTGCAGAATCTTAACTGCACACGTGCGGGATGCTCCCCAGAGCTGTATCCTACACTGTGTGCTCTTGTCTGTTGCGCACACACAGAATGCTCCCCCAGAGCTGTATTCTCTGCAGTATGCTCTTGCCTTGACTGCATACGTGCAGGATGCTCCCCCGAAGCTGTATCCTCTGCAGTATGCCCTTGCTGTGCAGGATGCTCCCCCGAAGCTGTATTCTGCGCACCTCTTATTGCACACATGCAAGATGCTCTTGCAGAGCTCTTTCTAGGCAGTATGCTCCTGCCATAACTGCATACATGCAGGATGCTCCCCCGGAGCTGTGTCCTTTGCAATGTGCTTTTGTCTGCAGGCATGTAGGATACTCTCCAGGAGCTGTATCCTATGCGGTATGCTCTTGCTGTGCAGGATGCTCCCCCGAAGCTATATTCTGCGCAGTGCTCTTGTGTTGACTGCATACATGCAGAATGCTCTCTTCCGAAGCTCTATCTTCTGCAGTATGCTCTTGTCGTCGTCTTCGACTCCTCCTTCTCTATCTCCCCCTTCGCCGTCACGGTATGAGCGATGAATAACAGGTGATTTCTTAAACAAAGAGTCTGTTTGGTGAGGCGTGAAGATAGTGGCGGGGAATACCATTCCCAAAAGAGATAAAAGGTCGAAGACAAATTTGCAAACTCGTTTGCAACCCCCTTAAAATTAGTAGTAAGAAATCAAGTAAAACTGGTGCAATCAACAAGGTTCCCCCAATGTAGGGTGGGCGGGTGGTGAGAAGCAAAACGGGGCCAGATCAGACCAATCTGGGCCGACCGACGGATCAGCGTTTTGATAAGTTGACGTTGGTCGCTTCTCCACATATTTGGCGTGTCTCGCCCTCAAAATTTGAGGAGAGGTTTCTGATTTGCCTGTTGATTGCTTGCAGAAAGCGTCGCATGCGCTTGCGAAATAAAGATAAGTAAACGAGACCAGTAATAGGCAGTCCAAGTAGACTGATCTGGCGTATTAAGAGCATGCCAGATGGCATAGTCATGCATGACTGCTCTGGCGAGTTGATAGCATGCTAGATGATGCAGCCGTACAGAACTGCTCTAGCAGTTGCGTCCACCTCATCGTACCTATATACCCGTATTGCGTTCCCAAGCTCTTTAGGCGTTGACGTAGACCAGATGGGATAAAAGTAGAGATATGTAGGAGGTGGAGAGAGCCACATAGGCAGTCGTTTCGTGCTCCGACTGTGTGGCGATTGGAGTGCCGTTCAGATAGATCGTTTTCGTACTAGATCATGCGGCAATGGTCAAAAGGTATTGATGTCTGCCTCCGCGCAGACCTGTATGCTTGTTCACCGTATCAAGCTGCCGTTTGGAGTCGTCCTCGACTTTGCCGTCTGCCTGTGTCTCTACGATAAGACACGAGACTACCTAGCCCTGTTGTCGGCCTGAATAAGCTACCGCCCTGCTTGTTAACCGTACCAAGCTGCCGTATGCGGTCTGCGTCTCCGCTTCCCCTAGTAGAATTCAATCGAGCTACCGCCCTGAATGTCGGCCTGCTCCTTCGCCCCCCATAGTGAAGTCGCTAGAGCTATCCGCCCTGTAAGTCTTCTCACCGTTGTGTGAGGCTTCCTTACTGCCGTTTGTCCGCCTGTCGGACTTGTGGTCGAGCGAGCCAAAATTCGCCTCCTCTTCATGCCAATCGCTGCTGACATCAAGTGAGGACCCGACGGCCTGTATGCCGGTTTGACAAGTCACCGTTCTTGTCGCCGTTGCCTCCCGTGAGGCCGTACCGTGGTCGAACGGTGGCTGAGTAAGTTCCTAGATACTAAGGGGACTCATCTCCCTTAGGACAACATCCACTGCGTGGCATCTGCTAACACGCAGCTGCATCGGTGACGCTAACCCGGGCTCATAACCTGTTGAACTGAGGTCCATAGTCTCGCCCAAGAGAGCTATGATGGGCAGCGGTGATGCATGGAAGTGTGTAGATTGCTAAGGCCAGATGGCCAAACAGTATACAGGGGGATCACGTGACTGCGTCACGTGACCAAGCTAACCACATTGATATAGGCTGAACCTGGGAAACCGCCAGTTTTCAACAATAATTATAAAAGTTATTCAATCAAGATTTAACAATAATTGTAAAAGAAAACATATAATATTCAAGAAAGCTATTTTAGAAAACTATTTAAATTAATTATTTAAACAAATTATTTAAGAAAAGAATTTGAAAAAACAATCTAAAAAAACAATTCAAAAGATTAATTTAGCAAAATTAAAGTTTAAAAAAATAGATTATAAATCAAAGTCTAAACAAATAATTTATAAAGTGAAATCTAAATTTAACTTATTACAATAAAATATTATATTAATTAAAAGTTATTTAGTTTAGATTCTAGTTCTGTAAAATCTAAATTATAATCAACAATTTTAATAATTTCACTATCTAAATAGAAATAAAAAGACGAAGTTAAAATTAAATAAAAGATCTAAGAAAATTGCAATATATGTAGAGTTTTAATTATACAATATTCTTTTTATTATAATTATATATATAACAAATTAAGTTCTAAAAATCTTTGTTTTGATTTAATATTATTTATAGATAATCACTAGTCGCACATCACCCTATTGCTCTCGCACATCATCTTCACTTTACTCGCACATCACCCCCCTTGCACTAAGTCTAATTGGGTAGTTTTTAGGGTTCATCAATGCGTTCATTGTTTACACATAGCAGTTGCATTCGCTCATCGCCTTAATTATTTTTTATCCACATCATTTGCACCATCATCTATTGCGTTATGAAGCTCAAATCATCGTCTAATATCTACTACGAAAGAATCTTGATCGATTTGCTTATTTCACAACTTAATAAGTATGCGACGACGTAAGGCTATGCGATGATAAAAGGTCGCAACAAGATTAGCAAACGAAATGTTCGCATGAAATACTAGATCAATTGCGATCGCAACGATGAGCCTAGAAATGAAGATTACGATCATTGAAATACTAGCAATCGTTGCGTCAATTGCCCTTTCAAAGCGATTGCGAAGCTTGAAAACAACCTCGAAGATAAGCACGATTTAGGTAGCTAAACATTGATTGTTAAGTGCCTCGATCATAATCATTCATCTACGAAGTCGTTTGCCTCAATATCGCATCGAAAGGAGACGTTAAACAAGCCTAAAATACGAGGCGAACTAGAAAAGGAGTGGCGAAAGGGCAACAAGGTTAACTCGACCCTTAAAGGACTTCGTCTAAACCTCGAAGAGCCTATTTTCAAATAGTAGGATATCTAGAACGTCAACGCAATATTTAAGGCAACGACGATGGGCTCTTTGACGCCTATCTAGGCGTTAATGAAGTATCTAACGCAATCATCGCTATGATACGTGGATTCAAAGAAGAAAGAGTATAACGACGAGCTTCAATTTCTCTTCTTTACCCTGGAATGCATGCAAAAGCTACTACGTCTAAATATGAAGATCTTGATCATAAATTGCACGTACAAAACGAACAAGTATAAGATGTCCCTTCTAATTATTATTGAGGTCATCGCCTTAAACATCACCTTCTATGTCGCATTTTGCTTCATGAAAGACGAAAGTTATAGCGACTACGAGTGGGTAATAGAAGCCCTAGTGCGCCTCTACGATCACCTAAATTTGCCTTATCCTATAACGATGATATCTAATGGCGATAAAGCTTTGTCGTCGACGCTTTCGCACGTCTTTGCGAAGCAAAATTATCGCGTCAACCACATTCTATGCATCTAGCATATCAATCAAAACGTGACAACTAATTGCAAAAAGTATTTTCCAACTAACGAGCAATGGGAGGCTTTCTATAGGCGATGGAAGAATATTGCCTACGCAAATATCATAGAACTTCTTGAGGAACGTTACAACGCCTTGCATGACGACTATCTAGACGCGCATTGGAGCATATTTGATTATCTCGAAAAGCATCTATGGCCACGACGCAGAAAGTGAGCTAAATGCTATATTGATTGGCATTTGCACTTCGAAAACATCGCATCATCGCGTGGCGAAGACGCTTATCATTAGATTAAATAGAAGCTTTAGTTTTCTATCGATAAGTGATAACTGCAAGCGAGATTTGCATCGCTAACGCTAACATATCTATTTGCGCAAACGATCTACATACGATGGTGAACGTCAAGCTAGACAAATTTCTCGTCGATTAATATCATAATTACGAGCAGAAGTTTGAGGAGACAAAAGCTCGTCTATCGATGAAGCTTCGCGATGTATTTATATTTCGCGACCTTATCGTTTGAATGACGTCGTTTGCATTAAAGGCGATCAACGCGCAATTCAAACGCCTCAAATGCGAGTCTATCGTCATCGTGCCTTGCACAAGCACCTTTACGAAAACAATGAGACTATTATGCGCTCACAAGATACAAGAACGATGATACGATCGAACGAGCGACAACGTGTTAAAATTGGAGAATATACATTCTTATTGAAGGTTTACGAAGTCATCGCAAACGAGATAGGCGACGACGAGACAAAAGAATAACATCGTAGGCGATAATAATGACGAAGTGACAAAAGTGCGAGAAACATTGCCAAAAATCTTATCGTTATCGCCTGAAGATAGGTAGCTTCTTGACGACATATTACGCGTGCAAGAGCCTGTCATCGTCAAGTCAAAAGGTCGCTCGCGAGACTCATTAAACAAGGCATGAGCAACATCTTCGCAGTCACAACGTCGTCGTTAAATAGTTTTTGAAAACTCCACCCAACGCACGTCGTTCGCCTTCGAATTGATCTCGAATCTACTCTTCAATCAAGTGCTTAATAGTCAACCCCCCTCTACACAACGCGACGAACGAGAAGAAGATCATCAAAGAGATGAACGAGGCGATCAACGAGATGGACGCGAAGGTGCAAGAGGAGCATCGACGAAAGGACAAATATTAGGTGTTTCGATCTTCTACATGGGCAATTTTCAGATGTAATTAGAGGTGCAAATAGAGGTTGATTCTAAGCATGCGAAAAGATATGTTTTAGGTTTAAATCGCATCGTGAGATCGATAAGAAAATACGTTAGATTTGGTGACAAGAAGACACAAAATCAAGTATTCTTTATGGTCTTCTCTATGTTGTTTATTTGATTTGTTTACGAGGTCGACGAATTACTCGATTAGACTTAGTGCGAGGAAATGATGTGCGAGCAAAGTGGAGATAATGTGCGAGAGCAATAGGGTGATGTGCGACTAGTGGTTACCTATTTATATAATAATAACTTATCCTAAATTTATAAGAATTAATTCTAATATCTATATTAGCGATATTCTATCTAGAATATCACAAACTCTATATAAAACCTTTTTTTAAACTATTGTCAAATCTAAAAGTTAAGATAGTCTATATTAATATTGCTTAATTAGAAAATTTACAAAAAACTATAGAATTAACAAGATAATTTCTATTATATAATATTAGAGCTTGTTTAATCAAGTTTAATCTTGATTTAATAATAGATAGTTTATATTTAGCGAGATTATTTATATTGTCAAACTAAAAGTTGCGAAAATCGACGTCAAGGCGTTTGGGTTAAAAATAAGGATTGAGCGCACGCGAGCCTCGAGTCGACTCAACTCGTTAGGGTTAAGGTTTGCAACTTGGGTCGACGATTCTCGCTCGATTTGATCGCAACGTTCTTGACCCAAGATGAAGATCACGAGCATCGAAGCATTGCTCTCGATTTGCAACTCTTTGATCGTACACGAGGTCGTCGATATTTAATCGCGAACGTTCTATCGTCTCTTGCGATTAATTCTTAAGTTGCCAAGTCAACGCAATTGTCTTAAGCGTCCTTTTCGATCTTTAGAGTTCATCTCTCGATATGCGACTTTCGTTCGACTAGCTCGTCGCTTAATACGATCTTCACTATTTTGATTAACTCTCTATATGATTTGCTATTGTCTATAAATCTAGCTTCGCGTTTGATACGATAAAACGTTTGTTAATTGATGAAGCTTGCGCAACGATCTTAGCTCGCAATTCTCGCTTTGCTTCATTAGCTTCGATGTCTACTATTCATTCTAGATTTTTTTCTTCTTTAACGCTTTCTTGCCTTTGCGTTCGCAACATAGATCGTCGCGCTTTATTTTAAATTATCAAGACTCGTCGCTTTTGCGATCGTCTTCGCTAGCAACGTTCGCGAGCCTTGCAAAAGATCAAGATCTTGTTGTGCGATCGTCATCATTAACATATTGTTATCGACGTCAATTCGAATGTCTCGCAGACCTCGCTAGCGATCAATAGTTTTTTTTCTCAACTACGACTTATTTATCTAGAATCTTTTTATCGTCTATCAATAGTCTAGATCTAGTTTAGCATGAAGCGAGCGATCTCTCGTTTGCTTTCTCGTTGCTAGCAACATACAATTAGATCGAAATTGTCGCTCAATCATGTTATCGATCAATTAGCGACAAGATAAGCGATTGTTCCATTTCATTTCACGTCGTTGAAAGAATCTTAACTTCCTACGCAATGAGCATATCAAAGCGTAGATTCCTCGTGAAGAATTGCTAGAAATTCTATATTTATTTTATTTAGCGATGCGCTCTCTCGAATTCCTCGAACTTATTTGCTCCCTCTTCGTTTCTCGCTTTTCTTCTCGCCCATTCATTTGAGTCTTGTTCACGTTAGCATGGCTCGCGACCAAAGATTAGTCTCTTTTACTTAAGCGAAGAAGCTTGCAAGGCAACGCGATTATCAAGTCACCTTTGACGATCGTCGCAACGCTTAATATGCGCAATATCTCGCAAACCATTATTAATAGGTTCTCGCCTTCCTTATTTTTATACTTCTTAACGTCTCTCTTGAGATCTTGCTAGCAACGCAGGCGCCTTCTCTTACTCCCTTCGACATAATCATTTCGCTCGTGGTCGCTTCGATTATTAGCTAGATCGCGAGTAGCATCGCAACGCAAAGTCTTCTTCTCTAGTCTCTTATCGTCATTATCACGAACTCGCTTCTTACCTTCGAACCTCTTTCGCTTTAGTTAGCTTCCCCTTTCGCGCTCTTGACGACAAGCGTTAGCTTTAGTCTTATTTCACGTCGTACGCGTTTCTAGATCCCCATCGTCGCATCGACATCTTAAATTATTCCCCCAATGACGCTCTCAAAAGCATCACTTCTTTTTTTCTTGTTTTTCTAAATTGATCTTGCATCGAACTCAACGTTCGCATTGTTCATCGACGAATTCGTTTTAAATACGAATTAGTTCTTAACGCGACTCTAGTCGCTTTCTATCTCTCGTAAGTACGTTTTCAATCACACACAATTCTCGCTCACGTATAGTAGCGACTTTTGTATTTGTCGCAAATCTTATTAATCTTGGCGTTGAAAATGTAGAAGTAGTCGCATTACGCGCATCGTTCTCGAATGTTATCTTGAGCAATCTCTCTAGCTAGCGTGTAGTATTTATTCTAAGTTTTCACACATTTCTTCCCATTATTCTCGAGGTTTTTGAATCGCCCATAATAGGTAAGTTTCTCACAAGATCTCTAGAATGTTCGCGAACAAAGTAGATCGAAAGACGTTTAACGTTCGTTAGGACCCTCTATTTCAATTTCATTCTAGTCCCTTGATCGCGAGGCAAGGTCAAGTGAGTTATAAAATGTTCATGAACATTATTGACTCTTTCTTCTCTAATTATTCGATAGATCTTTTCTCTCTTCTTTCGTTACGACTCGCATTTAGTCGATCTTTTCAAGGTAAAAGTCTTAAAACGTTCGTCGATCTTGCTCAATTTCATTAACATCTCGTTGCAAATAATTCTCTTACATTCTCTTCTAATTTATTCGTCATTCTTCGCCAAGGCACAATGCGATTTGTGCTCTCTATTGTCGATGCCTAGTCTTTCACCCTATTACGCTAATACTTCTCACGAAGATATTAGAGAAGATTATGCTATTGAAGAGATTTGTAGACGTTTTTAGGCAATGCAAGCAATCATTTAATAACAAGGGTTTGCAACTTTAGCAATCGTAACAATAAGTCAAGACTTAAGATAAATTAAATACGATTTATAAGAAAGTCGTATTCGAAGATTTATATACTTTAATGAAATTCTTCTTTGTTCGTCTTGCTCGTTCGTCGAATAGAGCGAACATACTTTGTTCGTCTTGTTCGTTCGTCGAACAAAGCGAACATAGCTTGTTTGTCTTGTTCGTTCGTCGAGCAAAACGAATATAACTTGCTTGTCTTGCTCGTTTGTCAAGTAGAACGAACATGCAAATAGTTGTATCTTATGCTACGCCTAAGCGCATTCCTTATACTAGTACGTTCTTGCTAGACTTGTAACACACCTCCTCTTCGCATCTTTAAACGATCGTTTCTACTAATTATGACGTCATTGATTTCTTGACAAGAAGTCGCTTTTTCGCACTTAATGATTTGTCTCCTAGTTAAAGTGAACGTCTTGTCGAAATCATCTTGATCTTTAGATTTGAACGTTTATTTCTCACATCGTTTCTTGTCATGCGTCGATTTATTAATACAATGTTAAGTGAAGAATTCGTTAGCGTTTCTTCGAAGCAGCGAGTTGCGATACAACAAACGTTAGATTCGTTTTTCAACTCGTTCTTCAATTCGTTTGCAAGCTTAGAAAGCTTCTTTAGCGACAAATTTAAACAAGAGAGCGAATCTAACGTCGACGACTTCGTCAAGAATGCTTTCTAGTCAAAGTTCGAAGACAAGAAACTCGTCAAATAAGAGAACTTCGATGTCTTTAAGATCGAGAACGATTCTAGACTTGTAATCAATATACAATATGCGCGTGATTGCGTCTTTACGATCTTTTAACCTAATTGTTTTTGCGATACGTCGTCTCCTCATTAGTTTTAACCTTTTTACTAAGAAACGCTACAAAAGAGCTTCAAACAAAACTTCTCTCTATCGCGCTTTCCTTAGTCGAGATCGCTCGTACGTGGAACTTTATCTCGTCGTTGATCATCGATTCTCGCACGAATTTTTATCTCTCGCTTCATTAGAATGGCATGCTCTCTCGCAATAGATAGTTCAATGACTATCACAACATCAAATGGCGCGAATGACTTAACGATCAAGATGCATCACAAATTGCCTTCATCAAAAGTAAGAAAATCTTTCGCCCCATTAGCGTGTTCGCTCACTTCACCCTTCGTTGTACATTGGACTTCGATGGCATAATTAAGCGCATAATCTTCTTGAATTCGTTGCTTCACGACTTCAAGTTCGTCTATCGCTTCTCGTTTCTCTAGCGTATCACTTAAAATTCTAAGATGTTGCACATTAACGATAGATCGCTCGACAAATTTAAACAACTTCGCATTGATTATAAGCAAAAGAACAAAAAATAAGATTATTAAGTTCACGTTCTCTTTCTTCACATGTCGTGAATTTCTAAGAAAATCACTTATCTAAATGATTCGCTACAATAAATATAAATCGATCAAATCATTCTTCTAGCACTCTACAATTGCGACGCTTCTCTTGCTTTTCTCGCTCAACATCTTAAAAGCTTTCGTGTGATCAATTCTTAGGCACGCGCTAACGAGAAGTCTCGTCTTGTCGAGACTACTTATTTCGCAAACATCGTCTACTTTATTCTTAAGCATCTTTTTCGTCACTTTTGAAAAAAGATGCTAGTTCGCGCTTATTGTCATTCTCTTTTTCGTAATCTCGTCTTAATTCTTTTCGAATATGATCAAAAGATTAGAATGTAAAGATTCACTCTAGTAATCGTTCGTGCAACTTGATTGACTTATCTTCGATCTTAATTCAACATCTTAAAGAAAATTATGTTAGAAATTTTCGTTAATTACGTCTTTAAGTATATTTTTTTCGTCAAAGCTCACATTCTAGTTTGGAAAATCTCTTGTCTTCGTGCATAAATAGTTAATTTTCACGATTTTATCGTTCGTAAAACTTGAATAGCGATTACGTGCTACTCTTTTCTACTTCTTCGTAACGAGAAGTCTTGCTTAATTAAGCTTTTTCTCTTTAATAGCTTGCGAGAAAACGACGAGCTCGCATATCACAAAACGTACAATCTTAACAAAAATTTGTTCGTCAACTCGTTCGACGTTCTTTTTTTCGTTTATTTTTGATTCGAGGCTTTGATCTTTTTTGCAACGAAGCTCAAGCAATGATACAACATTAATTGTCAAAAAAAAATTAATTTTGATCTTCTTAAGAAAAAGAGAAACTTATTAAAGACTTAGAATGTAAAATTAAAACGTCGTTAAAGCGCCATATTTGTCAAGATTAAATGTCGACTCGCATATTAGTTGAAGAATATCATTTTAATAAAGATCATCTATGAAATTCGCAAGAAATATTGAACGACTTTGAAGAACTTCGAGAACATAAACTTGTTCACAAAAGAGAAGAAGATAAACTTGTGAACGTCTTGATCTTTAAGCAATTCTTTTGTCGTCTTGACATCTTGCATCGAATGCGATGCGTCGTTTGTTTCGTCTAAAATGTTTACGAACGTCTTTTTGTTACAAGTTTAAACTTGAAACAACGTGATATATTAATTATAGCGCAACATGTAGCACGAAGTACGACTATCTACATGTTTGACGACTTGACGAACGAACAATGTTCGACATATTTGATAACGAGTTAAGCGAACAATGTTCGATGCGTTCGACGTATTTGATAGCGAGCTAAGCGAACGATGTTCAACATGCTCGATAGCGAACATAACGAACAAGAAGAATCTTCTTTAGTATATAGATTTTCTAAATACGATTCTCTTATAAATTGTATTTAATTTATCTTAAGTCTTAATTTTTTGTTACGATTGTTAAAGTTGCAAATTCTTGTTATTAAATAATTGTTTGCATTGTCTAAAGACGTCTACAAATCTTTTTAATAGCATAACTTTCTCTAGTATCTTCGTAAAAAGTATTAGCGTAACACTTTAAACATTTTAAGAATGTTTGTATTAGATCAACGCGCTTCTATCTCGAACACTAGCTCATTAGCATTACGTCGATTCTCTATTGATGAAGACGACAAAATTAGAATTAACAAGCCTAACATCTATTATGAAGATCGTATTGGTCTAAAGAACTAACTTATGCAAGTAAATATTTACTTCATCTTTTATTTTGTTTTAACGAATAAGAAGACAATTTTCGCATTCACATTTCTTAGAGAAAGAGTCTAGCACTAGCTCAAGCCAAATTTACGCAAGTACTTGAAGAATTATGACGAAAATTCTCGTGCAATGTTCACGAACTTCGATAATTTCAAAAGAAAGCTTCGAAGAATCTTTGAAACATTTAACGAAAAACAAATCGCAAAAAGAGTAATTTAGCATTTAATTTAACGAATTTTTGCAATAAAGTACGTAGTAAGATTTTAAAAGTATGTCAATTTTATCGAATAAAACGATGTCGCACTTATGACAATGTTTCGACAAGACTTCAAGAACAATCTTAAGAACTATAAAGAAGAGATAAAGGAATCGAACGTCTAGTTCATTTAATTGAAAGAGATAGAAATTGTCTATTCTCGCGTACATCGCAAATCGAAATTCGATTTATTTTCTCGCTTCGTACGTCCAATCCATTTAGGTCTCGTGAACCAAATTGGCTAAAACTTGAACACGAGAATCGAACGCCCCAAATCTACAAATAGATCGAACAACTTTTTAAGATTATTAAGAGCTATCGAATAGCACACTGTCGTCGTACGACGAGATTTCGATGGGAGATTCTCGCTTAAAACAAGGTTTAACTCTCTTGAACGTGCTTCAATTTTATCGCTTAGTAGTTGTACGAGAGCTTTAAGACGAACGAAGCAAACATTAAGAAATAACTCCTAATTACTCGTTGCAACTCTTGATATGTCTCTTCTCGTCATAACACTTTATTGCGTCGTACGAGTCGCTCAAGCATAGCTTCTTCTCTCTCTTGCTTATTTATCTCGCGAACTCGTTCGCAAACAATGAAGACTTAAATTATCGACAAAACTCTCTTCTTCTTGCTTCGACAATCACTTTAAATTTGTCGAAGCTATGCGTACAAGATGCGACGAAAAAATCTACGAATCCACTTGCGCAAACAACATCGCTACACTCTTGAGACTCTACATATCACCTTAACACGATGCGAGCAAGAGAACGAGAACTAGTTTGAGAAAGAGGTCGTACTAGTCTTCGTGATCACGCCATTGCCTCTAATTCCCACGTACGAGGACGAGTTGCTTTGCTTGAACGACCTTGCTTAATGCTCGTATATTTGTCGTCGAGTTCACGTTATGCGTCGCCATTGCTAATAGCAACATCAAATCTCTCAATTTCTCGCCAAAGGTCGCTCGTTATCTAGCGTACGAAGCCAGGGATTGACGTCGCTTCTTTGGCACGTGATTCGATGCCAACGACTCTATTTGTCAAGAGAGGATTTTGGCTTCTTCGAGATGCGCGATTCGTTCGTTGCGTTCGTGGAGATCTCGAAGTCGAGATTGACGATCGTTAACGCGTAGATAAACGCTCTTCGTACGCAAGTCTATGTTCGAATTTAAAACACTATTGACGTCGACAATTATATCGAGATTAGTCCCTAAGTACGTCGTACAAGTTGGGCCACGTATTTGGTCAATTGTTAACGATCGCGTTTGCGAGAGCTAATTTAGTCTCCCATCGCCTAGAGCGCGAGTTGGGAGCACGCCTTTTAAACAATCATGCACGAGACGACGCAATTGTGCGAGCAAATCGTGCGAATAGAAGTCGATCATTTCTTGTGTACGAAAATTATGTAGATTGAGTCGAGTTAGCGTTCGAAGCAAGTGTTGCAATCGTACTAGCGAGAGAATCTCACGCGCTTCGTTCGTTCGTGACAAAAGATTGTTATCTTTTTTCTTCGTACGATGTCGAAAGAGAGCGAACAACGATCTTCGTATCGTTTGTTGGTCTCGCAACGTTAAGTCTTGAAGACGTTGCGAATCGTCGCGAAAACCTCGTCCACGTTCTAAGCTCAAATCAAGAGAGAGAAAGAGTCGAAGTTTTTGTCGCTTTATGATTGTTGCCTTCGCGTTTATTTGCAACTACTAAACTAGTCAATGCGTACAAAAAAATACAAGAGTTTCTTAATTTGCGCCTTGGTCGTTCTAGATGTTATCGAACGCGAATTCAAGATCTCGCAACAATACATCTCGCTACTCTTGTTAATAATTAAGTTGTCGCGATACTTTGTCGTACGCGCGATCTTGCACGACATTGTCGTCAACTTGTTCGCTTTGACTTTCTTCTCGTTTGCGAACAACTCGAACGCCTCGAACGTCTTAAACGACTTAAGATTCTTGTTCGTCTTCAATTGCAAACGATCTTTCGCGCTCTCTTGTCTAAAGAGCATGTCGCAGCGATTTCTAATGCGCGAGACGCATAGTTCGATCGAATGAATGCTAGATTTGCGCTCGTACGAAATAAAGATTGTCTTCAATATTACTCAAGACGATCGCATGAAGTGAAACGACAACCTAGTTCTTTATCGCGAGATTCAATTCATTATGATCGAGTTTCGTACGTGAATCCACGATTTATTGCACGAGATCCAAACGCTTTGCGTAAACGAGCTACTCTTACAACGTACAACTCGCGCGTTCATTCTTAGCGTCGATTGAAACAACTTGCGAGACGATTTTAATAACTCGAACGTTAACTAGAACTTCTTGCAAGATCGACGCTCTCGCTAGCCTCTTGACGACAACACTTGACTATAATAGCTCTCGCAATAGATGATCGTTCTTCGTTCGATCTTCTAGCTCGAACGCATACGCGAGATCGCGTCGTCGAAGAGCGCGTTGATTTACTTGCGAACGATGATCGCCTTTCGCATCCAACTATTGTTGCTCATGCATTTGACGAGAGATCAACTCGTTCGTATTATCGAGTTGCTCTTCGTACGACATCGCAACATCGCGACGAGCTAGCAACGAAACGTGTACATGAAAAACAAGATAATGATCTTCGTAACTCGCTATCACAAGAAATACTCGCGCAACGACGAGATCAAACTAATTTATCGCTATTTGTTCTTTCTTGTCGAGCAATTGCTTGTACGATACTTGTGAATCATTTAATTCTTTGTGAAGCGACTCGAGATTCTCTACTACGTTGCTTCGCACGTGTTCGCCTTTCTCTAATCGCACGAACGTTAAGATCGCCAATGAGAAACGAAACGCGTACGAGAGATTATGAAGCGAGAGAGTCTATTAACTCTCGAGCAAAAGATTAACTCGCAAGCGTATTGGCATTTGACGATCGACATTAGTTGTCAACACTTTTGTACAAGCTATTATTTCGAGAACGAGAAGAACGATTTTGTCGCGAACGAGACTTCGTTAAAGATCGTAATAACCTAGCAAGTCGCATATTCGTTGTCGATGATCAAGATTATATACGTTCGCGCGTTGCAAGATCAAAGCGAGAAGCGAATCTTCGTACAATAGCGATATCGCGAGATCAATTTAATGTGACATCACTTTCTTCATTTGTAGTTTACGATTAATAAGATAATCTCGCGCGACAAACGCGCGAGCTTCTTCGATCTATACAACTCGAGTCAAATGCGCAAGCGTTGACGAGTCTTGTACGAGACGAATTCTTCGAAGTAGTTGCGTCGTCTATACGACAATTTTGCGCGTCTTCGCCCTTTGTAGACGAAGAGTCTGGCGCGCATTCTACGTGGGAAGAGTTTTCTACTAATAGTTATGCTTATCGATGTCGACAAGAGTTTGCTTTTCGCTCTCTTAACTTCGTACAAAATCAACGAGATTACGATCGTAATCGTACTTTTGATCTCGCTACGACAAGATCTAGCACAACGATATTAGAAGTACGACATTTGCTATTGCGAGTAATTGATCTCGCCCTCAAGCCTAAACGATCTTAAGATTTTGTTCGTCATCTTGAAGATCTTAATGCGTTCGAAGTTTCACGACGTGCTAAATCGACTTTGTACGACGAATCGATTAGATCGCATCGTCTTTAACGAATGTTATTTGCTATTAAATTGCGATTCAAGCTTTCGTACGATTTTCTTGCAATTGTGGAAGTTCGCTCTAATGAAAACGCAACTACTCTTCTTGATTGTCATTATATTGTCGTCTTGGAAGTTCGATTTTTAATGAGCTTTGCGACTCGCGTTGATCTCGTCGACGTTGCGAACGCTTCGTACAATCACTATACGTATTAATATTCGTTACAAGATTCGCAATTTGTCGACGAGAAAAAACGTCGTATCTAAAGTGCGACAACTTATCGCAAACGTCTCGCTTTTCGACAAGATTCTTGTCTTCTATACGATCGTCAATTTGATCGAGAGCTTGACCCAAGAACTAGATAATCTACGCTATCATGCGAAGCTAACGAACAAGAACGAGATATTGCGACAATTCGATCGCTCAAAGTGTCGTACAATGATCGTCATTATCGTTCTATCGTTTAAATTAAATAAGCAAAACATCGATTTAATCGTTTACGTAAATCATTTCTTCAACTTGCTAAACTACGCGCAAGAGAGCGAACGCGACGAACGAGACGAACGAGAGTGTCACGTCGTTATCGTTCGCGCGTCGACGAAGAATTTCTTGATCATAAATTGATCGTTGCGTCAATATTTTTGGGACATCGACTTGCGATCAAGCTATCGTCGCGTAACTTTAAATCATTATTTGAACGAACGAATCGATCGTACGCAATGCGAGAAGAACGAACACGAAAAGCTTTGCGATGTTTGCGAGGCGAAAGCGAATGCGTTCGCATTCGCGTTCGCGTCGACGTCGTCGACGAACGACGTAAATAGCGCCTTCTTTGTCGCGTACAAAGCGCAATAGCATTGACGTAATTAAATTAGAATGCTCGCCTTAAACGCGAGCAAACAAGAGACGCTAACGTACAAGAAGCAACTTCGAACGCTAGAGACGCTTCAAGGTCGTTGCTTGCTTTGTAATTATCTCTAGGACGCACTACATTTTATCGATGAGTGTCGTAGCGTAAATCGCGTTGCGTACGATGCGATCAAGGCGTAAATTTAATATATCATTTGATACAAACGCTTCTTCGATTGCTTCGACTACGAGCTCTCGCAAATCGTTTGCGAACGATGAGCGCCACAAAGGCAACAAAACTTCGTACAAGTTCGAAATACGATTTGCTAATACGTAGAACTTCTAATGAAGAATGCGACTCTATTCTTTTACTTGATCTCAAAGCTCAAGAATTAATAGCGTCGACTATACGAACAATGCGAGATTACGTACGAACTCGCGAATTCGAAGACTTGATAAACGTTCGTACGACGTCTAGATCGAAAGAGCGTATAACATAAACTAGAGAGCAACAACTTGTTAATAAAGTTACTAGCTTTTCTTAATCTTAATTCGATTTTATATAATTACTAAAAATAAGAAGAAAAAGAAATGATAAATTTAAAAAATATCAATAGATTTTCTTTTAAATAGTAAAGATAAAATAATAGAGTTTAAACAAGAAAATCTATACAATAGAATCTATATAATAGAATTTAAGTAATAGAATTTAAATAATAGAATTTAAGAATTAAAGTTTTAGAAATAAAGTTTTAGAAATAAAGTTAAAAAATTAAAATCTAAGAGATAAAATCTAAGAAATAGAATTTAAGAAATAAAAATTTAAGATATAGAATTTAAACTAATAATTTATATAAAAGATTATAATTTTAAAGTATTAAAAATATTATAAATAAATTAAAAATTAGAAATAATAAAATTTAAAATAATTATAATAGAATTAAATAATGTATAAATATAAATAAAAGAATATATAATTATAGAATTATAAAATAGTAAAAGTAAGAAAAAAGAAAAAAAAAAAAAAAATAAGAAATAAGAAAAAAAAATTAGATCAAAAAATAATATAGATAAAAAGATAAAACGATAAAATTCTTAAATAGAAAGATAAGTAAAAAAAATAACAAGAAGAATAAAAAGAAATTTTTAGAAATAAAATAGAAAAAAAGATAAAAAAAAGAAAAAATAGAAATAGAAATAAGAATCAAGAATCAAGAATCAAAAATTAAGAATATAAAATATAAAATATAGAATAAAAGATAAGAAATATAAAATATAAAGAAAAAAAAAGATAAATTATAAAGTATAAATTATAAAAAATAAAAAATAAAATTTAAACTAAAATTAAAATTTGAAATTACAATTAAAATTACAAGTAAAATAAAAATAAAAATAAAAGTAAAAATTAAAATAGGGTTAGGGTTAGGGTTAGGGTTAGGGTTAGGGTTAGGGTTAGGGTTAGGGTTAGGGTTAGGGTTAGGGTTAGGGTTAGGGTTAGGGTTAGGGTTAGGGTTAGGGTTAGGGTTAGGGT
>JAABUQ010002414.1_pt1 | contig 19539 bp, 14 predicted proteins | sample 5560001 | NCBI WGS metagenome assembly JAABUQ01 (sample SAMN10711888, study PRJNA513371) | rock metagenome | isolation source: Antarctica rocks | place: Antarctica: Victoria Land, Finger Mt nord | collected 2015-12-18
GGCGACCGTCACGCGCTTGCGCCACTTCTGGACGGTGCCGGTGCTGATCCCGTGTCGGCGGGCAAGCGCCCTCACGCTTTCTTCACTCCGCTGTATCGCTCGACGCACCGCCTCCGTCGTGCGGGCGTTGCCGTGTAGAACCTGGCCCATTGCGCGTCCTTCCATGCGCGCTGCGTAGCATCACACTGCGGGACTAAACACCTAGGCGAGACGGCCTTTTACGACAAGCCTTTGTGCCCTAGGGCCAGCCGCTTGATGGCACAGGCGGCTGGCCCTAGGGCCCGAGGCATGTTCAACGGCGCACTACGGAAGCTCGCGTGAGGACGGCGCAACGCAAATGGTCTTCGGCTGCGACCGTTCGGCGGAACGGCGCCCGGTTCGTGGGTCGCCAATGAAAATCTCTGTCGTTACGATCGCGCTCAATTCGGCGGACACGATCGCGGACACGTTGCGCTCGGTTGCGGTGCAGGACTGGCCGGATTTTGAGCACATAATCGTCGACGGCGCATCGACAGACGGCACTTTGGCGGTCGTCGCCAAAAACGCGCACGACCGCCTCTCGGTGGTGAGCGAACCGGATCACGGACTATACGATGCCATGAACAAAGGTCTGGCACGCGCGAGCGGAGAAGTAATTGGCTTCCTGAACTCGGACGATTTCTTCTGCCGCCCCGATGCGCTCTCGCTGATCGCCGCTGCGCTGGCGTGGGGCAGCGACAGCGTCAGCGGCCAGACGGTGATCGTGGATCGCGAAGACGTTTCGCGCGTGCGGCGGGTTTATGGGACGCGCTTCTACGCGCCCTGGATGTTGCGGTTCGGCCACATGCCCAGCCACCCGTCCTTTTACCTGCGACGTAGCGTCTTCGATCGGCTGGGCGGCTTCGACGCGAGCTACAGAATCGCTGGAGATTTCGAGCTAATGGTTCGCCTCTTCGCCCGCGCACGAACAACGATGACGATGATACCTGAAACACTAGTGGCCTTTCGCGATGGCGGCATCAGCACGAAAGATTTCCGGACGAAATTGACGCTGAACCGGGAGTTTAGGCGAGCCTTGAAAACACACAAAGTGGCGAGCCACCCCGCGTTGTTGTGGGGCCGTTATCCTTTCAAAGTCTGGCAGAAAATCGGTACGGCGGATGACTACCCCCACTACCTGCACGGAATGAAGCTGCCCGTGGCAGATCGTTAGTCGATCCGTATGTGTGCTTGTCGCCGGGCTCGGCGGCAAGTAGGCGCTGATCGCCGCCGACGCGGCGGCGCTCGCCCCGCTGATCGCGACCGAACTAACCCCCGACGAGCTCGCGAGGCGAGGTGCCGATAGGCGCGTCGCCGCGCAATCAAGAGACCGATTCGATCAAAAGCTCAACGAGTTCGTACGCCTGCTCCCACATCAACCTCAGGCCGCCAGCGCAAATTCGATGCGTTGATTCAAATCGATGAGCGGCATCGATGCTGGGCCCACCCCCTTCATTGCGCCGCTATCGGCGAAATAGCCGATGCCGTTGTGCGCACCGTTCTTGATCGCCACGAATGCAACCGCGGCGTAAACATCGGCGAATAGCTCGCTCGCCACCGTAACCCTGCTCGCGGGGGTGATCTCGCCCGGATAGGCGAGTTCGACGAACAGGTCCGTGTCGCGCCGATCCACCGCGAACATGCGTGCGCCGTCCTCGAATCGTGCGGCCTCCAGTCGTTCGGCGGCGACGCATGCTTGCCCGGCATCGCGGCAGCGCACGAAGAAGTCGCGCGACATACGCGGCTCGGTGCGCTCGAACGGAACGCCGATGCGCGTCAGGAACGCCGAATGGTCGCGCAGCCGCCAGTAATAGGTGAGCTTGGGATGGGGGTCCTGGTGCAGTCCGGTCGCGAGCATGATGCGCGCATCGGGAAACGCGCGAAGCGTCTGCGCGATCACGGTGTCGTAGAGAGTATAAACGTCGAGCAGGGGATCGTGCTCGGCCCCGACATACCATGCCGGGTTCCGCATCGGGCCGTCGTAGGCGGCGGACGAGAACATATAATGATGCTGGATATGCGCCCCAGCGTTCAAGAACAGCGTGGCGAAATCGGGCTTGGTGCGGCGCGTCAAACCGGTGAATAGATCGGCCAGCAGCAGATCGAGAAACAGCGCGCGGTTCCAGGGACGCCGCCGCGCGCGCGCGAGCAGCCGCGAATAGCGCGCGTAATTCGTTGGGCGCGCCGCCGCCACGCCGCCTAGCGCGAGATCCAGCGCCGACTGAGCAGTCAACCGCCCCTGCGAATTATCCGCGACTGCCTGCGCGATCGCCGCGTATAGGCGGCGGAAGATCGCCGGTGCCATTACTCGCGTGGCGGTCCAGGGATCGGGGATGAAGAAGGCGGGCGCGCGCACGCGACATTTCGCATTCATCGGGCTGACCGCGCCGACCTTGAGGCCGCGCGCCTCCAATATCTCCCAAATTTGCGGCAGATCCCGTTCGACGATATCCCCCAGGCGGAAAACGCCGTGCTCCGCGAGCATCATCCCCGTGTGCGCGCTGACCCACTGGATCCAGGGTTCCAGCTGTTCGTAACGCGTCTCCGATGTCGTGCGAGAGTAGCCGTGCTTGGAGAAGAACTCACGGAACGCAGGCAAATGTCCCCGCGCGATATACGTCTCCAGGTACTCGAAGTTAATTTCGTTCAACTCCAACATCAGGAGTTGTCGTACATTAGCCATCGCCTGCCTCATTTGTTACGTAGACTAAACACATCTCTTTGAGTTTAAGGCGATACTACCCACTCTAGCAGCGTCACTATCAGGATGCGGGTCGAGCTCACCGGTTTAGCGCTTTTGCTAGATACTCGCATTCCGGGTACCAAACAACAATCGACCTAGCACGCATCGGCGAGCGGCGGCAGGCCAATTGGCTCGCGGAGGAGAATCGCAAGCTCAAGCAGCTCGCCACCGAGCTGAGCCTCGACAAACACATCCTGCAGAATGCGCCCAAAAAATGTTTGCTCCGCCGCTCGTTCGGCCAGCGTGAGACGAGTCTTTGCACCACATTCTGCGCGTGTGTCTCCGGCCTGTTTACCCGAGCCCGCGTTGTCGGAAACTTGGTGGGCGGGCCTGAGAGAAAGAAGGAGACCTCGCATGCCGAGACGCAAAGAGCCTGCGATCCCACGCGATATCGGACCAACTGCTCGGCGGTCCGGAGGCGAAGACGGCCTTCGACCCCGGCGGTTTGCTGGATGGATTGAAGAAGACGCTGACCGAGCGCGCGCTGAACGTGGAGATGGATCATCATCTTGGCTGCGCGGAAGAGGCGGGAAACAGCCGTAACGGCTATGGCCGCAAAACGGTCGTGACCGAGACGCAGGCGGTTGAAGCCAGCGCTGCGCAATCCACAAAAGGAGGCGCAGGAGCCCTATGTGTCTTGCATTGAAGATAGCGATCGCCGCTGCATTGGTCATATTGACGAGCATCGGCGTGTTCGTGCCCACATCCATCCCGTTCGCGGTGTCCCGGTAGTTCCCAGCGCGACCGTTGCCATTTGAACTCTGTAGAGTCTTGCCCGTTGCGGATCACTCAGGCGGTAGGCGCTCCTTAGTGCAATAGAACAGATACCGATCGCTCTCAGTATGAGCCGTCCGCACCGTGCGGTCCAGATATGTGCCGGGAACGTCATCAGTAGAGTATAAGTCGACGCGCCATCCCTCCCCGCTTAGCTTGTCGACGAAATCCAAGCCGTTCATTCGTAGATGATTGCCGGTCCCATACTCACGCGCGCGGCCCGCATAATCCAGGCTCGAATCGTCGTAAGTAGTATCACCGTAAGTTGGGATTGCTATTATGGCATGACCACCAGGCTTAGTGACTCGATACAGTTCTCGGATCGCGAGCCTATCATCAAGGATATGCTCAAGAACATGAATGCAGATAACGTGGTCGAACTCGTCATCCGCAAACGGAATAAACGTAATGTCTGCCCGCACTGCCTCGGCAAATTTGCTCGGATCGATGTCGGCGGGTACATAGTCTATATCAGCGTGGCGCAGCATCTTATAGATGCCTATTTCTGGTGCGAAGTGCAGTACGCGTTGGTGCCGCATAAAAATATCGCTCCGCTGACGTATGAACTCTATTAGGAACCTTTGACGAATGTCGCTCCGGCACCGTGGGCACACTGCGTTTTCGGTATAGTGGTCCGTGATCACGCCACGTAGGCTGCACGATCCAAAAAACGGCTTCATGCGGTCGAAATTGCCCATACATATTGGACACGCAAACCGCTGGCCGCTGTAACGGAGCGCTGTGATCCCCCACGCTTGGTAGCGGGCGACGCGAGCAAAAGAGCGTAGTGTGGTAGCGAGCATATCCATCCTTCATCGGCTGCGCTGGTAATGGAGAATACGGCTAAGCCGTCAAGGCCAGACTAACGGGCCATCAGGGCCGTGTCCCCGGTGGTGGTGTAGCTGACGTCGACGTGGCCATCGACGATCTTCGATAGTGTCGGGTTTGCAGACGCCACCCTGACCGAGGATCGAAGATGAACCCCTGGCATAATGAACCGGCGCGCGCTGATGGAGAAGAGCCCCGACGCGGATTTCCTGCGAGAGATGATTGACTACGGTGCGCAGTGGCTGATGGATCTGGATGCGGGCCGCGTGACCGGCGCGGCCCACGGCGAGACGAGCGCCCTCGTCCAGCGCAACGGTTACCGCGACCGCGACTGGGAGACGCGCGCCGGGACGGTCGAGCTGCGCATCCCCAAGCTGACGATGCCCACCGCGCCAAGCTCCCCAGCGCCAATCCGCTCGAACCCCACGCGCTCAGTTTGGGCCAGCAGCCGCTCCTGATCGGCGACGGTGCGCCAGGTCCGGATGGCGGCGGCGTGATCGTCCTCGAGGAAGGCTTGGCGGATCGCAGCCGCCACCATGGTGTGTTGGCCCTCGGCCACGTGGGCGAGAGCGCTCCTCATGAAATGGACGCGGGGGCGGTTGAACAACCCGGTTCGGCCATAGGCCAAGCGGGCGCGGTACCCGGCAAATTCATCGGTCGTCGCAAGGAGGGCGATGATGCCGGCGAGCACGATGCAAAAAGGCGCCGCGAACGCGGCCTCGAGCCGCTTCAGGTTGATCGCCGCCGCGGTTAGGTAGGCCTGGATGCGCATGTTGCCGAGGCCACGCCGGACGGCCCGCGCGAGATCATGCCAGCTTTTCGCCTCGCCGTGCGCGCCCTCGGCGCGCCAGCGATGGCGGCGGTAGAGTTCGACGTCGCGTTCGGACCATCGAAGCCGCCGCCGTCGCGCACGCAGCAGCGCCAGGTCGTCGTTGAGCGACGCATCGATGTCGACGACCTCGCCCTTGGCGCTGCCGGCACCCACACAGGCCGCGACGCTGCGCTGGAAGATGCGTCGGAAGCGTGTTTCGCCCCAGCGTTGGCGAATGCGGGTCATCGAGGAGTGGTCGGGGAGGTGCCCGGTCAGGCCAACGCCCACGAACCAGCGGATCGCGACATTGACCGCCGCCTCGCGCATCAGTCGACGATCGTGAACCAGGCCGAGCAGGAGGCTCACGAGCATCAGGCGCACCGCCACCTCGGGCTCGACGCCGGGTCGCCCTTGATTGGGACAATAAAGGGCGGCGACCTCTTCGCGCAGCCAAGTGAGATCGAGCACGCGGTCGACGCGCGCCAGCACATGCTCGTCTGGAATCAGGTCGCGCAGGCTGCCCGCAAAAAACTCGAACTGCTCCGCCTTACGTTCTCCCAGCATCGATCGCCTCCAGCACTGCTGTTGGTTGTCATCGAATCGCGCGCCGCCACCTTTTTCAACAGCCCCCGCGTCCACTTCATGAGGGACGTCGTGGCGCACGCCGGCAAGAGCGGACGGCGCGTCGTGTCCGCATTCATGAGCGCCGCCTCCGCGAGAAGTACGACGCCAAGGCCGCTAAGGCGCGGCGGCGCAAGGTTACCGATTAGTTGCGACCCAGGCTGCCCAGCTCGCCGGGCTGCTCGACGAGGCCGAGAGCCCCTTCGGCGAAGCTCAGGACAGGATGTCCTCTCCTACATGAACTACCCCCTGCGCACCGCTGCCCAAGCTGCACAGCACCAATCCGCTCGAACGCCTCAACGGCGAAATCACGATGCACCGACGTGGTCGGGCTCCGCTGCGACGCTCCGCTCCCCAACGAAGCCATCGTCCGCCTCGTGGCCGCGATCCTGCTCAACAGAACGACGAATGGGCGGTCCAGCGGTCGCGCTATCTCAGCTTGGAATCAGTTTCCGGCCTATGCGATACATCCATCGTCAGCCTGCTATGCCAGCCTGACAACCCGGCTTTGCCGGAGATCGCGATGGATAACCCATCTGAGCTACACCACGCTCCGGAGCACGATCGTCGGAGGCCCAAAAAGTTGGGTGAGCGGGTTAACTTGACAGTATTGTTCTGCGATAGCCGCCAACGCTGTGCTCGGCACCACGACCGCGACGAAGAAGCTTGACCGTGAAGACGAGCTTGGAGTTGACCCGGTTTGATGGACATCCCGAGAGTATGTTTTGGAGGTGTTCTGATGTCCCGATTTTGACCGTCGTATCCGCCCGAGTTCCGGCGGCAGATGGTGGAGCTGGTCCGGATGAGCTGCACGCCTGAGGATCTTGCGCGCGAGTTCGAGCCGCACGCGCAGTTGATTGTTGCCTGGGTGAAGCGGGCCGAGAGGAAGGAGGGCAAGCGTACCGACATGCCAAGCGCTGCGGAGCGCGCGGAGCTGGTGCGGCTGCGCCGTGAAAACCACCGGTTGCGGCAGGAGCGCGATATCCTGTCAAAGGCGGCAGCCTGGTTTGCGCGAGAAAGCCGGGCGACCCCGAGCGGGTCTACCGGTTCATGAGCGCACGACCCAAGCCGAGTTTCCGATCCGCGTCATGGCGCGCGTGCTCAAGGTGTCCGCGTCGGGCTACTATGCGTGGAAGGGCAGGCCGGCCTCGCCCAGCGACAGCCGATGCAGATCTCGTGCGGCGTATTCGCACGATCCATGTCGCTTCGCGGGGGACCTACGGCGCACCGCGTGTCCACGCCGAGCTGCGGGCCGACGGGCTGGCGATCGCGAAGAAGCGCGTCGCGCGGCTGATGCGGGTAGCGGGCGTGGCGGGTGTCAGCCGTCGGCGAAGCGTCCGCACCACGCGCCCAGATCGCACACACCGCCCCGCGACCGACCTCGTCTGCCGCAACTTCGCGGCTGATCCGCCAAACCAGCTCTGGGTCTCCAACATCACCTTCGTGCCGACGATGACGGGCTTCCTCTTCCTCGCGGTCGTCCTTGATGCCTGGAGCCGCAGGATCGTGGGATGGGCCTTCTCGAGCGACCTCAAGACGCGTGTCGTGCTCGACGCACTCGACACGGCGCTCGCGGTCCGCAAACCCGACGGCGTCATCCACCATTTGGACAAGGGATCGCAATACACGTCGCTGGCCTCGGCGATCGCTGCCGACAGGCCGGAGTGCGGCCGTCGACCGGCTCGGCGGGCGACGCCTACGACAATGCGTTGTGCGAGAGCTTCTTCGCCACGCTCGAATGCGAGCTCATCGATCGCCACCGCTTTCGCTCGCACACCGACGCGCGCATCGCGGTATTCGACTTCATCGAGGGCTTCTACAATCCGTCCCGGCGTCACTCGGCGCTGCGCTACCTCTCACCGCTCGAATACGAACGGAGGAACCATAACCTGATCACAGCGACCTGACCCACGACCCGTCCACCAAAGCGGGTCAACTCCACTATGGATCGGCGACCAAATTCAGGCACGCAAGCTCGCCACTTTCAGTGTGCCGCCGATCGAGGATTTTATCGCTTGCCATGCAAGAACCTGGGCTCAGCGGGTTACGGCGCTAAAACGCGAGTGCAACGTCCTTACGTTGCGTTTGAAGGACCTGGTTTCTGAGCCTACAGTGGCGCTTACGCGGGCGACCACATGGATTGGGGAAAAGCCGCGGTGGCGCGATCCAATCGTGCCACGCACGGGCGGTAGTCTGCCATCTACTAGAATGACGCGTCTCACGAGTGTCGCGCCGCAGTCAACAGAGATAGTTATTCAGCGCCGCCTACGAGCGCGGTGGCCTTTAAACTAGACTTCAAATCACTTAGCTATTTTCGATGCATTTGCCGGGGATGCGATGCGGGCCATAACTACATAGTCTAGAGGTGCTGTGCGGTTAGACCGATGCTGTCAGGTCGATGCTGTCGGGGGGGGGGTCTTGTCAGGTTAACGCCGTCGAGTCGGAAATGCCCCGACCCCACTCTGGAATCGACGCAGCCGCTGCTGCTGCTGCCGCCCCCGTTGGTGGTGGGTGCTGTCAGGTTAACTCCGGTCAGATGCAAAGGTCCCGACCCCACCTTGGAGTTTATGCCGCTGCGGTCGCCGCCGCCCATGTCTGATGCGCCGCCGCCCGGAAGCGGCGGAGGGTGGGTCGGGAGACGAGGTGGGGCTGAAGATTGAACGTGTTGTAGACGGCGGCGTGGGTGGAGAGTGATCGGAGCCCTGCGACTCGAATTGCTGCTGTTTGCGCTCGCGTCGTCGGATCAGTAGATGCGAATTTTCCGCCCGATTGTTGGCGCGCATACGGCCAGGGCGGTGGCGTTTGGTCAATGAGGTCGCGCCTCGCGGCGCGATAAGAGTCGAGCCCATCGGTGACGATCGTCTCTGGATGGAGGCCGGTGTTCTTCAGCAATCTGCGCAGGAGCTTCAGCGCGGCACCCTTGTTCCGGCGCTTTCAGCAGGACATCGAGGACTTCACCCTCGTCGTCGACCGCGCGCCATAGCCACACGCGCTTGCCGCCGACCTTCACCACCATCTCGTCGAGATGCCAGCAGGCCGTCGGTGCCGGACGAGCGCGCCTCGGGTTGGACGCAAAAACCTGGCCGATCTTGCGCGTCCAGCATCGGATCGTCTCGTAGTTTACCTCGATCCCGCGCTGACCGAGCAGCTCCTCGACTTCGCGCAGGCAGAGCGTGGAGCGGAAATAGAGCGACACCGCATGGCGGATCACGTCGGGCGGAAAGCGGTGGCGTTTGTAGGACAGCTTTCATCGTGCACTCGGCTGGCGGTCAGGCGTACCCCGAACCGAGTGGAGTTCCTTCCCGCCCGCGTCCAAGGCGGAGACCCTTAGTGTTTGCCAACAGCACCACCGCGAGCGGTCTGCTTCCGCTACGTTTCCACGGCTAAGATCGAGCGGCAAGACGGTCCACTGAGTCAGCAGAAAATCTCCATTATCGGCCAAAAACGATGGTGCTGCCGGGGAGGATTGAACTCCCGACCTCAGCCTTACCAAGGATGCGCTCTACCACTGAGCTACGGCAGCACGGACGTCAAAACGTAAGGATCGCCTTCGTCGAGCCGCCCCATGACGGCGCGACTGCATGGCTGTCAAGCCGCGGACGAGCGGTTGGACCCGAGAGGCGCGCGGGTTAGGGTCGCGTCGATGATCCTGTCGGCCCCCTTACGACTGATCGGCGCCGCGCTGGTCGGCGTGTGGCTCGCGGGGACGTTCGTCGCGCTGCTCGCCTTCTGGCGGCGATCGGCGTCGGCGGCGGGCGCGGACCTCGCCAAGATTGCGCGGTCCGCCGCGACCGAGGTCGTCGGTCGCGGATCTCCCCTCTCGCCCGCTGTTTTCAACCTGTCCTCGCTTCCCATTTGGTGGCTGGGCCGCGAGCTGCAGCTCGCGGGCGCGAACGATGCCTATGCGCGCGCCGTTGGCCATCCCACCTCCGAAAGCGCGGTTCTGGCGAACGCGCAGATTGCGCCAGGTGCGCGCGGGCTCGCGGCGGAAGCGCGCGAGACCGAGCGCGCGGTGGTCGGCGAGGAGCGCGTATTGATCGACGGCACCCGCCACATCCTCGAAATCATCGCCATTCCCCTGCGCGGCGGAGAGGTCGCGCATCTCGCGTTCGATGAAACCCGGCGGCACGCGGCGCAGACGGCAGCGGCCGAGCGGGCGCGCGGACTTGCGGACTTGCTCGACGAACTCGCGGTCGCGACCGCCTGGTTCGATGCATCGACCGCACTGCGCCACGCAAGTGCGCCGTTCGCGCGTATGTTCGCGCTCGATCCCGACTGGCTCGGCACGCGCCCCCCATTCGAGCGCGTGCTCGATCAGATGCGCGCGGCAGGGCGTCTGCCCGAGGAGCGCGACTTCGCCGCATGGCGCGCCTCCTACCGCGCCTGGTTCGAGACCGCCGACACCCGCTTCCAGGCAAGCTGGACGCTTCCCGGCGGCGCGTTGATCCAGGTGACCGGCAAGCCGCGCGATGGCGGTCTGCTGCTGGTCTGCGAGGATTATACCGAGCGGGCGCAGCTGGTCGCCGCGCGCGACGGGCTGCTCGCGGTCCAAGCGGCCACGCTCGATCAGCTGCGCGAAGGCGTCGCGGTGTTCGGCGCGGACGGCCGGCTAAAATCCGCCAACCGCCGGTTTGCCGAAATCCTGAAGATCGAGCCGGACATGCTCACGTCCGGCCTCCCCGCCGAACGGCTGATCGATCATATCGCGGGACTGCTGGACCAGCCTGAACGCGCCAAGGGTCTGCGGGATCTTATCATGCACGCCACGGTCGGGCGGGGCGCGCACCGCGGGCAGGCGCGGAGCAGGCTCGGCTATGTCATCGATTTCTACGCGGCGCCCCTTCCCGATGGCAACGCGCTCCTCACGTTGAGCGCCACCGAGGATCGCGTGTCGCCCATCCAATGATCGAAGTCGTTGGTGCCCCCGCGCTCGAAGCGTTCGCCGCGCGCTTGGCCCACGTGGTCCGCGCGGGCGACACCATCGCGCTTGTCGGCGAGCTCGGCGCGGGCAAGACCAGCTTCGCGCGCGGTCTGCTGCGCGGGCTGGGGCATGGAGGCGACGTGCCCAGCCCCACTTTCACACTGATGCAGCACTACGATCCGCCCGGTGTCCGGCTGCCGGTCTGGCATGTCGATCTGTATCGCCTGGACCGTCCCGCAGAAGCGGACGCGCTCGCGCTCGAGGAGGGGGGCCATGCGGTGACGCTTATCGAATGGCCCGAACGGCTCGGCGACCGGCTCGATCCCAATGCGCTGCGTATCCACATCGAGGGCGCGGGCGAACCGTCCCGTCGCTTGACAGCCCACGTGCCCCCGGCTTGGGAGGGCCGATGGCCGCCCCGATGATCCCACCCGAGGGTGCCGCCCAGTTCCTCGCGCGCCATGGCTGGGCGGGCGCTGGGGTCGCGCCGCTCGCGGGGGACGCCTCCTTCCGCCGCTATTTCCGCGTAAGCGATGGCGCGCGCACCGCCGTGCTGATGGATGCGCCGCCGGAACAGGAGGACGCGCGCCCGTTCCTGGCGATCGCGCACCATCTGCGCCAGCTCGGCCTTTCCGCCCCGGACGCACTGGCGGCCGAGCCCGATGCGGGCCTTGTCCTGCTCGAGGATTTTGGCGACGATCGCCTGACCCCGTTGCTCGCGGGCCGCCCGGACCTCGAACCCGGGCTCTACGCCGCCGCGATCGACATCCTGGCCGAAATCCAGCGCCACCCCGCGCCGCCTGGAGTGCCCGATTACGATCTGAACGAACTGCGCCGCGAGGTCCTGCTGTTCACCGAGTGGTATCTGCCCGCGCTCGACCCCACAACCAGGCCCGGGGCCGCCGATCCGGGCGGCTTCCTCGAAGCGTGGAACGGCGCGTTCGCCTACGCGGTCGGCTGGCCGGGCGTGCTCGTGCTGCGCGATTACCACGCCGACAATCTGATGTGGCTGCCCCACCGCGAGGGCGTTCGCGCGCTCGGTCTGCTCGATTTCCAGGACGCGCGCGTCGGCCAGCGCGCCTATGATCTGGTCAGCCTGCTCCAGGATGCGCGCCGCGATGTGTCCCCGGACCTTGAGGCCGCGATGATCGACCGCTTCCTAGCCGCCACCCGGCCCCGCGACCCCGCGCGCTTCGCCGCGAGTTACGCGGTGCTCGGCGCGCAGCGGCAGACCAAAATCCTGGGCATCTTCGCGCGGCTGTGGAAGCGCGACGGCAAGCCCGGCTACCGCCGCTTCATGGGCCGGGTGTGGGCGCATCTCGAACGCGATCTCGCGCACCCCGCGCTGCTGCCGGTCGCGCGCTGGTTCGACGCGCACGTGCCTCCGCACGCCCGTGCCCCAGCCTGGACGCGGCACGCATGATCCCCAGGGCCGCGATGGTCCTCGCGGCGGGGCTGGGCAAGCGGATGCGCCCCTTGACCGCCACCCGCCCCAAGCCCTTGGTCGAGGTCGCGGGCGCGACATTGCTCGATCACGCGCTCGCTCGCTTAGCAGCCGAGGGCGTTCGGACGGCGGTCGTCAACGTCCACTATATGGCCGAACGGATCGAGGCCCACCTTGCCGCGCGCGATCCCGGCCTTACCGTTCGCATCTCGGACGAGCGCGCGGCCCTGCTCGAAACCGGCGGCGGGGTCGCCAAGGCGCTCCCACTGCTCGACGCCGATCCGTTCCTCGTCGTCAACTCGGACAATTTCTGGATCGACGGCGCGACTTCGACGCTCGGCCATCTTGCCCAGCATTGGGACGCCGCGCGCATGGACGCGCTCCTGTTACTCGTCCCTCTCGCCCGCGCGCACGGCTATGATGGCGTGGGCGATTTTCACATGGACGCGGGTGGCAAACTGCGCCGCCGCGCCGAGCGCCGCGTCGCGCCCTACGTGTTCTCGGGCGTGCAGATCCTGTCCAAGCGGCTGTTCGACGGCGTGATGGTCGAGCCGTTCAGCCTTAACCGCCTCTACGACCGCGCGCTCGCCGAAGGCCGTCTTAACGGCGTCGCGCACAGCGGCCTGTGGTTCCACGTCGGTACGCCGCAAGCCATTGCCGAGACCGAGGCCGTCCTTGCCCACGGTTGATCCTGACCTCCCCCGCCCTGTGTGGGAGGCGGACCGTGCAGCGGTGGCGGGGGTAGGGGAGGGCGGAACATGTCACCCCAAAGTTGCCACGATCCCGCTCCACGCAGATTTCGGCCAGACCCTCGCGCGTCGCCTGCTCGCGGCGCATCCCGACCCGTTCACCCTCGCCCGCACCCTCCTCCTATTGCCCAACCGCCGCGCCGCGCGCGCGCTGACCCAGGCCTTCGTCGCGGCGAGCGAGGGCAAGGGGCTTCTCCTCCCCCGCATGATCGCCATCGCCGATCTGGACGACGCCGATGCCGTGCCGGGCGACACGCTCGATCTCGCCATCCCTCCCGCGTGTCCGCCCGACGAACGCCGCTTCACGCTCGCTGGCCTGCTCGCCCGCGCGGGTCAGCGCCCCGCCGCCGCGCTGCACGACGCCACCAGCCTCGCCGCCGCGCTCGACACGCTCCAGATCGAGGAGCGCACCCCCGCCGACCTCGCGGCGATCGACGTGTCCGGCCTCGCCCACCACTGGGCCAAGACCACTGCGCGCCTCGACGCGGTCGCCCACGCCTGGCCCGAAATCCTCGAGGCACGCGGCCTGATCGATCCCGCCGCGCGCCGGGTCCGCCTCGCCCACGCCACCGCGCGCCGCTGGGCGACGCAGGGCAGCGAGCATCCGGTGATCGCCGCGGGCATCGCCAACGCGCCGCCCTATGTCGCCGCGCTCCTCCACGCGGTGGCGCGGCTGGCGAACGGCCAGGTGATCTTTCCCGGCCTCGATCTCGCGATGGACGAGGACGCGTGGGCGATGATCGATCTCGCCAATCCGTCGTCCGCCGCGCACCCGCAAGCCTCGCTCAAGGCCTTGCTGGACCGTATCGGCGTCGCCCGCGCCGAAGTGACCGAGTGGAACGACGATCCTGCTCCCCAAACGCGCCGCGTCCTCGCCGCCGCCCGTGCGCTCGATCCGGCCGCCTTCACCCCCGCCTGTCCCGAGCCCAGTCAAAGGGTCGCCCCCGGTTCCCCCCCGACCGCGCTCGCCGACATCCCCCTGCTCGAAGCTGCCAGCCCCGCCGAGGAAGCGCAGGCGATCGCGCTCGCCATGCGCCAGTCGCTTGAAACCCCGGGCCGGACCGCCGCGCTCGTCACCCCCGACCGCGCGCTCGCCGCCCGGGTCCGCGCGCACCTCGCGCGCTGGGAGATCGACGTGGACGACAGCGCGGGCACGCCCCTGGGCCGGACCCCGCCCGGTGCCTTCTTGCGTCTGCTGGCCGACGCCGCCGCGAGCGGCTTCGCGCCCGTGCCCGTGCTCGCCTTCCTCAAACACCCTTTCACCGGCACCGCCGACCGCGCCGCCCACCTCGAAGCCACCCGCGCGCTCGATCTCCAGCTCCGCCGAGCGCCACCTCCCGCCCCGGGTCTCGCGTCCCTCGCCCGCCGCGTGCCCCCCGAGCACACCGACTGGTGGAAAGAAATTCAAGTTGCCCTCCATGTTATCCTCCCTCCCCCTACCGGGGGGAGCGAAAGCGCAGCGCAGCGCAGCGAGGGAGAGGGAGCGCCCATGCCGCGCGAGACCCCGCTCCCCCGCCACATCGCCGCCCTTACCCAAGCCGCCACCGCGCTCGCGCAGGACCGCCCCTGGACCGGCCCCGATGGCCGCGCGCTCGCCGAAACCCTCGACCTCCTCATCGAACACGGCGCGCATCTTCCCACCATGCCGCTCGCCGAAGCCGCCGCCATCCTCGCGGCCACGCTCGCGCAAACCCCCGTCCGCCCACCCTATGGCGGCCACCCGCGCCTCCAGATCCTCGGCCTCCTCGAAGCCCGCCTGCAACGCGCCGACCTCACCATTCTTGGCGGTCTGAACGAGGGCCTATGGCCCGCCACGCCTGCGCCCGACCCGTGGCTGCCCCCACTCGCGCGCCGCCAGCTCGGCCTGCCGCCGCTCGAAGCGCGCGTGGGCCTCGCCGCGCACGATTTCCTCGCCGCGCTCGGCAGCCCGCAGGTTCTGCTCACCCGCGCGCGCCGCGATGCCACCGCCCCCACCAGCCCGTCGCGCTTCCTGCTCCGGCTGCAAGCCGCGCACCCGCTTACCCCAGCGACCGACCTGCTGGCCTGGGCCCGGGCGCTAGACGCCCCTACTACCCCGCCCCGTCCCGCGCCCCGTCCCGAGCCCGCGCCCCCCGTCGCGGCGCGCCCGCGCACGATCAGCGTCACCCAGGTCGATACGCTGCGCGCCGACCCCTTCGCCTTCTACGCGTCCACGATGCTCCGCCTGCGCCGCCTCGATCCCGTCGCCGCCGATCTCACGCCGTCCGAACGCGGCCGCTTCGTCCACACGGTCATGGAACGCTGGTTTCACGAGGGCAGCGCCGAACCCGCGCGCCTCCCTGAAATCGCCGTCGCGCTCTTCGCTCGCCGCTACCACGACCAGCCCCGCCTCGCCGCGCTGTGGCGACCCCGCCTGCTGCGCGCGGTCGACTGGGCGGCGGACAAGCTGACCGCGATGGCCGCCGAGGGCTGGCGACCGCTCGCGGTCGAGGCGGCGGGCGAGATCGCGCATCACGGCGTCACGCTCAAGGGTCGCGCCGATCGCATCGACATCGGCCCCGAAGGCGCGCTCGGCATCCTCGACTACAAGACCGGCGAGCCGCCCTCGAACCCGCAGCTGATCGCCGGCTTCGCGACCCAGCTCGGCCTCTTGGGCACGCTGATCGACTGGGGCGCGATCGAGGGCGTCTCCGGCCCGATCGAACAGCTCGATTACTGGAAGCTCGGCGGCGGCTTCACCACGCCCGGCCGGGTCAAGAACGCGCTCAAGTTCATCATGCGCGGCGAGAACGGAGAGCCCGCTCCCGAGCCGCCGTGGCGTACTGCGCCCGAGATGATCGCCGCATGCTGGGCCTGGTACGAGCACACGGTCGAGCATCTGCTGCTTGGCGATGATCCCTTTACCGCCAAGCTCCACCCCGAGTTCGCCACCGGCCAGGACTACGACCAGCTCGCCCGTGTCGACGAATGGCAGGGCCGCGCGTGAGAGAACTTCCGCCGCTACGTTTTGCGCAGGCGCAGGGCGCGGACCCGCAGGCCCACGCCTGGGTCAGCGCGTCGGCGGGCGCGGGCAAGACACAACTGCTCGCCGCGCGCGTGCTCCGCCTGCTCCTAGCCGGAGCTGCCCCCGACCGCCTCCTCGCGCTCACCTTCACCAAGGCGGCCGCCGCCGAGATGCGCGAGCGCGTGCTGGGGCGGCTCGCCTGGTGGGCCTCGGCGAGCGACGAGGCAATCGCGGCCGATCTGCGTGCCCTCGGCCTCGCCCCCACCGCCGTTGCTGCGCAATACTCCTCCTCTCCCGCAAACGGGGGAGGGGAACCATCCGCAACGCGGATGGTGGCGGGGGCCGTGCCGCCCGACCCGATCCCCCGCGCCCGCACCCTCTTCGCCGAGGCCCTCGACGCGCGCGGCGGCCTGCGCATCCAGACCATCCACGCGTTCGCCGCCAGCCTCCTCGCCGCCTTCCCGGCCGAAGCGGGAGTCCCTCCCGACTTCACCGTGCTCGGCGACCGCGCGGCGCAAGATCTCGACCGCGCCGCGCTCGACGCCGCCATCGCCGCCCCGCCCTACCCGGCCTTCAAGGACGACCTCGCCCACCTCGCCATCCGCCACGGCGAGGCCGCGCTCACCCAGGTCCTCGCCACCCTGATCGCCCACGGCCCCGCGATCGCCGCCCACGGGGATCCCGCCGGGTTCGAGCCCGCGATGCGTCGCCTGTTCGCAGCACCCCCCGAGGGCAGCCACGCCGACGCGCTCGCCGCCCATCTCGTCCCGCCCGCCTTCGACTGCGAGGATCTCTCCTACCTCGAGGGCCTGCTCGCCACCCACGGCGGCAAGATCGCGCAGAAAGCGGCCGAAACCATTCGCGACTGGCTCGGCTGCAACACCGCCCAGCGTCACGTCACCTTCGAGCGGCTCGCGCGCGCTTTCATCACCTTGGAAGGCAACCTCAATTCCAACCTGATCGTCCGCAAGGTGCTCGCCGCCGATCCCTTCGCGCAAACTCGTGCCGAACACCTCCACGCCGCCCTTCTCGAAGCCCGCGAGCTATGCCGCCGCCTCGACGCCGCCGCCAACGCCGCGCGCCACCTGCGCGTCGGCTGGGCGGTCGTCCGCGAGCGCGCGGTTCTCCAGGCCCAGGCAGGCAGCCTCGCCTTCGCCGACATTATCGCGCGCGCCGCCGCCCTCCTCGAAGAGGCCGACGCGGCGGCGTGGGTCCGCCTCAAGCTCGATCAGCGCACCGATCATATCCTGATCGACGAAGCGCAGGACACCAGCGACCCGCAATGGGCCATCGCCCGCGCGCTCTACGACGAATATTTCGCCGGCGAGGGGGCGATCCCCCGCGAGCGCACGCTGTTCGCGGTCGGCGACCACAAGCAGTCGATCTTCGGCTTTCAAGGGGCGGACCCAGCGATCTTCGCCGCCGAGCGCGCCCGCCTCACCACCATCGGCGCGGACATTCGAGACATTGCGCTCGCGGACAATTTCCGCTCCGCCCCCGCGATCCTCGACGTGGTCGACGCCGTCCTCGAACACCTCGGCCCCGAAGCGCTCGGCCTTGAAACCGCCGTCCCCCGCCACGCTCCAGCCCGCGTGGGCCAGCCCGGTCAGGTCGTGCTATGGCCTCCCGTCGGCACCCCTAGCGACGATCCCGATGCCGAGGACGAACCCGACACCGAACGCGGTTGGGTCTCGACCAACGAGCGGCTGATGGCCGACCGCCTCGCGCTGCAAATCCGCGCGTGGCTGGACACCCGTACCCAGCTTCCCGCCCGCGCCCGCCCCATCGCGCCGGGCGACATCCTCGTCCTCGTGCGCAAGCGCGGCCCGATGATCGGCGCGCTCGTCGCCGCGCTGCACCGCAACGGCGTCCCCGTCGCGGGTCCCGACCGCCTCGCGCTCACCACGCCCTTGGCCGTCAAGGACCTGCTCAGCCTGATCCGCTTCGTCCTCCAGCCCGCCGACGATCTCAGCCTCGCCGAAGTCCTCGTCTCGCCGCTGATCGGCCTCACGCAGGACCAGCTCTTCGCCATCGCCCACCCGCGCGGCCCAACGCAGCCGCTGTGGTCCGCGCTGCGCGACCGCGCCGACGCCCACGCCCACGCCCACGCCGCGAGCGCCACGGCGTTCCTCTTGGACGCGCTCGCCCGCGCCGATTACAGCCCGCCCCACGACTTCCTCGAAGCCACGCTGACGCACGCGCGCGCCCGCATCCTCGCGCGGCTGGGCGAAGAGGCCCGCCTCGCCTTGGACGAACTCGTGGCCGCCGCGCACGCGTTCGAGGCCGACCACCCTCCGTCGCTCCAAGGCTTCCTCCACTGGCTCGAAGCGTCGGACGCGGACCTCAAGCGCGATCCCGAAGCCGCGCACGCCGAAGTGCGGATCATGACCGTCCACGGCGCCAAGGGCCTGCAAGCGCCGGTCGTCATCCTCGCCGACGCCGCGAGCCCGCTCCGCCCCGATCCCGCCAAGCACGTGACGATCGACGGCTTGCCGATTTTCCACGGCGGCAAGCCGGGCAAGCTCGGCCGTGTCGGCGAGGCGTGCGAGGCGGTCCAGACCCGCGCCGAAACCGAGAACCGCCGCCTCCTCTATGTCGCGCTAACTCGCGCCGAGGATAGGCTGTACGTCGGCGGCCATCTCGGCAAGCGCGCGAAGGACACCGACGAGAAGAGCTGGCACGCGATCGTCGGCACCGCGCTCGACCGCGTGAGCGGTGCCACGCCCTCCGCCGTCCGGGCGCCTTCCTCAGAGGGGGAGGAGGCTGTTTTTCCACCCCCACCGGGGGAGTGGACGCAAAGCGCCGGAGGGGGCCTCGGGCCAGACACCATCGATCCCATCTGGCGCGCCCCCGTCCGCACCTACGCCCCCGGCGGCGACCAGCGCCGCCCCGAGCCCGAGCCCGACGTCATACGCCCCACTGCCCCGCTCCCCGCATGGGCGCGGCAATCCGCTCCCATCGAAACCCGCCCGCCGCGCCCGCTCACCCCCTCGCGCCTGCGCGACGACGCCCCCCAACCCCCCGGCGGTTCGCCCAAAGCCGAGCGCGGCCGCCTTCTCCACGCCCTCTTCGAACGCCTTCCTGCCACGCCCGCGCCCGACCGGGCGCGCATCGGCAAGGCCTGGCTCGCCCGCGCCGCGCCGACGCTTACGCCGGAAGATCGTACCGCGCTCCTGTCCGCCGCGCTCGCCATCATCGAAGATCCCGCCCACGCCGCGATCTTCGCGCCCCGAACCCTCGCCGAGGCACCGCTGTCCGCGCTCGTCGGCACCACCACCGTCACCGCCAAAGTGGACCGACTGCTGATCGAGCCCGACCGCGTTCTCGTCGTCGATTTCAAGACGGGCGCGGGCGTGCCCCTCACGGCCGAAGCCGCGCCCCCCGCCCACCTCGCGCAGATGGCCGCCTACGCCGCCGCGCTGACAATTATTTTCCCCGGCCGGCGGATCGAAGCCGCGCTTCTCTACACCGCCGCTCCGCGCCTATTCCCGCTGCCCGCCGCGCTCCTCGCCGAGCACGCGCCCGCTTGAACGCGACACCCGCAAGCACGAAATCCATCGCCCAGACGAAAGGTCCCCGCCCATGCCCACCAAAGCCGTTACCGACGCGAGCTTCCACGACGACGTCATCGCGTCCGATCGTCCCGT
>JAABUQ010005705.1_pt1 | contig 19539 bp, 15 predicted proteins | sample 5560001 | NCBI WGS metagenome assembly JAABUQ01 (sample SAMN10711888, study PRJNA513371) | rock metagenome | isolation source: Antarctica rocks | place: Antarctica: Victoria Land, Finger Mt nord | collected 2015-12-18
AAATGAGGCCATGAATCTCTGGACTTTCACGTGAACCAATGGCTGCAAGAACTTCTAACACTTTCTGAGCATAGTAAGGAGCTAAAACCAAGTATTTCACTATCTTAACGAATACGAAAGCCATACATAAGACTACAAAACGGTTTCTCCCTATGCTACACTGTTTAGTGGTACGTAACTGGAACAATCGTTTGCATCAGGTAAAGCAATACACTCTATAACCGTTTTTTAGCAAGAGAGGTGCTGGTATGTCAAAAGAGCACAAAGACAACAAAAAGGCCGCTACGTACATCGTAGACACTAAGCCAGGGAATCACAGCTACGCTTTTGTTGAGGGAGTCGGCGAGTGTCGAGCCAACTTCATGCGTATGGTAGAAGGTATAGACAAGGGTGAGGTGGATGTCATAGTTGTCGCTGATGCAAAGCTGTTATATATAGACACTTCTCCTCTGTGGATGGAGAAGTTTATTGCGACCGTGAAACGACATCATCTCCTTGTTGCAAATGCAACCCATCGAACAGACTACGACCTTCGTAGACCAGCAGATGAAGCAGCTTTTCGAGCACTCGCAAAGAAATAGGCAAACGAGTATACTCGCGCCGCATTCATATGAAACCGCACTCCTAATTAGGAATGATATGAAGCAACGTATGTCAAGGAAACAGAAAACGCCACAACAAAATACATTCCATCTCACGCGGTATGCTTTTCATGAAGCTGGACATGCGCTCGTAGGTCATGTCATTGGGCGATGTATTAGTGAAGTCTCCATTCTCGGGGATCGAATGGAAGGCTATCATGGGTATTGTGCTTTCGATGCTTTAGAAGAAGCATGGCAAGGTTTCTCACAATGGGGAGATGGAAGGCAAAATGCTGAGTGTATAACGATCATGTACGCAGGGACCATTGCGTTACGGATGCTCTGTGAGCAACGTGGTTGGAACTATCAGCGTTGGCGTGGAATTGACCACGCTGATTTCGATACCATTTATCACTGGTCAATTGATATGTTTGACACTGATGAAGAACGTCATGCAATACAAAAACAGTGTCAGAAACAGGCAGGGGAAATCTTAACACAGCATTGGAAAGCGGTCGAAGTCCTCGCTCATCAATTACAAATGCAAGGCTGGCTCTCAGGAAAAGAAGCACATTCTATCATCTGGCAAGCCCTAGGAGAGGATGCAGATTGGCGTCGAGATGGGGGACGAATTATGAGCAATCACTCGGCATTTGATACCGAGGTGTAATAATGACTAAGAGTTTTAGAGAAACAGAGCGTATCGTAAAAGAACAGACACTATGATCGTCAGTGTAGAGAGATATGAAAGCTGTAAGTGACAACCCCTCTTATAAAGAACTATTTGTGAATTTGAGATACTCACACGAAAGGAGCTAGAAATGCTTATTAGGCAAGCATACTCTCATATTCTTACTCCACTTGAACGTCAGGCACTGCAACATGAATGCGATTGGCTGATAGATAATGCTTTTGATGGTCTCGCGACGCTCGAGAGTCCGCAAGATGTCGTTCATACCATGCTCGCTACTCACCTCCCAGAACGCTATACCTATAAATACACGCTACACTTCTTACGTAAGTTTACTGTCTGTCTTATTACTTTCGCATGGAAGTTAGCGCAATCGGATCACATGCCTCTTTCATCTCTAGCCGAGGAATCAGCAGCGTGGGCAATTATTGAAGAGGCAAAGAAGCTTCTTGAGGAGAAAAGCGATGAGGATGAGGCAGAAAAGAACTTTGACGATTTTATTGATGTGTATTTTGAAGATACCGATTTTTTGCATCTCGTCGAGAACGCTAACGATGGCATTGAAGAGACACAACTAGCCCAGGTAATGGGCATTTCTTCACTTGCTTTTCAAGATTGGTTTCTGCCATTTTCCGATGAACCTTCTCGAATAACGCATCCTTATGTATTCTGAGTTCGCTTTTTAACCCTTCAGAATTTCTTAGTAGGTAAACTGTTTACTTTACATAGTAGACTCTCCATAGGTATCACAAGGCTCACTACTTCTTAACGGCACCACCGCAAAAAATCTACGAATTGGGGAAACAGTACAGTTCCATGGCAACTCGGACTTCGCCTAGTGTGACAGATCAGTATCATACTGCTGGTTCGCTGCCTCCCAAGTGTGCTGCTGTATGTCCTCGGGCTTGTTCCAACGATTGAAGTAATCCCTCCCATACCCTTGTAGGTAGGAGGTTGCTTCTTCAAAGGTCAAGCCGACTCTCTGTTGCAGTATGTGGAGGAGGAGCGGGTAGAGTTCCTGGTAAGCTTCAGCGTGCATCGGGTCCCCGATGAGACCGATACAGTTGCTCCTGTAACGCTCCTGGACATTGAGGTAGCCCATCGCCAAATTCACCGTCCACACTCTTCTGCGTGGTGGAGGCACTTCCAGACCAGTGAGTGCATCGAACCCACCGAGTTGCCCAAGAGCATAGGCAAGCTCATCTTGATAATCCCGCCGTATTTGCGTGCCGGTCTGATTGATGTCCTCGAGCGCATCACGCTCCACCTGCCAGACCCGTGCTAACGTCTCATGCAACACCGATATCAACGTCGGGTCGCTCCAGCGACCCAGCAGATGAGCCACACGCAGATGCTCGATCTCAAACCAGTCAGGCCCCACTTCACCAAGCGCGGTATACGGCGGCGGAAGGAACTCTTGCAGCATCTGAATCAGTACAGGCTTCGCCAATTCGTCCTTCATTTCGCCCAGCGAGAGAACTGTTGCCCATCGTACTCCCGGATCATCACTCTGCAAGAAAGGGATTAAGAGGTCTCTAGCCCACCTTGAGCGCGTATGCCCGATGGCAAAGGCGGCTACCATCTGATCTTCGCCTTGTGCCTGGTATAGCACATGCACAAAGGTTGCTAGGTTGACGCCGCCCCAACGCTGGGTAAACACTTCGATGTCATCTTGCAGCCACTCTTCAGTGCTAATAACCCGTACCGCGTTGAAGGCGTACTCCACATAGTCGGGGTGTTGGGACATCATCTCCTCCTTTTTCCTCAGAGCCAGGATAGTGTAGAGTATTCAATCTGGCTTACTAGCATAATACACTATCTCTCTTCTTGCTCTATCTTTGTCTGCCGGTCAAAATAGGAATTGGAAAAGTACGTGGCTTCAGTTGTATGGTACATTGTGCAGCAATACGACAATGAACACACGTTCGCCAGGCAAAGGAGGAGATATGCCTCATCCAACCGTAGCCCCATTGCTGAAAGCGTATGACCATGCAGAAGCTGCCTTTTCTCACACAAGCGGCATCAGTTATCAGCTCATACTGACATTAGAGTCGCTGTCGGAGACTGAAACAGAAACGCACGAAGCAGTTGCACAGCTACGCGCACGAGCTCAGCAAGCCAGTAAAACAGTAGAAGATTTACAGCTCAACATCTCTCAGTTGATAAACCAACTGAAAGCATCGTAGGCTCCTTGACTCGTCGGTACAGGGTTGCAAGAACGATGCGGCGTATCGTCTCATGGGATATACCGTGGTCCCTGACACATGCCGAAGCGACTCTTCATTTTCAAGCACTCGTCACACTAGGACAGGCTACTCAGCAGGAGGATATTATGCATTGGCAGCTTTGGGTGGTGGCGGTGTTTGTTTAGTTGGAGGTGAGACACTGGCAAACATCAGCTTTTCTTGCGCGAGGACAAGTTGCAGCTTGAGGTAGAGCTTTCGGTGAGGCTCAAGGAAGAGCATGAGCGTTGGTAAGAGAGGACCGGAATCCGTCGATTCTGCCGTTGCCACTGAGACGTGACAAGTCCCAGTGGCATCTTTGTATTCTACAAACTCCTCTCTATATATGCATCGTGCTGTTGAAGCCTAGCGGTCACGTTCAGCAACATTCCTAAGGGACAAGCTAACAGGTCCAATTTAATATTTCTCTTCCCAAATCCTACGTTCCCATCCTCGGTCTATATTGAATCGACTCGGCGACATGATTTGCGACAATCGTCCAATCTCTTCAACAAAATGAACGAGTGACCACCCCTGCTAGACAGAGACGTTAGCAGGGGTGGTCACTCGTTCAGTGCGATAGCTGTTGTGCAACGAAGGCTAGTGCGACCTCGGCCACTTCATGCCATCCGTGGTCAATGACCAGAGAGTGCCCTCGGTTAGGAATTTCGTGGAACTCAGTGACCGCAGGATTGTTTTTCTGCAATTTGTAAGCAGCTGCAACGACTGACAACGGGACAGTGTGGTCTTTCTCACCCGCAATAAGCAAGAGTGGACCACGCGCAGAGTTCTTTGTGTTCACTTGGTCTTCCGTCCACGGGTTGAGGTTGGCCGCCGCTGCTTGGAAGAGTGGCGTGCCGGAACCGGGGACTGCAAACTCGTCGTAGAGCTTGTGGGCTTCGTCTTCCTCCACCGCATTAGCAAAGCCGTACCGGAACTGCTCGTAGGTCAATGAGACGGACCGATGGTAGTTGGCGGGATTGCTCAGAACGGGTGCCCCGGACTTCAGCTCAGAGAGTGGGAGCGGGAGCACACCGCGAAATCCAGGTGGATCGATGGCGACCGTCACAGCGGATAAGCCCTCGTCTGCCAGTTGTTGGGAAATGAGGCCACCGAAGGAATGACCAATAACGATGGGCTTCGTCTTGAGCTGATTGATGACATCGCTGTAGTGATCTGTGACCTGCTTAATCCGCTTGCGGGCAAAGACCTCTGGGTCGTCAATAGCTTCTTCGACGGTTTCTGGGTCGTCGGGCCAGCCTGGTGCGACTGTTATATAGCCTTGCTCTTCAAACAGTGTACGCCAGCGATCCCAACTGGATGCCAGGAGATAGAGGCCGTGTACAAACACGACTGGCTGCTTCCCTTCCGTGTTGGCACGGTCGATCTCTTGCTGTTCATGAGTCGTGAGAGCTGTCATGTAATACTCCTTTTAGTGTGTTGATTGAGTCAATCGGTGAAATGTTCCTGCTCAATTCTTCTCCTAGAATATGAAAGCGTAAGGATTCAGTTATCCATCTCTGCCTGACAATAAGCTTCGTCTCTTTTTCAGTTAGGAACTGTTGCTTAACCTGCTACTAGTGTTTATATAGGATGATAAGGCAATGTCAATAGCTCTCGATCTACCTCATATTCGCTCAAACGATCTGTACAGAGATACCCATTATAGGAGTCTCCTGAAGAACATTGACAATTTTCCAAGTCAATGGCGATTTTCTAAAAATAGGCCGATTTCTTGCTCCTTTTCTCAAATTAGTGTGGATTTTTTAAATTAGGACATGCACGGGTGTAACCTTGGAGGAAGTGAGCATCAATGTCAATTTGGAAAAATCCACACTAATTTGAGAAAAGGTGCGAATCTGCGATAATTTAAGAAAATGCTTTCCGTGAAAATCTACAACATGCTTTGATAGGTCTTCCGCGAAGTTGGTATTGCTGGTAAACTCCCTTGGTCGTGCTTCCCTCGAATGTTCTTTGTGCATAAAAACGAGCTTGAATTCTGTTTGGCAAAAGGGTTTACCAGCAGTGTCGAAGTTGATGAAACAGAGAAAGCACTGTTTGCGTGGTTAGACAACCACAGGGCCATTGAGTATGCTTGAGAAGCGGCTTCAGCAAAAACAAAGACAAAGACATGTGTAAAAGTTGCGAAAAAACTTCTCATCCTCAATTCATCAACTTTATGGGAGACCTCCTTTATTGCTTCAGATGTGTAATCAAAGGAATAGAGAGACTCCAGGAACAGTTTCCGTGACGCCAGCGAATGGTGAGCCGCCAGAACAGAGCATGTATGCTCAGTATTTGCTCATCCCTCGTGTGATGTCGTTTAATAAAGTAGGGAATGACCCCTAGTGTAAGCCAGAACCAATTGATCTGCATCGTTATCACTCCTGCTGAAAACGATAGTGCGCACCACCTTGCCAATACTGATTGATCGATCAAAGTGAGTATAGAGCCAGAACGGGCTCATTGAGTGTGCAAGAATTGTGCATCCATGATGAGAGGTGGAAAAGCATGAAAGAGTCTAGTGAAGATTTCGCTGAGCAACTTGGTCGCTATCTCGTGCGTGTCGGGTTCACCCAGCAGGAACTTGCATCCAAGATTGGGATGCATCGGAATACCATTGTCAAATGGATGAATCGTACCTCGATGCCCACGTCACGAGGGCAGATACTGCGGCTCGCTGATGAACTCTCACTCTCGAAGCAGGAACGGAAAGACTTTATCCAGACTGTTGGATTTTCTCTTGAACGCTGGCCGACCGAGGTGTGGACGGTCCCTCAACAACGAGATATGTTTTTTACTGGTCGTGATGATGTGTTTCGCTCCCTTCGAGAACTTCTCATACCCGGAGGTACGACAGCTTTGACGCAAGCTATCAGTGGGTTGGGAGGTATAGGCAAGACACATACGGCTGTTGAGTATGCCTATCGTTTTCACCAGGACTATGAGGCAGTTCTCTGGTTGCAGGCTGACTCATGGGAGACGCTGATTTCAGCTTGCATCCAGTTGGCTGCTGAATTAGAATTACCAGAGCAAAAGGAATCGGACCAAGTTATTGCAGAGGTGCAGCATTGGTTACGGAAGCACCGTTTCTGGTTACTTATCCTCGATAATGTGGAACATCCGCAGGAAATCCTCTCGAAATTTGTCCCTACACAGCATCAAGGCAGCATACTGATGACAACACGTATGCATGACGTGGAGCCGCTCGCCCAGACCCAGGTACTTTCAACTATGTCTGAGGATGAAGGTATCCTCTTCCTGCTGCGTCGCACACGAAAAGTCGTCTCGCCTGCGGGCCTGGATCAGGTGAATACAGCACAGCTTGATGAAGCTCGTCATATCTGGCAACTCATGGAGGGGCTGCCACTCGCGCTCGACCAAGCAGGTGCCTATATTCTGGAGACCGGCTGTTCGTTCTCCATGTATCAAGAGCAGTATACTCGTCGGCGTGCAGAACTTCTAGGTCGAAGGGGAAAGCGATATATCGGTCACGAGGAGTCTGTAGCCACAACCTTCTCACTGGCTTTTGAACGGATTGAAGTGCTCAATCCAGCCGCTGCTGATATCTTGCGAGCATGTTCACTACTCTCTAGTGAAGCCATCCCCGAAGAACTCTTTCGAGAAGGGTCCGAACATCTCGGCCCTCTCCTGGCTTCTAGTGGAGAGTATTGGGACCTGGCCGTAAGCGTGCTGCAGGACTATTCATTAGTGCTGCGCAATTCTCAAGCGGAGACCTTGACCATCCATAAGCTCGTGCAAACGGTGCTCAAAGATGCGATGGATGCATCAACCTATCATCTATGGGCTGATCGTGTAGTGCAAGCCATTGAGATGGTTTTACCTGAGGTGAAGTATCACACGCCAGGAGGGTTTGAGCGGCTCCTCATTCATGCTCAGAGCTGTGCCGGACTCATTGAACAGTGTCACCTGACCTCAAGAGTGGCAACACAGCTTCTCTACCGAACAGGTATGTATCTTGCGGAACAAGCTCGGTATGCAGAAGCCGATGCCCTCTATGTCCAGTGCTTGCAGATTCGTGAGCGGGTGTTGGGACTGGAGCACCCAGAGGTGGCCTATCCGCTATGTGCTCTGGCAAATCTCTATCGAGACCAAGGAAAGTATGAAAAAGCTGCTCCCTTGTATCAACGTACCTTGCACATTTGGGAACAGGCGGGAGGACCTGAGCATCCAGAAGTGGCCTACCCGCTGAACGGTCTTGCAGAACTTTACCAAATGCAGGATAAATATAAAGAAGCCGAGCCGCTCTACCTACGAGCGATGTATATCTGGGAGAGGATGTTTGGACCTGAGCACCATCTGGTAGCTAGTCCTCTCTATGGTCTGGCAAATCTCCACCGCGCTCGAGGAAAGTATGCAGAAGCGGAAGCACTTTATCAACGGTCCTTGCGTATCAATACGCAAGCATTTGGTCCTGAGCACCCAGCAGTAGCCTCTGTGCAACACGGTTTGGCTGAACTCTACGCCGATCAAGGCAAATATAAGGAGGCGGCATCACTCTACCAGCAGGTTTTGCTCAACTACGAACAAGTTCTGACCCCTGAGCATCCTCGGGTAGCTACTGTATTGCACAATCTAGCGAACCTCTATAGTGAACAAGGTAAGTATAACGAAGCGGAGTCCCACTTGCAACACGCACTGTCTATCTGGGAGCAGACGATAGGACCTGAGCATCACCAAGTGGCTCATTCGCTCAATAGTCTTGCGGGCCTCTACCAAAGGCAGGGCAAGTATGAGGAAGCAGAACAGTTGTATCAACGGGCCTTACGCATTTATGAGCAGGTATTGGGTCAGTCGCACTCACAAATGGGCTCTCCACTGAACAATCTGGGGACACTCTATTATCAACAGGGCAGGTATAAGGAAGCAGAATTGCTTTATCTACGAGCCTTAGACATCCGAGAACAGGCATTGGGGTCCGAACACCGTGAAGTGGCTTCTTCGCTGCGCAATATGGCGGATCTTTCCCAAAGGCAGGGCAAGTATGCTGAGGCGGAGGAACTCTACCAGCGAGCTTTGTATATCCGAGAACAGGCACTGGGACTCGAACACCCTCAACTAGCCTTCCTACTGAACAGTTTAGCTAATTTCTATCGCGCTCAGGGAAAATATAGGGAAGCTGAGCCACTCTATCGACGCACTTTGTCTATCTGGAACCAGACACTAGATCCGGTGCATCCCAATCTGGCTTCGGCGATACACAGTTTGGCAGAACTTTATCGCGAACAAGGCAAATATGAGGAAGCAGAACCGCTTTACCAGAAAGCCTTACATGTTCGTGTACAGGCATTTGGACCTGAACATTATGAGGTGGCCGCAGTGCAAAACAGTCTGGCGAACCTTTATAGTGAACAGGGCAAATATGCCGCATCAAAGTCTCTCTACCAAAGTGCATTGCACATTCAGGAACAAGCACTGGGACCTGAGCATCCTACAGTAGCCTCTTCGTTGAGCGATATGGCAAACCTCTCTCTTCAGCAAGGCAACTATACCGAGGCGGAGGTGCTCTACCAACGGGCCTTGCGTATCCAAGAACAGATATTGGAACCAGAGCACCCTGCTGATATAGTGCGCTCACTTCATGGTTTGGCAAACCTCTATAGACAACAAGCCAACTATGAGAAATCAGTGCTTCTTTACAAGCGAGCTTTGCACATCCAAGAACAAGTCTCGGGGTTAAACCATCCCAATGTAGCTGCTCAACTCGATGGTCTCGCAAACCTCTATGCCGATCAAGGCAAGTATGGGGAGGCAGAACCGCTCTACCAGCGAGCCTTCCATATTCGTGAGCAAGTATTTGAACCTGAGCATCCAGCAGTTGCAGCCTCGCTCAATAACCTGGGAGAACTTTATCGAGAACAACGCAACTATGAGATGGCGAAACCGCTCTACCTGCGGGCCTTACGTATTTGGGAGTTGACCGTAGGGCCAGAACACCGCAATACAGCCCAATGCCTTAACAACCTGGCAATTGTCTACAGTCTGCAAGGCAAGTATGGGGAGGCAGAACTGCTCCACCAGCGAGCTTTGCATATTCGTGAGAAAGCATTCGGGCCTGAGCATCTAGAGGTAGCTAGATCACTTAATAATCTGGCGTCTCTTTATGGTGTGCAGGGAAAATATACCGAGGCAATACCATTGTTGGCACACGCCTTGACGATCTTTAAGCGTGAACTGGGGCCTCATCATTCCCAGACAATTGCCGCCCATCAACTCTATGGGTTGATCCAGCGCGAAATGGGACGTGAGGCAGGGGCAATCCAAAAAGAAGTGCGGGGTCAAGGAAAAGGAAGAACCCGAAAGAAAAAACGTGGAAAGGCTCAGCCACTATCGCTTCAACAGGAGCATGATATCCAGTACAAACGCGTGCATGAACGTTTGAGCAATCTCGTTGAGCGTGCTTCAGAGGGAATAAAGGAGATGTGTTCCTTCATGCTCCATGCATGGGAGGAAGCGGTTTTGGAGGAGTCCAAAATTGGTGAGGCATTTGCCCTCTATGGGCTTCCTCTAAAAACAGAATACCAAATTGTACCAGAAAACCGTATCCACGAGGGGCGTAATCCTAGACCTTGGACTGATGAGAGAAGTGAGCAGAGAGAGAACTTTTATGTTATCGATGTTGACCAGAACCCATTTGAAGCTGCTCTTGATGATGATTTCTACTCTGTACCACTTCCTATTAATATGGCTCTCCAGCAAGCGTTCGTTGTTACCCGTCAGAGGTTTTTTACGAAGGATGGACAAATGAAACAACCAAACAATCCAGAATGTAAACGGATACAGCAGGGATTAGTATCAGCGGCCCACGCTCTTCAAATGAGTAGAGAAATAGAGTGAACAACGTACAGCAAAACTAGGCCAATTGAGGAAGTGGTATCCTAATAGACACTACAACGAATTTCGTGTACTCATGGGGCTTAGCATAAAAGCCAAGAAGGTAGGTCTGGACTGATTCGAACGCCTCACACGGCATATAATCTCATTACACACTATTCGTTATGGTTTCGACGTGCGCAACGCTGCTCGAACTCACCAAGGAAGCAGGTCTATTGCAAGTTTATTTGGACCGCCATTACGTCACTACTTTTCTGTACAGATTCGTAGGAAGCACGATAGCTCTGCGAGCAAAAGAAAAAATGAAAATGGTTTTCTCTTGCCTAGATGGCTGGATGCTCGCAACGCCATTTTAGGAGGAAGGGCTCAGTGATTCTAAAAATAGCGTGGACGGTTTCAAACCACTCTCAGGACGGTTTCTAAAATTAGTGCGGATTTTTTGGTTTTTCTAAGGTTATGACGGACGACACATATCGCTTTTAACTCTATTTTGATGGAGAGGTCGAATATATCTACTCTACCGTCCATATACAGTTGTCAAGGTCTATGTGCTCTACTGTTTGGTCGTTACTATTATTGGCAACCACAGCAACTAAGCGAGCACCGCTATCCACAATATGATTGCTGGCAGAAGCTATTTGCATTCCCAATTGCTCAAGAACGGCACCAAGGCGTGCCACTCCAGTTTTCCATGCGTGTAGTCCGCCAAAGGTTTGCGCCGGTTCAACAATGATGAGTTTACCAATTGGTCGTAAAAGTCGTTTCGCTTCCCGTAAGTAGCAGAGCCTATCTTAGGGCATTCCCCACAGTGATAAGCTGGAGACCTCGCCAGTGGATAGGTAACGCCATTGGTCAATGACGGTGAAAGATTCATCCTTTCTCCGAGCAAACCCTATCACGAGTGGGCATCCCCATATGGGCGCACTCGTTTCTTCCTCGACTCCAGACTGCTTTCATAAGGCTTACCAGACATACTCGCCATTTCTCGAAGACTGATGGTAAAAGGTGTCGCACTGCTTTTCGGGTATGAACTTTTCATTGGAAGGACACATACCCTTGACTAGCGAGTCAATCGCACTATACAATATTACATATACAACGTTGTATATATGCCGTTGTTTTGTGAAGGATCCCTATGATCACCCGTGTGTTCGTGCTCGGATTACTCTCTTTCCAACCCATGTCAGGCTACGCCATTCAGCACTATTTACGCCTCAATCGGGCTGAGCAATGGGCGGGTATTTTGCCGGGCTCGATCCATCATGCCCTCAAAAGACTCGCCGCCGAGGGGCTCGTCCGGTTGCAGTCCACCGAGCAGACGGGCTACCGGACGAAAGCGATCTATGCCATCACCGCTTCTGGTAGAGAGGAATTTCACCGACTCCTCGAACAGGCATGGAGCACGCCTAGTCCGCACTACCCGGTCGGCCTCTATGCGGCGCTCACCTTTCTGAATGCCCTGCCCCGCGCAACAGTACTGGCTGCGATCGATGCCCATCTCGCCGCACTGCAAAACGATCTGGAGAACTGGAAGAGGGGCGAGGCGACGCAAGCCGTTGCGATCCCTCCAGAGATGCAGGAGTTCGTGCGCCTGAGCTTTGCCAATGGGCGTGAACATATGGAGGTGGACCTGCGGTTTCTCCGCGTGTTACGGGAGCGGCTCCCGACGCTGCCGCCTTTGAGCACGTCATTGCCCTCTTTTGAGGAGGAGCAGGAGGAATGAGGCCTACCCTCGGTACCATTTGTGATCGGGTCAGCACGTAGAGAGGCCGATCATCTTGAGGCAAGCAACCATTCGATGCTGCGAAAGGAGTTTCTCGTATGAACGATGTCAACCCATCATCGGCAGCCACCACGGGAACACAGCGTATAGCCTTGCTCCTGTACCTGTGGGCGGGGATCGTTGGACCCATCCTCTTTGTCCTCGTCTTCACGGTTGACGGCGCACTCACGCCAGGGTACTCAGCCATGAGAGATGTAGTCAGTTTCCTGGAATTAGAACCGGCTGGCTGGATTCAAAGCCTGAATTTCATCCTCACAGGTCTCTTATTCATCCTTTTCTCGCTCGGCTTCTTTCTTTGGATGCGTTCGTGGAGCGCTTTAGGTTGGCTCTCTGTGACGACGGTTTTAATCGCGCTCACTGGCGTGGGATTGGTCATGGCGGGCCTGTTTTTTCCTGATGCGCCTGGAAGTTCTCAACCTTCCGTTCATGGGATACTGCATCCCATTTCCTTTTCCCTGATCTTCCTCTCGCTGGGCATCGCTAGCCTCTTAGTTGGCGGAAAGTTCCTCAGAACCGCTGGATGGCGCATTCATGGCTGGTACTCACTGCTCGCTGGTCTGTTCCCCATCGTGGCCGCTCTCGGTAACATCTACAGTTCATTTATCGTATCAACCGCGTCAAAAACGCCCTTCACCTCCACGACATCGCAGCTAGCGGTTGGTGGACTGATCAATCGTGTTCTTATTCTCGTTGCCTTTGCCTGGTATGTGATCCTGGCAAGCCGCATGCTCATGCGAGAAAGAAGAGGGTTGAAAGCTCCTGGAGCATGACGCCCCCTCCAGCCTGAACATCTCGCCAGGCAGGGTTGACAGATCAGGGCCCTGGCACTCTCCAGGAGAGGCAGAGAGTGGGGGAGGGCTTGTAAGTCTTCACCCCGTTGCGCGAAAGCAACGCGAACTGGCAGGCGTGAAAAAAGAGTTGCACTCCTCGCACGACCACGCATACGTTCGAGAACGAGCCTTTCGCGCTTCTCAAGAAAGTACAAAGAGGACGGTGGCGGTCATGACGCGGGCCAAACGCGAACGACGAGAACGAACCGACAACTGGGAACTGATCCAACAGTGGTGCCGTATGCCAGAGCAACGCCTCTATGAGAGCATCCGCCCCATCACCTTATTTGGGATACCTCCTGCCGAGCGGGCGCAAGAGACTGGATTAGCAGAAAGCACGCTGCGGCGGACCGCGGACACCTTCGATGTTTTGGGGATGGCAGGCCTGCTCCGTCCGACCAAGCAGCAGCGGGAAGATCACCATCGTTCGTTGCCTGTCCCCATGCGTCAGCTCATCGTTGATTTGAAGGCTGAGTATCCCGACTTCAGTCTGCGCGAGATTGCCGACATTTGCTTCGTCCAGCTGGATCGACGTCCCAGTCACAACACCATCAAACAGGTGCTGGCCGATGGCCCCCCACCTTCGCGCACCACGCGCCAATACCCCTACTATGCCGACATCGCCGATCCCGCTGAACGCAGACTCGCGGTGATTCGCTTACATGCTCAGGGCTGGAGTGTGACGAGCATTGGTGCTTATTTGGGTGTGGCGCGCAAGACAATTTATCAGATCCTCAAACGGTGGGTCGAAGAAGGTGTGCGTGGGTTAGAGGACAAATCGCATGCGAATACCAATCGTTTGCCCACCGTTGATTTACGGACACGCAACACGATTCGCAAACTGCAGGCCAATCCGCTGCTAGGCGAGTACCGCATGCATGGCGCGTTGCTCCAGTTAGGCATCCGGGTGAGTCCACGCACCTGTGGGCGCATCATGGCAGAGAATCGGCAGTTATATGGGCTTGCCAAGCCACAGGCTGAGAAGAAAGATCCGAAGCCTCATCCCTTTAAAGCAGCGTTTCGTCATGAGCTTTGGAGTCTGGATATTCGCTATATCGAGAAACATCAGATCCCAGAAATCAAAGGCCCCTTTTATGTGATCTCGGTCATAGACAACTTTTCGCGTGCCATCTTGGCTAGTGACATCTATCAAGCACAGGATCTGGCCTCGGTCCTCATTGTACTCTATGCGGCCATTGAGCAGCATGGGTGTCCGCAACGCCTGGTGACCGACAATGGAAGCGTCTTTCGCGCCAAACAAGCCATGGCCATTTATGACGCGCTAGAAATTCAGAAAGAGTGGATCCACAAAAAGCAGAGCTGGGAAAATCTGATTGAGAGTCACTTCTCGATTATGAGAAGGATGAGTAATTATCATTTCGAGCAAGCCACAACCTGGGAGGGTGCGAAACAGACCCACCGGCGTTTCGTCGAGGATTACAACCAGCAACCGCATTGGGGCCATCGCAAACGCGATGACCATCGCCATACTCCTGCAGAGGTCTTGGGCTGGGTGACGGGAAAGATGCGAACCCCGGAACAACTGCACCGAATCTTTTATGCTACACGATTTCTGCGCTCCCTGGATCGCTTTGGCTATGCCCGCTTTCGGAGCTTTCGGCTCTATGCCGAAGCAGGATTGGCACGACGACAAAGCGTCCTCTGGCTCTATGGTGATACGTTGACCCTAGAATATGCCAATGCCCCGCTCAGCCAATACACGGTTGATTACCAGCCGGACAAAAAACACTTTCGCCGCGTGAGAGAACCGCGTCACTTCGAGACACCCTATCAATCCCCGCAGCAGCATCTGTGGGAGCCAGGTGCCGTCGAATGGCACCCAGCACAGCGATTACCAGATTATGCTGCGCGTCGTTCCCGCAGGCATCAAAAAAACTACGTGCAACCTCCCTTGCTGGATGATGAGCGGGCTGGTCAAGCTTAAACGGTTGAGCACCATCTTCCACTGTCACTGACCAACGACGTTACCTATCCACTGGCGAGGTTTCGTATTTATCCTGTGATGAGCCAAAAGCAATGCGAAGCGATTGTGAGTGAGAAGGAGACGAAGGACACCTATCACGATCGGGTCTACCTCCGGATGCGCTCTTCTTATCGTGACCACTATCGGCGAATGATGCCTGGCTTATTACAGATGCTGGAATTCCGCTCGAATAATGATGCCTACCAGCCACTCGTGGAGGCCATTACCTTTCTCAAACGCTCACTGGGAACAGCAGGAGTTTGGTATCCCGTCGAAGAACATCCGCCTCTGGATGGAGTGGTTCGTCCCTTGTGGCATGATCTGGTGGTCGAGAAGGATGCGCAGGGAGAAGAGCGCATCAACCGGATTAACTATGAACTCTGTGTGTTAGAAACGATGCGTGATCAGGTGCGCTGCCGAGAAATCTGGGTCGTGGGAGCAGACAAATACCGGAACGCGGATCACGATCTGCCCGCCGATTTCGACGCAAAACGAGAAGAGTATTACAAAGCCCTCTCTGTTCCTCGTGAGGCGAAAGTCTTTGTGGAAACGCTTCAGCAAGAGATGATCCAGGCGTTGTCGTCGTTCGATCGAGTGCTGCCTAAGATCAGTGATCAGGTGCGCCTCTTGCCGAAAAAGGGGGATGGATTCATCTTTCTCCACTCAAACGCCAAGCGGAACCGCAGAATCTCGGGAAGTTGAAGGCAGAAATCCGCAAGCGCTGGGGCGGAACGCCGTTGCTGGACATTCTGAAGGAAGCCGCTCTACGCACTGGCTTTCCCAGCCACTTTCGCAGCCCAGGCAGGCGCGAAACGCTGGATCAGGAGATGCTCCTGATGCGCTTATTGCTCTGTTTGTATGGCATGGGAACCAATATTGGCATCAAAGCGGTCAGTGAGGGAGACCATGGACAAAGCTACCAGGAATTGCTTGCCACTCGCCGACGGTATATCCATGCCGATCAATTGCGTGCCGCCATTGTGGATGTGACCAATGCGACCTTCCAGGCCCGCCTGCAACACATCTGGGGGGAAGTGACGACGACCTGCGCGTCCGACTCGACCCAATTTGGGGCGTGGGACGAAAACCTGATGACAGAATGGCATTTACGGTACGGGGGCAAAGGCGTGATGTTGTACTGGCATGTTGAAAAGCATGCTGCCTGTATTTACTCGCAGCTCAAAACCTGCTCATCTTCCGAGGTAGCAGCGATGATCACAGGGGTGTTGCGTCATTGTACCGAGATGAAGGTCGAAAAGCAATTTGTAGATACGCACGGACAGGATGAAGTCGCCTTTGGCTTCTGCCATCTGTTGGGTTTCCAACTCATGCCACGACTCAAGAATATCGGTGGCCAGAAACTCTACCGTCCGAAAGTAGGGGAACCCGACGCGTACTCCAACCTCCAACTAGTGCTGACGCGCCCGATCAACTGGGAGGTCATCGAGCAAAACTATGATTTGATGATCAAGTACGCCACGGCTATGCGTCTGGGGACCGCAGAGACGGAAGCCATCCTGCGCCGTTTTCTGCGCACAGGACCACAGCATCCCGCGTATCTGGCCTTCTTGGAGTTGGGAAGAGCGGTCAAAACCATCTTTTTGTGTCGTTATTTGGAATCAGAGGAAGTGCGTCGTGAAGTACATGCAGGGCTCAATATCATTGAGAACTGGAATGGGGCCAATGACTTTATTTTTTACGGCAAGCATGGGGAGTTTGCCACCAATCGTCTGGATCAGCAGGAGCTCACTGCATTATCCCTGCACTTATTGCAGAGTTGTCTCGTCTACGTCAATACGTTATTGATTCAACGGGTTTTGGCCGAACCAGAGCAGTTTCAACGCATGCAGCAAGAAGATCTGAGGGGACTGACTCCTCTCATCTATAGTCATGTGACACCCTATGGGATGTTCCGTTTGGATCTGTCCGAACGGATTGAAATTGAGGAACCGTTGTCAGCATAACAAACGTGCGGTGCAACAAGAGAAGAGGGAGATGTTTCCGCATATCCCTCTTCTCAACCAGATAGAGGCAGGCCCAGGATGAGGTAGGACCAGGATACGTGTAAAAACCTATCATAGGACTATGAAACCACTTCTCAAGCCATTTCAGAAGAGAGATAAAAGGGCAAGAAGAGCGCAGGAAAGTTCCAAGAAAGATACAATAATACTTCTTTTCTTCCCTTTTCGCGCTTCTTTTCTTCTTATTTTTAGAACAAAAGTACGCTATGATAGGTTTTTACACGTATCCTGGTCCTACCTCCATTTGACCTTTGAGCTAGAGGAAATGGAGCACCGGCTTAGTCAGGCCGAGCGGAAGATTGAGCAGCTCACCAAGCGGCAGTCCCCGGCTGCCCCTGCGAAAAAGGCACCCACGTCGGCCAAGAAGAAATGCACAACCAGGTGTAGTCAAGCAATATAGTTGTACACTTCATGAACATACATCACGCTCAAAATTCATGAAGTGTACAACTAAAAATTTCATCCTAAACTCTGCTTTTTTTGCTTCGTCAGATTTTCCGTTGGATATTAACTCTTCTATTTTAAGCAATAAAGTTGCACACTTCATGAATTTATTCACAATTTTGACTGTGCTTTCTGCCTTTACAACCCTGTGCTAAGAAACGCCTGTGGATTGATGATGTCGATCGGATTTCCAGTTGCAAACGCGAGCACTTGGTCGAAAGCCGTCCCGAAATAGTGTTCGTAGCTGTCCTTCTCGACATAGCCCAGATGTGGAGTGTAGACAACATTGTCCAGGCGCAGCAAGGGATGGTCCGTTACCGGCTCGACTTCATACACATCGACAGCAGCAGCACCTGGACGACCTGCCCACAGTGCCTCCTCTAACGCTCCGAATTCAATCAGCTCGGCTCGGCTGGTGTTGACCAGCAGGGCTGACAGTTTCATGTATGCCAGATCGGTAGCGGTGACAATGCCACGAGTTTCCTCAACCAGCTTGAGATGGAGGCTTAGGACATCAGCGTCCCGAAAGAATGCAGCCTGACTGGTGGCAATTTCAAAGCCATCGGCCTGAGCTCGGACGAGCGAACTACTCCTCCCCCACACCAGCACGTTCATCCCGAAGGCACGTCCATAGCCCGCCACGATGCTGCCGATCTTCCCATACCCGAAGATTCCCAGTGTGCGGCCTCGTAAGCCAAGCCCCAAAGTGGTCTGCCATTGGCCCATCTTCATACGAGCAACCTCTTGAGGGATATGCCGCATTGCCGACAGCACCAGTCCCCAGGTCAGTTCAGCCGGGGCATAGGGAGAGCCAGTGCCAACTGCGACCGCAACGCCATGATGGGTACACGCTTCAAGATCGATATGGGCAATCCCCTTGCCCGTCTGGCTAATGAGCTTCAGTTTCGGTAGCAAGCCAAGCAACGATTCGGTGATTGCGGTACGCTCGCGGATCAGTACCAGGACTTCTGCGTCCCGTAACCGTGCGCCCAGCACTTCCACATCTTTCACACTCTCGCGATAGATCGTCACCTGCTGTCCTTTGAGCTTGCCGAAGCAGTCGAGGCTTCTCACAGCGTCCTGGTAATCGTCGGGAATGATCACCCTCATGCATCTCTCTCCTTACATCTGTCACTCACCAGTCTTCGATGGCAAAAACCTTGCACACATCTCAGGCGACATCATCGTCCTTCTCTTGCTCGAACCCGGTCCGCTCTGCCCGCTCAATGGAGGCGAGTGCCCCGAACACCGTGGAGCGGGCTAGTGCCATCGCCAATGGTGCATCTCGCTCCTCATATGCCTTGACTTGGAACTGCCTGTTGATGAGCGTTTGCTCGAGACGGTCTGGCTGTGAGAGGCTTAAATGACGTAACTGCATCGTGCGTAATCCGAGGGAGTCGAGAATGCGCTTCACCTGTGCATTTCCGCAGATCGTCATCTCCGCATCTCGATGCCGCTTGATTGTATACTCACGGAATGTGTAATTTTGGCCCATTTAAAAAAGTAATTTACACGTTGCCCTTCTTGATTTTCTACTCATGCGAGACTGCCCACTGACGTTAACACTCATGCGACGAGGTGCCCTTCCAAATGCCTCGGCCTCCTGCTGGAATAACGTGTCGCTCCTTCCTCCTTTGTCCAGGCATGGATGCACATACAGTATTCCTCCCCGAATGGCGATTATTCTCAGTGAGCCTCTTCCCACTGAAGCCATCGACCGTGGCTATCACACTCTGCTAAGCTTCGTTTTACTGCAATGTTGTTTCTCCATGTCGTCATCTCAAGCAGCGGACCTTCGCCTTTGCCGTCCTCAAGAGAAACACGGAAGAGGAGCCGCTTCGCCGCCCATTCAGCCAACAGCAGAGTAAGCTGTTCTCGCGCTTCTTGAGAAAATTGATTGACCGTGAAAGAGTGAAAGACACAGAGCGTTGTCTCTTGAGGAACGGTCGCTAGGACGCTGGGAAGCAAAGCCAGTGCCTCTCCAGCCACGATGGGTGGCGCATCCTGCTCAATGAGATGAAGGGCATGCTGGAGCCGCTCGGCTCGCAGTGTGTTCTCCGGCCAGATCAAGGCTCGGAGCCACAGCTTCGCCTCGGGATCGGAGACGCTGATGGGATGGAGATCAATA
>JAABUQ010005707.1_pt1 | contig 19537 bp, 21 predicted proteins | sample 5560001 | NCBI WGS metagenome assembly JAABUQ01 (sample SAMN10711888, study PRJNA513371) | rock metagenome | isolation source: Antarctica rocks | place: Antarctica: Victoria Land, Finger Mt nord | collected 2015-12-18
TCGTGGCGCCAGGCCGCGAGCCTCCACGAGAGCTCTGGTACGGCATAGGGAAAGCGCTCATCTCTTGGCTGACCTCGAAGATGCGCGTGACGCCTTGCTGACCGCGGGCTACCTCCTCATGGTGGTCTAGGTCGAGCACCGATTCGGGTCTTGAGCCGTAAACTCGACCTCGATGACACCACAGGGGACGCCGGTGGAGACTGATGCGATTCGGGCCACCGACGCCGCTCGTCGTCTGGGCATCACGACTCGCGAGATGCTGGCGCTCGTGCACGAGCGTCGCATCGGGTACGTGATGGTCGAGGGCATCGCCCACATCCCCGAGGACGCGCTGAAGCGATACCAGTCGTCCCAGCCCTCCTGATCCACCCACTGCCGGCGGCTCGCTACGGTCGAGCGATGCGAGCACTGCGCAGCTTCACCGTTCGCCCCCGCCTGCCTGAACCGTTGGCGGCGCTGGAGACGCTGGCCATGAACCTGCGCTGGTCGTGGGACAGCCAGACGCGCGACCTGTTCCGTTGGGTCGATCCGTCGGCGTGGGACGCCACCGCCCACGACCCCGTGCGGTTGTTGGGTTCGGTCAGCCGTCGGCGACTCGACGCCCTGTCCGAAGACGCCGGGTTCCTCCGCTTCGTCGACGAGGTCCACACCGAGCTGCGCCGCTACCTCGACAGCGCTCGCTGGTTCCAGCACACAACGGCCTCGGACGGCCAGAGCCCCGGGTCGCTGCGACAGGTGGCCTACTTCTCGCCCGAGTTCGGCATCGCGGAAGCGCTGCCCCAGTACTCGGGCGGCCTCGGTGTGCTCGCCGGTGACCACCTCAAGGCGGCCAGCGACCTGGGCGTGCCGCTCGTGGGCATCGGCCTCCTCTACCGCCACGGCTACTTCCGCCAAGCCCAGGGCCCCGACGGCTGGCAGGAGGAGATCTACCCCGACCTCGACCCCTACGCCATGGCCCTCACCCGGTGCGGCGACACCCGCGTCCACGTGGACCTGGCCGGCACGCCCCTGGCCGCGCAATTGTGGCGCGCCGACGTGGGCCGGGCGCCGCTGTACCTGCTCGACGCCGACGTCGACGAGAACCCACCCGAGATCCGCCAGGTCACCGACCGCCTCTACGGCGGTGACACCGAGCACCGACTGCGCCAGGAGATCCTCCTCGGTGTCGGCGGGGTGCGGGCCCTGGAAGCCCTCGGCATCGACGCCCAGGTGTTCCACACCAACGAGGGCCACGCCGGGTTCCTCGGCCTCGAGCGGATCCGACGGTGCATGGTCGATGAAGGGCTGAGCTTGGCCGAGGCGTGCGAAGCGGTGCGGGCCGGCAACATCTTCACCACCCACACGCCGGTCCCGGCCGGGATCGACCGCTTCCCGCGCGAGCTCATGGAGCGCTACTTCTCGGGTTGGGCGGACCAGTGCGGCGTGTCCCTCGACCAGCTCATGACCCTCGGTCACCGGCCCGGCGACGAGCCCGATGAGCGCTTCAACATGGCCGTCATGGGTCTACGCCTGGCTGGTCGCTCCAACGCGGTGGCCAAGCTGCACGGCACCGTGAGCCGAGCGATGTTCGCCGACCTGTGGCCCGACGTGCCCGTCGAAGAGGTCCCGATCACGTCGGTCACCAACGGCGTGCACGCCGGCACGTGGATCTCGGACCCCATGAGCGACCTGTTGAGCCGGGCCGTGCTGCCCGAGTGGGACGAAGCCAAGCCCGAGGACTGGGCCCGCTTGGCCGACGTGGGCGACGACGAGGTGTGGCGGGTGAAGGCCGAGGGCCGCGAGCGGTTGGTGAACTTCGTGCGCCGCCGGTTGCGCGAGTCTGCCGCGGCGCGGGGAGTGGCTTCCTCAGAGCTGGCGTGGTGCGACGCCGTCCTCGACCCTGGCGCGCTCACCATCTGCTTCGCTCGCCGCTTCGCCACCTACAAGCGGGCCAACCTGTTGCTCAGCCAGCCCGAGCGGTTGCAGCGCCTGCTGTTGGCGTCGCACGGGCCGGTGCAGTTCGTGTTCGCCGGGAAGGCTCATCCGGCTGACGACGACGGCAAGGAGATGATCCGCCAGATCGTGGCCTTCGCCGCAGAGCTCGACGTGCGCCACCGGTTCGTGTTCCTGCAGGACTACGACATCGCCGTGGCCCGGACGCTGTACCAGGGCGCCGACGTGTGGCTGAACACGCCCCGTCGGCCCCAGGAGGCGTGCGGCACGAGCGGCATGAAGGCGGCCCTCAACGGCGCGTTGAACTGCTCGATCCTCGACGGCTGGTGGGACGAGTGCTTCGACGGCGAGAATGGGTGGGCCATCACGTCGGCTGAGCTCATCAGCGACGACGGGCGCCGCGACGAGGTGGAGGCCAACTCCCTGTTCGAGCTGCTCGAGCACCAGATCGTGCCGTTGTTCTATGACCGCTACGCCGGGCCGGTGCCCCGCCGGTGGACAGCCAAGGTGAAGACGGCCATGGCGTCGCTCGGCCCGCAGGTGGTGGCCGCCAGGATGGTGCGCGACTACACCGAGCGCCTCTATGAGCCCACCGCGGCCCGCACCGACGCCATGGCCCGGGATCAGTGGGGGCCGGCCAGGGATCTGGCGGGGTGGAAGCAGCGGGTGGGCACGGCGTGGACGGGCGTCGGCATCGAATCAGTCGAGACCAACGGGGCTGTGCCTGACCTCGGAGGTCGGCACACCGTCGAGGCCGTGGTGGCCCTCGGCTCGCTCACCGGTGACGACGTGGAGGTGCAGCTCGTGCACGGTCCGGTCGGCCAGAACGACGAGCTGTCGGTGGCCGGCACCGTGGCCATGGAACCGGTCACCGACGCCACGCCTGACGCCGACGGTCGGGCGGCGCGCTACGTCGGCGGATTCGACTGCGACCAGGCGGGGCGGTACGGCTTCACCGTCCGGGTCGTCCCCCACCACGCCGACCTCGTCAGCCCCACCGAGCTCGGCCGCATCGCCTGGGCGTAGCCGGTTGCGCAATCAACGCGGTCGGTCAGCCGGGAGCCAGGGCCCGAGCGGCCCAGCCCAGCTCGTTGGCCTGCACGTCCACCGTGGTGAACCCGGCGTCGGCGAGGCGTCCTCCAACGGTGGAGGGATCGACGGGGTTGTAGGTGTCGTCGTGGTGGAGCGCGCGCAGCCCCTCGCTGGCCACACTGTCCGATGCGACGAACACCGCTCCCCGCCGCAGCACGCGAGCGACTTCGGTGAAGAGACGATCCTGCAGTTCGACGGAAGGCACGTGGTGAAGCATCGTGAAGGAGACGGCACCACTGAACCGGTTGTCATCGAACGGCATGGCGGTGGCGTCACTGTTCACGACTTCGACGTTCGTGCCGGCCATCCTCGCCGTGAGCTGGTCGGCAAGACCCTTGTCCAGCTCGACGGCGGTGAGCGCCTTCACGCGTGCACGGAGAAGATCAGTCGTCAGGCCAGGGCCCGGACCGACTTCGAGGACGTCGTCACCCAGCGCTGCGTCCCCGAGCGCCCACGGCACGATCAGATCTCGAAGCATGTCGCGCCAACCCTCGCTGGCGCACAGTTCGAGATGCTCCCGGTTCACGCCCGCAAAGTACCGCCGAAACGATCACACGCAGAAACGATCGTCGTACTCCTGAGTGCACCAAGGGGCGAAGCCGCACCGAGCCACCCCAACAAGAGGAGAGCTTCCGCCGGGGACCCCGGCGTCTCGCACCCGCCCCCCGGGGGACCCGGTCCCCTCGGTCGCCGGCGAAGCTGGCGCTCGGTACGACACGTGTCGCGTGTCCGCTGCGTAGCACGGGCTTGGCGGTTGGTCCGCCGGCCGGCGCCTACGTTGTGACCGTGACCATCGAGGCCGGCGCTCTCAGTGACGTCGGTGAGCTGGGCGTGGCCGTCCACGACCGTGGCCCGGAGATCGAGGCCAACCGGACGCTACCCGGCGATGTCGTTGCTCTCCTGGTGGCAGCCGGCGTGCCCAAGATCTTTGTGCCAACGGACCTCGGCGGCGCCCAAGCCCATGTGCTGCAAGGGCTGGCTGCGTTCGAGGACATCGCCTATCACGACGGTTCCACGGGGTGGTGCGCCATGATCGCCGGCACCACCGGCGTGCTGGCCGGCTTCCTCCCAGTCGAGCACGCCCGCGCCATCTACGGCCGTGACGACGCCATCACCGGCGGTTTCGCGGCGCCCATGGGAAGGGCCCGAGCGTTCGAGGACAGCGATGGCGGCCTGTCGGTCACGGGCCGCTGGCAGTGGGGTTCCGGCACGCGGCACTGCACGGCGATCGGCGGCGGCTGCCGGCTGGTGGACGAGCACGACCAGCCCGCCGACCGCGCCCTCGACGGCCTGCGGGCCCCGTTCGTGTTCTTCGAGCCGGTCCAGGTCGAGTTGCTCGACACCTGGTACGTGGCCGGCCTGCGCGGGACGGGCAGCACCGACTACCAGGTCACCGATGCCGTGGTCCCCGAAGGTCGATGGGTAGAGGTCGGGCGCACGGTGCCCACCCACGACGGGCCCCTGTACCGGTTCTCCTTCTTCGGGTTGTTGGCGGCGGGCATCACGTCGGTGGCGCTGGGATTGGCTCGGCGCGCCCTCGACGAGCTGGTCGAGGTGGCCGCCACCAAGCGCCCTCAGGGCAGCCGCCGCCCGCTGGCCGAGCGGTCAACCGTGCAGGCCGACGTCGCCTCGGCTGAAGGCGCGGTCGCCTCGGGGTGGGCCCTGCTGGCCGAGTCAGCGGGTGACGCCTGGGACACGTTGGCCGCGGGCGACACCCTCACCGACGAGCACCGACGACGCCTACGACTGGCGGCGACCCACGGCACCCAGTCGGCGGCGCGGGCGGTCGACCTCGCGTACCACGCCGCCGGTGGCACGGCTGTGTACGACACCAGCCCGCTGCAACGCGTCTTCCGCGACACCCACGTCGCCACCCAGCACGCCATGACCGCACCCCGCACGCTGGAGCTGGTCGGTCGGATGCGTCTCGGCCTCGACACCGACACCGCCCAGCTGTGAGAGCAAGCACAGAGAGGACGGTGCTTCCTCGGAATCGTCCACCGGCTTCGTCGCCGACCGACAAGCAGAGCGCGGCATTCTCCGCTCTTGGCGCCCTTTCGGCCGCCGGGCCGCTCGGCCTACAAGTGCGCCTTACCGGCATCCCCTCCCGGAGCGCCAGCGCGGAGAGGACGGTGTTTCCTTGTGATCGCCACTGGCTTCGCCCGGCGAGCGACAGGCTGAGCGCTGTGCCTTCTGCTGCTGGCAGCCCTCGGCCCCCGGGCCGCTCCGGCCACCTGTGCCCAGCTGGGCGCGCCCTCTGACGAGAAGGGCCAACCATGGACTTCGCCCTCCCGCCCGACGACGATCCTCGTCGTGTCGCCGTGCGCCGGTGGCTGGCCGAGCACCCTTCTCCCGACGGCCGGTCCTTGGCCGCCGCCGGCCTCGTCGCCCCGCACTGGCCTGAGCAGTGGGGGTTGGGCGCGAACCCAGAGACCAGCTCGTCGTCGACCAAGAGTTGGCTCGGGCCACCGCCCACGAGTTGGTGACCTTCGCCAGCGGCGACCACGCCGAGGCGCTGGCCGCTCGTCGCGAGAAGCGGCCGCCCCACTTCCGGGGCCGATGAACAGTCGATGACCGATGACCGATGGCCGATGATGATGACTGTCACCCACGATCCGAGGACGCCATGAGCGACGAGCCGAACTTGTACGACGGGTTGCTGACCACCCGGGCCATGCGGCGCTTCACCGACGAGCCAGTCGCCGACGCCGACATCGAGCGCTGCCTGGCCGCCGCCGTGCAGGCACCGAGTGGCGGCAACATCCAGCCCTACCAGTTCCTGGTGGCGACCGGCCCTGCGGTCAAGGCCGCCCTCGGGGACATCTACCGACGGGCCTACGACCGCTACGAACCGGCGGTGCTGTCCCAGTTCCCGCCGTTCACCAATCCCGAAGCCGAAGCCCGTCACCGTCGCAACTGGCGGCTCAGCCGCGAGCTGGCCGAGTCGATCAGCCGGGCCCCCGCGCTGATCCTCGTGCTCATGCCGACGGTGTCGATGACGGTTCGCGACGACGAGGGCACCATGGACGTGGGCCCCACTTACGCCTCGGTCTACCCCGCCGTGCAGAACCTGATCCTGGCCGCCCGTTCCCTCGGCCTCGGTACCTGCCTCACCACCGTGTACCGCATCTACGAGGACGAGGTGCGCGAGGTGTGCGGCATCCCGGACCGCTACGAGGTCGTTGCCCTGCTGCCGCTCGGCCACCCGGTTGGCCGGTGGGGCGTCGCCCCTCGACGGCCAGCACCGACGCTCACCAGCTGGAACCGCTTCGGCGAGCGCCGCTCGACCTGACCGCCCTGACCGGCCGGCGGCGAACCGGATCTCGGCAGCCGGAATTGCACCAGACGGGACTCAGGCTGCCCGGATCCGGGACGGGTCCTGGTCGTCAAGGATCGGCGAGCGTTGCCCCGCCGAGCCCTTGAGGCGTCCCGACCTCGACCCCGCGCTCACTCACCTGCACCTGCCCTCGAGAGTCGGCCGAGGAGGTCACACAGTGCTTCCTGGTCCTTGCGGGATAGCTCCATCAAGCGCGCGGGGGGTTCGTTGAGGACGTCGAGAGCCTTGGACTTGGCGGACACGCCCTTCTTGGTGAGGACGATGGTTTTCACTCGGCGGTCGGCGGGGAGGATCTGGCGGGACACCAGGCCGGCTTCTTCGAGCGAGTCAACGAGCGACGTGACCCACGAGGCGTCGCAGTGCCACTCACACGCCAGGGCTCGCATGGGCTTCGGCTCGGCCGGGTCGAGCGAGAGCAGAGCCTTCAACGCTGGTGGCGTCACGCCGATCCTCTCGCAAGCGGCGTGAAAGCGGGTGGTCATCTCTGTGCCAAAGAACAGCTCAGCGATGATCGCCCACGCCTCCCGGCCTGGGTCGCCGACCTTGCCTCGTGGGGCCACACCCTCATGTTACCGACATGCTCAGGCCCTTGACCACTCTCCAACGTTGACTTCTCTAGATACTTGACAACACTCAACTGTCGGCGCGACGCTGGTCCACCATGGAAGGGCCAGCCATCGCCACTGAGGATGTCGTCAAGCGGTTCGGGGAGGTCGAGGCCGTGCGCCACGTCGATCTCGCCGTGCCCGCCGGGACCGTGCTCGGCTTGCTCGGGCCCAACGGGGCCGGCAAGACCACCATCGTCCGCATGCTCACCACCATCCTGCGGCCCACGTCGGGCCGGGTCACGGTGCGGGGCGTCGACGTGGCCGCCCGCCCCGATCACGTTCGCTCCATCATCGGCTTGGCCGGCCAGTACGCGGCGGTCGACGAGAACCTCACCGGCCGGGAGAACTTGCGCTTGGTCGGCCGCCTCACCCACTTGCCCAAGCCGGTGATCACCGCCCGGGCCACCGAGCTGCTGGTGCAGTTCGACCTCTCCGACGCCGGCGACCGACCCGTGAAGACCTATTCGGGCGGCATGCGGCGGCGCCTCGACTTGGCCGCCGCCCTGGTGCACCGGCCGCCCATCCTCTTCCTCGACGAGCCCACCACCGGGCTCGACCCCCGCAGCCGCATCGACCTCTGGGGCGTCATCGAAGACCTCGTCGCCGAGGGCACCACGCTGCTACTCACCACCCAGTACCTGGAGGAGGCTGACCGCCTGGCCGACAACATCGCCGTCATCGACCACGGCCAAGTGATCGCCGAGGGCACGTCGGCCGAGCTGAAGGCCGGCTTTGGCGCCACCATCGTCGAGATCACCTTCGCCGAACCGGCCCACGCCGCCAAGGCGCGGGACAGCCTCACCTCCTTTGGCAGCGCCGAGGTGCTGGCTGACGGCACCACGGTGTCGGTCAAGCTCGACGGTGGCGCCAAGGCGGTCATCGGCGTGGTCCGGACCCTGGACGACGGCGGGCTCGAACCCGACGGCCTCGTGGTGCGCGAGCCCACCCTGAACGACGTGTTCCTCAGCCTCACCGGTCGCCCGGCCGAGGACACCGCCGACACTGAGACCAAGGCGGCTGACACCAGCGCCGCCACCACCAGACGAGGTGCCGCATGAGCGCCACCGCCGCACCCACCGCACCGGCTTCCGATGGTGTTGCCTCGAGCAGCGGCAAGAGCGACGCCACGAGCGACGACACCAAGAGCCACGACGACACAGCTCCCACCAGACGAGGAGGTGCCGCATGACCGCCACCACCGCACCCATGCCCTCGGCCTCCGGCAGCGGCGGCGGCCCGGCCAGCACGGAGGCCGAAGCCGTCGGCACCCGGCCGCGTCCCGCCTTCGGCTGGGCGTTCACCGACAGCTGGACCATCGCCTGGCGCAACCTCGTTGGCCATGCGCCGGGTCCCCCAGGTGCTGGTGTTCAGCACCATCCAGCCCATCATCTTCGTGCTGATGTTCCGCTACGTGTTCGGCGGCGCCATCCGCCCGACGGGCCGCTACGCCGCCTTCCCCTACGTCGACTACCTGATGCCCGGCATCTTCGTGCAGACCATCGCCTTCGGCTCGATCCAGACCGGCGTCGGCCTGGCCGAGGACCTGGGCAAGGGCCTCATCGAGCGGTTCCGGTCGCTGCCCATGGCTCGCTCAGCCGTGCTCGCCGGTCGCACGGTGGCCGACCTCATGCGCAACCTGTTCGTGTTTACCCTCATGTTGATCGTCGGCTTCCTCGTCGACTTCCGCCTGCACACCAACATCGCCGGGCTCATCGTCGCCGTCGGCGTGCTGCTGGCCTTCGCTTTCGCCCTGTCGTGGGTGTTCGCCACCGTCGGCTTGGCCGTGGGCAACGCCGAAGCGGCACAGGCCGCCGCCTTCCCGCTCATGGCTCCGCTGGTGTTCGCCTCGTCGGCGTTCGTGCCGCTGTCGGCCCAGCCCGGATGGCTCCAGGTGTTCAGCGCCCACCAGCCGGTCACCATCACCGTCGACGCCATCCGCGCCCTCGTGCTCGGCCACGGCCCCACGCTCACGCCGACGCTGCAGTCCCTCGCCTGGTCGGTGGGCATCATCGCCGTCTTCGCCCCCCTCGCCGTCAGCCGCTACCGCAAAGCCGCCTGAGCGAGGAGGCGCTCCGCCGCTCGCCACCCTCGCGCCTACAGTCGGCGGCCCGCATGAACGTCGGGTGAACGGAGGGCGAATGGCGGACGTGTCACGACGGCGATTCCTGCACCTCGGGGCCGGGGCGGCTGCAACCGCCGCCGTCGCGGCGTGCAGCGGCGGGGCCACGAAGGGCTCCGACCGGCGATCGGGGTCGTCCACCGACGGCCGGCCGACCAGCTCCAGCGGCCACAGCGGAGGCGCCGGGCGAGCGAAGGGCACGCTCAGCGACGTCGACCACGTGGTGATCTTCTTCCAGGAGAACCGGTCCTTCGATCAGTATTTCGGCACCCGCAAAGGGGTGCGAGGTTTCGCCGACCGGCGCGCGCCCAAGGGTCTTACGGGCAAGCCGGCCTTCCGCCAACCCGACCCCAGCCGACTCGACGGTGAGGTGCTCCCGTTCCACTTCGACAGCACCACCACGAGCGGCCAGTGCGGGCCCGACGTCGAGCACTCTTGGGAGGCTCAGCACGGGGCGTGGAACGGCGGCCGCATGGACGGCTTCGTGGGCCACATGGGCGCCAACGCCATGGGGTACTTCACCGCTGCCGACCTGCCCTACTACTCGGCGGTGGCCGACCACTTCACCCTCTGCGACAGCTACCACGCCGCGGTGATGGGGCCCACCAACCCCAACCGGCTCTACGCCTGGACGGCCACCATCGACCCGTCGGGCCAGGCCGGCGGCCCGGTCATCGACAACACCACGAACCCATGGACCTGGGAGACCTACCCCGAGCGGCTCCAGCGCGCCGGCGTGTCGTGGCGGGTGTACCACCAGGAGGACGACTTCGACGACAACACCCTCAAGTTCTTCAAGAACTTCCAGAACCTGGCGCCCACCGACCCGCTGTTCGACGCCGCCCTCAAGAACCGGGCGGTGAGCGACTTCGTCGCCGACGTGGCCACCGACAACCTGCCCCAAGTGTCCTGGATCGTGGGGCCCACCGCCCTGTCCGAGCACCCGCCGTTCGCGCCGTCGGCCGGAGAGGACCTGACCCGCCAGTACCTCGACGCCTTCCGGTCCCAGCCCAAGGTGTGGGCCAAGACCGTGTTCATCTTCGCGATGGACGAGAACGGCGGCTTCTTTGACCATGTGGCGCCGCCAGTGCCGGAACCCGGCACCGCGGACGAGCTCGTGGGAACCACGCCGATCGGGCTCGGCTTCCGGGTACCCACGTTGGTGCTGTCACCGTGGAGCCGGGGCGGAAAGGTGGTGAGCCACACCTTTGACCACACGTCCACGTTGCGGTTCCTGGAGAAGCGCTTCGGTGTGGAGGTGCCCCACCTGAGCGCCTGGCGGCGCCGGACCTGCGGCGACCTCACGTCTACCCTCGACTTCTCGAAGGATCCCGACACCCGCTGGCCGACGCTGCCCGACACCGTCGCCCGCCTCGACGCCGTCAAGCAGGCGTGTGCCACCCGCCCGCCCGCCGCTCCGCCGGCCCACCAGACCATGCCAGGGGCGGGCTGAGACCAAAGTTGGGTCCGATCGCTACCGGACGTCGGTAGTAACAAGACCCACCTGGGCACCGGTGAGGGCGGAGACGGCGGCTACCGCGCTCTGGTTGGTCACCTCTGAGAGCAGGCCGGGGGCGGCCACCATGTCGCCCACGAGGAAGATGCCGTCGCCGCGATCGAGGGCGGGACGATCCCGCCAGGTGGTGCCCGGCAAGTCGAGGGCACCCGACTCGTCGACGACCCGGGCCCGCCGGCGCCAGGTCTCGCGCTCGCGCCAACCCGGGTAGCCGGCGTCGAGCAGCTGCTCGACCCGAGCCACGCCGTGGTCGAGATCCTCGCCCGGCCGTAGGCCCTTCTGGGCCTGGACCAACTGCTCGCCTCTTGGCGCCAGCGTGGTGTCGGCCTGGCTGTAGGTCTCGGCCCACCCGGACTCGTCGAAGTCGGAGACGAAGAACGGGTCGCGCCGGCGTCGGCGCATGGCCACGTCGAGCAGCACGGTTCGGGTTCCGGTCCAGGCCACGGTGTCGTCATCGAGCAGGCGTCGAGCGGCAGCCAGCGGCACGGCCAGCACCACCGGCGCCTCGGGCAGCCGGTCGACTTTGGCGTTGATCTCGACGACGGCGCCCAGCCGGCGGGCGTGAGCGGCTAGCCGGTCGGCCAAGCTGGACCACCCGCCCTCGATGTAGCGGACGGTGGGCGGCACAGTGGTGGCCCGCCGCAACCGCTCGTGCACAAAAGCCGCCGACAGCCGGCCTGGGTCGTGATCGAACGTGGCGACGCCCATGAACGAGCTCACCTGGGCGGCTTCGCGATCGCCTACCACCGAAGCGGCCCATTCCATGAACGACCGCTCGACCGGCGCCTCGTGCTTCGGTGACAGCAGCCGCAGCATCGCCCGAACCGCTCGCAGGGGCGGCACGGTGCACCTGGTGCTGTCCACCCGAAAGCTCGGGCGGGACAACCACGGCACCCGGCGGTAGGGGCGGGTGAGGTCCCGCTCATCGAGCCACGCCCACAGCGGACCGTCGCTGTAGATCACGTGCGGTCCCCAGTTGGCCCGGTACGGGCGGGCCATGGTGCGGGCCCGGCCGCCCAAGGCTGCGGTGGCTTCCAGCACGGTGGCCTCCCAGCCCGCTTCCCGGGCGGCGATGGCAGCGGTGAGGCCGCCGAGCCCCCCGCCCACGATGGTGACGTGTCCCTCCATGGCTTGTCCTCCTCGTTACGTGCCCATGTGCCGACCAGGGAGGAACTTGGAACCGATCGCGGTTCCCGATTACTCCCTTGCGCCGTGGAGGTTCAGGCGACGGCCCTGCCGACGGTGAGCACCTGCGGCGCCCGCGTGCCGGCTCCTCGCTGGCGCTCCCAACCCCGTGCTCCTGTCGAGGCGGTGACGCTGCGCGGCCGCCAGGCGGAGCAGCACTTCCGATGACAGCCGGATGGCGAAGCCCCAGCCGAGCGCGGAGCGAAGCGGAACCCGAGGGGGGTCGAGAGCGATACAAGTGCTCCGAGGAGCAACGCGACGCAGGAGCCAGTGCGTACGTGGCCGCGGCGCAGCGGGGCGACCCGGCGGCCATGAACCAGCTGATGGCCGAGCTGGCGCCGTGGGTCAGGCGCATCTGCGGTTCTATCGCCCTCGACCGTGGACCCGACGCCATGCAGGAGACCTTCATCATCGTGTTGCGCAACCTGGTCACGCTGCGCGAGCCGGCCGCCCTGCGGGCGTGGGTCCGCCGCATCGCCGTGCGCGAGTCGTTGCGGGTGCTGCGAGCCGAGCGGGACCTGGCTGTCGCCGACGTTGCCGCGCTGGCGGAAAGCGTCGGCTTGGCGCCGGCGGCCGGCGCGGACAACGTCACCGCCATCGACGTGCGCGACACCCTGGCCGCCCTGTCACCGGTGCAGCGAGCGGTGCTGGTGCTGCGCCACGTCGAGGACTTGACCGAGAAGGAGACGGCCGACGTGCTCCACGTCGAGCCGGGAACCGTGAAGTCCCGCAGCCACCGCGCCGCGTTGGCCTTCCGCCGGAGGTGGCAGCCATGAGCACCGTCGATCGTCGCTCCGATCCCAGTCAGTGGCCGGCCGCCGCCTTCGGTCCGGTCGACCGCCTACGGGTGCTGGCCCAAGTACTGCCGAACGTCCATCTGGCCGAGGTGGACATCGACGTGGGCTTCGACGAGGCGTGGACCTTCCTGTCCGACGTCGCGCGCAGCGTGCCCCAGTTCGATCAGGAGGTGACCCGGCTCACCATCAGCCGGCGCCTCGGGCCCGACCGGCCGAACGGACCTGACCGGCTAGCCGTCCGAGCCGTCACCAGGGGGGTGCCGATCCCGTTCTGGGTGGACGTGGAACCGGGCCTGATCTGGATGCAGACCAGGCCGGTGCGGGCCTACGTGGTGGGCATGGCCGCCGAACCGCTCGGCGATGGACGCTCGCGCTACGCCCAGCTCGAAGGCCCGTCACGCTCCGTCGGCCAGCTCGGACGCCTCGGTCGCCTCGGTCGCCTCGGTCGCCACCACCTGGTCCGCCACGTGGAAGCCGACGTGGCCACCGTCGCCCGCCTGCTCACCCCAGCCCGAGGATCATGAGCAAGCCGGCCACCATGGGCCGCACGCTTCCAGGCATCGGCAACGGCACCGGCGTCACGTGCGGTCTCGTACCAGCCAGTCCTGGAGGTCGAGCTCCAGCACGTCACCTGCCCCGCTGAAACCGAGTCGACGGTAGAGGGGAAACGAGCGCTCGCTCGGGTGCACGGCCAAGTAGTCGAGCTCACGGCGGACGGCTTCATCGATCACCGCATCGATCAGCGCTGAGCCAAGGCCCCTGCCCCGATGCCTCGGCGAGACGTAGGTGCTCTGCACGTAGCCGGAGAGCGCCGCCACCGGGCCGGTCCGGGCACTCGTTCCACGATGGCCAACCAGGCCATCCCAACCGGCGGCGTCGGGGAACCGGCGCCGTCGGCCACAAACGCCACATGGCTCGCCTCGTGGGCATCGGACCAGGCGCAAAGGAGTCGGATGAACTCGTCATGGGGGATGCCGGACTCCCCCCGCTCCTCGGTCCGCCACGTCCAGCGCAGCCCGGCGAACGGCCGGCAACGCTCGCCCTGCGCCGATCGCAACGTCATCGCTGGCCACCCCGGCAACGTACCGGGGGCGCCCCGGCGCAGGGCGCCACTCGTGTTCATCTGAGCAACCCGTCAGGCGGACGGGCGTTGCGGCACCTTGGCCATCATGGCCACCGAGAGGCCTGCGAAGAAGAACGCTCCCCGGCGATCGAGCTGCTCGAGCGAACCGAGGTACCGGTCGGCCTCGGCCTGGGAGATGGCACCGTCTCCAACGGCGGCGCCGACGGCCGTGTCGAAGGAACCGCCGGCCGCACGCGCCGCTGCCAGCGACCGGTGGAGCACAGGGCGCGCCCAAGTCGCGGTCGGGACCAGCCCCGCCCTCTCGGCCAGGTCCGGCAGCTCACGCCCGACGAGAGGGTGACGGAACGTCGTTCTCCGGTGCCTCTTCACCCGTTCGAAGATCTCGGCCTCGGTCGTGGCGACGATGTGCGAGCCGTGGTCCGGTTCTGAGAACAGCGCCCGCCCGCCGGGCCGCAGGACGCGAGCGATCTCGTCCACGGTCGCGCCCGGCTGGGGCGTGTGGACCAGCACCGCTCGGCACAGGCAGGCATCGAACGACGCGGTGCGAAACGGAAGCTGTTGGCCGTCAGCCACCACGACCGCCGCCCGGTGGCAGGCATCGGCGACCATGGCTGCGGACCGATCGATCCCCACCGCGCAGCGGGCCTGGCCGGCGAGAGCAGCGAGGTCGATGCCGGTGCCACAGCCCACGTCGAGCACGACATCGTGCCCGTCGACGGCGAGCGCCTCCAGCAGCGGATCGGCGCCGGCCCTGCGCTGGTGGCGCATCCAGCGGAGGAAGTTCTCCGGGTCGGCGGCGCTGTCCACCCGGTCGAACCCTCCGACGTCGATCGAGGGAACGTCGCCGAAGCTCACCGGTCAATCCTCGCACCCGGACGAGCACTCGGTGCGAACGCGGTAGTACCGTCGCTCTTCATGGCTGTCCGCAAGGTCTCCGTCGCCCTCAACGACGGCGTGGCTGAAGCCGCCGCTCGCGCCGCTCAGCGGGCCGGCGTCAGCCTCTCCGCGTGGTTGAACCGGGCCGCCGAGAACGCGCTCGCCGTGGAGGACGGTCTCGCGGCCGTCCGCGACTGGGAGGCCGACCACGGTGCGCTGACGGCCGACGAGCTGGCCGCCGCCGACAGGCTCCTCGACCGGGTGATCCACGCCGCCGCGCACCGCGCCGGCTGACCGATGCCGGGACTCACCTACGACACCGGTGCCCTCGTCGCCGCAGAAGCAAGCTCACGCCCGCTCTGGGCCCTGCACCGCCGAGCCCTCGAGCGGGGCGTTCGCCCGGTCGTTCCCGCCGGTGTGCTCGGACAAGCCTGGCGGGGAGGGCCACAGGCCGGGCTCTCGCGACTGCTGAAGGGCTGTCGAGTCGAGGCGCTCGACGAGGTTCGCAGCCGCGCCGCCGGCCACGCGTGCGGCCGGTCGCAGACGTCCGACGTGATCGATGCCGCCGTCGTGGTGGGAGCCGTCGCCCGCGGTGACCTCGTGGTGACGAGCGATGCCAACGACATGACGCGGATCGCGTCAGCGCTGCACACCCGCCTCGACCTCTTCGCCGTCTGAGTCGCTATGACCGACGTCGTCTTCGTGAACGGCGATGTGGTCACCGCCGACCCGTCCCAGCCGAGGGCGGAAGCGGTGGCCGTCAGCGACGGTCGCATCACCGCCGTCGGAACCAATGTGGACGTGCTGAACAGCGACCACCCGAGCCCTCCGGAGGTGATCGACCTCGCCAGCGCGGTGCTGCTGCCCGGCTTCGTCGAGGCCCACGGCCACCCCACCCTGGAGTCCCAGACGGTGATCCCGCCGGCGGTCGACATCCGGCCGTTCTCGTTGCGCACTCACCAGCAGGTGATCGACGTGATCGGCCGAACCGTCAGTGAACGCCCGGCCGGCGAGCCGCTCATGTTCTACGGCTATGACCTCCAGCTCCTCGAGGATGCCCGTTTGCCCGACCGCCGGATGCTCGACGCGGTGGCGCCCGAGCACCCGATCCTGGTGGTGAACAACAGCGGCCACGCCGCCTACGCCAACTCGGCGCTCCTGGCCGCGGCTGGGGTCACCCGCAGCACACCCGATCCGCCCGGTGGCTCCTTCGAGCACGACGCCGACGGGGAACCGACCGGGGTCGGCATGGAGACGCCGGCCCTGTTCGCGTTAGCCGCCCCGTACGCCGCCCACCTGGCCGCCCACCACGACATCGGCCAACTCCTCGCTGCCGAACACCGTTCCTGCTCGGCGGCCGGGATCACCACCATGAGCGACATGGCCTTCGACCGTCGCTGGCGGGCCGCCCTGCAGGCGTTGGCCGCCACCGAGGCCGCCACCACCCGCATCGTCGCCTACGAGATGTCCAACCACGGGCTGTCCAGCGATGTCGAGCCGGGCTGGGGTGACGACATGTTCGGCCAGCCCGGCATCAAGTTCTGGGCCGACGGCTCTCCGTGGGTGGGCAACATCGGCACCACGTTCGCCTACCTCTGCACCCCCATGACCAAGGCCATGGGCCTGAAGTGCGGTCACGTCGGCGAAGCCAACTACTCACCCGAGCAGATGCGCACGATCTGCGAGGCCTACTTCCCGAAGGGTTGGCAGATGGCGGTCCACGTGCACGGCGACCGCATCGCCGACGCCGTGCTCGACATCTATGAGGACCTCATCGCGTCGGCGCCCGGCCGCGACCACCGCCTCCGCTTGGAGCACTGCGGTGCGCTCACCGCTGACCAGTACCAGCGGTGCGGCCGGTTGGGCATCACGTGCAGCCTGTTCGCCGCCCACGTGCACTACTGGGGCGACGCCCTCATCGACGGCTTGTTCGGCGAAGAAGTGGCGGGCAACTGGGTGGGCGCCCGCTCGGCGCTCGACGCCGGTGTGCGGATCTCGTTGCACAACGACGCGCCGGTCAGCCCCAAGACACCGCTGCTGAACATGGCGGTGGCCATGACCCGGCGCACCCGCTCGGGTCGGCCCATCGGCCCCCACCAGCGGATCACGGCCGAGGAGGCGCTGCGGGCGGTCACCATCGACGCCGCCTGGCAGCTCTTCCTCGACGACCGGGTCGGCTCCATCACGCCGGGCAAGTGGGCCGACCTGGTGGTGCTCGACGCCAACCCGCTCGAGGTGGCGGCCGAGCAGGTAACCGAGATCGGGGTGCGAGCCACGTACCTCGCCGGCCGTCAAGTCTTTACGGCCTGAACGGTCCCGCGCTGCTGGCTCAGGGCGACGCCTCGGCCGATCACGGCGGCCGTCGCCCGCCGTTGCCGGCGCTGACGGTCGAGCCGGGCGATGATGACGCTGCCCACGATGGTGGGCAACGTGAACAGCGCGACCACCACCATGGCGGTCTGAGGCACCACCCGCCCGACGGTCTGGAACAGCGTGGCCGTCACCACGCCGATGAAGGAGCCGGCCATGCCCCGCACGTGCCAGTCGCGCCACGATCGACCAAAGACGCGTCGGCCCCCGCGTCGAGCGGCCCACCAGCCGAGCCACCCGGAGGCCAGGGTGGGCGGGGTGGCGATCTCGAACGGCGACACCCCCGGATGAGTGGCGCCGGTGACCATGCCCGTGGTCAACACCACCGTCAGCAAGCCGAGGTAGACGGTGCCGAGACGGGGGTGGCCGGACAGAACCGTCTTGGGCCGCATGGTGATGGCCGTGCCGAGCGTGAACAGGGCGATGCCGAGGGGCACGTGGACAATGTCGAGCAGAAGGCGGAAGGTGTGGACGTCCATGGCGGCATCGTCTGCCCGCCGGGCCTCATCTGTCGTCACCCCCCAGACGGGTTGCGCGCGTCACCCCGGCGGGAGAGGCCGGTCCTTCCACGGGGTGACCAGGCCGTGGTCGAAGGCGAAGACGGCGGCGGCGGCCCGGTCCCGCAAGTGGAGCTTGGCGAACACGTGGCTCACGTGGGTCTTCACCGTGCCCTCACCCACGTACAGCTCGCTGGCGATCTCGGCGTTGGACAGGCCCTGGCCGAGCAGGGCCAGCACCTCGCGCTCGCGGGCGGTGAGCTCGGCCAGCGCCGCGGCCGCCGACTGACCACCGTCGTCCCGGTCGGGCGGCGCTTGGGCTCGGTACGTGGCGAGCACGCGGCCGGTCACGGCCGGATCGAGCCACGCACCGCCGTCAGCCACCGTGCGCACGGCCCGCTGGAGGTCTTCACCGGGCACGTCTTTGAGGACGAAGCCGGACGCGCCCGCTCGCAGCGCCCCGGCCAGGATCTCGTCGTCGTCGAAAGTGGTGAGGATCAACACGGGGGGCGCGTCGGCTCGCTGGCGGAGCAGGCGGGTGGCCTCCACGCCGTCACAGCGCGGCATGCGCACGTCCATGAGCACCACCTGGGGCCGGTGAGCGGCGATGGCAGCCACGACCTCCGCACCGTCGGCGCACTCGCCCACCACATCGAACCCGTAGGCCGACTTGAGGATGCCGCGCAGGCCGGCCCGTACCAGCTCTTGGTCGTCGACCAGCAAGACCCGGATCACGGTTCCCGGCGGGACCGGACGGTGGGCGCGGCCGGCGCGGCGGACGACGCTGCGGTGCGCACCGGCAGCGCCACGGTCACCAACCATCCGTGGCCGCCTGGACCGGCCTTCAGCGTTCCGCCCAGCAGCGCCGCCCGCTCCCGCATGCCGACCACTCCCAGACCCTGGCCCGCACCCGGCTCGCCGGCGCTGTCGACCGAGAGGCGAAGGGCGTCGGGATCGACGTCGACCCGGACGGCGACCGGCGCCCCCGAGCCGTGCTTGGCCGCGTTGGTGAGGGCCTCTTGCAGGATGCGGTACGCGCTCAAGCCGACCGAGGGCGGCACCGTCGCCAGGTCGCCGGTCACCTCCGCCCGCACCGGGAGGCCCGCCGAGGAGAAGCTGTCCACCAGGGCGCGTAGACCGGCGATGGTAGGCAGCGGAGCCCGGCCGGCGCCGTCACGGTCCTCGCGCAACAGTCCCACCACGCGGCGCACCTCATCGAGGCTCTCACGGCCCAGCCGCTCGGCCTCGGCCAAGGCGCGCACGGCGTCGTCGGGGTCGTGCTCGACGGCCATGCGGGCGCTCGTGACGTGCAGCAGCGACACCGTGAGAGTGTGAGCGATCACGTCGTGCAGCTCCCGGGCGATGCGGTTGCGCTCCTCGACCGCCGCTTGCTCGGCCAGCTGCGACTGCGCCGCTCGCACTTGACGGACAAGCATGGCCTGGTGCCGACCGGCGCGACACGTGACGGTGCCGAGCGTCGCGCCGGCCGCCCAGGCCAGCCACCCGGCGTCGGGAGCAGCCCAGGCGGACACCGCCACCAAGGCCATGGCCGCGAGCCAGACCACGTTCCCGTCGCTCGGCCCGAACCGGACCTCAACGCAACCGACCAGGAGCACCAGCACGAACCACACCACGTTGGCCGAATCGCCGCGACCAACCAGGACCAAGCCAGCCACGATGACCGAAGCCGGCCACCACGGGCCGGCACCGGAACGGGTGAGGACGACCATGCCGGTGACCGCCAACGCGGCGCCCAGGGCCGCGGACCACTCGCCGCCGCCGGGCCTGAACACCAGGCCCACCGTGCAGAGCACCACGGTGGCGCCAATGGTGGCCGGGGCCAGCCAAGCGGGAAGGTCGTCCCGCTCAGAGTTGTCTAACCACGGCTCGCCGCCGAACCGCGCCCACGGCGGTCCGCACGAGAACGAGCGCCGACTCGGCCCTGCTCGTCGCCTGGCCAACCGGCGGTGGGGCTGGCGCATCGCGTCCAATGGTACGGCCGGCTCCGCGCCGGGGACCCGGCGGTTGATCGGCTCAGACCCGGGCGTCGGCCCGGTCCGGCCGGTGGTGCCTCGGACCCAGGATGCCACCACCGAACCACAGCAGCGGGAAGATCACCCACCA
>JAABUQ010005708.1_pt1 | contig 19528 bp, 9 predicted proteins | sample 5560001 | NCBI WGS metagenome assembly JAABUQ01 (sample SAMN10711888, study PRJNA513371) | rock metagenome | isolation source: Antarctica rocks | place: Antarctica: Victoria Land, Finger Mt nord | collected 2015-12-18
GGGGTTGGTAGTGGAGGGTTGCTAGGGGTTTTGGGGGGGAGGACGGGAGGAGGTAGTGCAGGTTGGTTGTATGGAGGGGGGGAGTGGTGTGGGTTAGAGTGAGGGTGGAGAGGAGGAGGAGGAGAAGAAGGGGGAGTAGGGGGGGGGTGGGGAGGTGCATTATTGGGTTATGGAGGTGGGAGGGGGGAGGAGATGGGGAGGTGGTGGTTGTTATGGGTGGAGCGAAGTTTGCGGAATATATGGGGTGGGGCGGGATTATGGGTTTGGTTATGCAAACGTGGGATGTCGAGTTGTGAGCAGTGGGTTGTATGGGCGTTGGCCATTGCTATCACTACTGCACTTTCTCTATTCTTCAGGTCTCAATCTATTCTTCAGGTCTCAAAACCGCTCTGCAGGCACGTGTATAGTCCCAGGCAACATAGAAAGATACCTACAACCTCCCTGTACAACCCCAGATTTCTTAGCTTCATCCTCCCAGATTCCTCCCTGCAAAGCTCCTGATCACAAGGTCTTGATCTTGTCGAAGATAGCTCGTTCATGGCTGCTAGGCCGAAGCAGATCAATAATTGGCTGTCCTGCATCCCTCACCAATTTGAACCGCAAGTACACGCCCTTTTTGAGATTCTGCTTGAGCTCCTCGGAGACAATCGTATACAGCCCGTCATAGCGAAGCCCCTTGGAGGGAGAGAAAGGACTGGTCCCAGCACCAGAACGGAGAACACGAATTGGGCGACGATCCAGCATGGACCGACGTAAGGCTTTGGTAGCGTAAGTGATTACTGGGGCGGACTTGTCAACGTTGTCATGCGAATTGCTGCCAGAGTAGAAAAGGATATCTCCATGGTCTTTGTCTAAGTCCTCGTAGCCGGCTAGGACACGAATCAATTGGACGCGATCCATCGAGAGAACAATGCACTTACTAGACACTACAATAGAGAAAGCTCCAGACTTTTCACCTCCGGCAATTCCACCCACGCTAGACCCGTGGGCCCCGTCCCTGATTGCACACATACGAAGAGGCCACCATTGCCCGACTGTCAGACCATTATGCCCTCTTACGTTGCAAGACCTGGGCGGCGGATTGGCGTTAGGATCAAGTTTGTAAGAACGTCGCCCACCGTCCACAATCAGAACACCTCGGAGCGTTTGTCGCATTTTTGCCTCATCAACTGGAATGGGGACAAGCGTTTGCGTTTGCGTGGGTGAGGTGTGTGAGCGGCTAGTTCGTTGGCGCTTGGGCGATTGTACTGTAGGAGTAGTTAAGGGCTCAGTCTTCATCTGTGCTTCTTCCATAGCTTGTTCCGCTGCGAGATCTTCTTCGATGCGTGCTAGAATAATGGCGGCGTTCTTCTGGAACGGCTCCGGGAACTCGTATGGTCCTTTGGCCTTAGGTAACTCCCCGAGAACTCCTCTCAAAACATAGGTGAAGCCAAGAGATCGGTTGAGTTCTGCGGTTATGCTATGAAGTGATGCAATGGATGTGAGGATATTAAAAACGATCTGGCGTTCAGGCTCTTTCATCCCGCGTCGATGATTGATCATCTCGACAAACAGCCTCGACATGATTCTCATAATCGTCTTCCGAGGATTCCTGGGATCGAAAGGATAGGATGTGATACCAGCCGGAGTGCTAGGCACTTCTTCTGCTACCAACCCAAGATCTTCGGCGGTAGAGAGGGTTTCTGCATCAGCAATAGCAGCATCCTTGGGGACTTGCCCGGCTTGTTTGATGTTAGGCTTGGTGTCGTTCTTGATGATAGCAGAGATGTCTTCGGTATCTGGCCTAGATACTGTGATATTGGATAGGGCGTCAACAAAGGTGGCAGCAGCACCTCTTCGGGGCTCTCCCTTGATTGCTGCAGCAGTGGCATGGGCATCGGTCATAGTTTTGGAGACTTCTGAAGAGGGGGAGGTATTCGACGTAATCTGTAGTAAGGTGTGAGGCCATCAAAAACTCGCTTTTCAGCCTCATTCAGTAAGGTGAGGGCTTACTTTCAGAGGCAACGGGACCTGACAGTAGCACCTCTAGCTAGATTCAAGCTTCATGGGAAAGGTATAACATGGGCTGGTAATATGTCTGTAATGGATGCGTGCGGGCTTCTGACCGTAGATATTAGCTGTGTGAAGTGAAAAGACTTGAAAAACCACTGATAAACATGAAAACACGCCAAGCCCTAAAGCATCGCCTGACCCTCATTTGGCTCGGCGACATAGAGAAACACAGATGCATCATCACAAACTAGCTGCGTATGCAGAAGGGTAGAGACCGTCTTCCATAGGAGACAGAAGCAAGCAGTGCTATACATATGTCGAGCGGAGGTACGCAGCGAGACAGGAGGCGCAGTTTGAAGACAATTCAAACAGCAGAATCACTTACTAAACACTCAATGGCCTTGTCCCTCTAAACTGTCAAGTAATGTCTGAAAATGCTGATTTGGGCAGTGAGGCCGAGGCTTTACGGCAGCGTGAAGTCGAACGACCAGAATTCAATACCTATAATGTTTCATGGTGGACTGAGGACACTGAAGCTGAGTTTGCGTGAGAGAATCAGATAGAATGAGCAGGCGTATCGAGGCATTCAGCGCAATTGGTGGGAGGTAAGTGCAGTTCGAGTGACAATCTAGAATCACCACGGACACTGGGATAGCATTGACTCAATATTCTATCATCTTTGAGCGCAGATAAGCAGGAGAACACAGCACTCCAGGAAATGCACTGAAAGTTGAGAAGATCATACTCCCTGTTCCCGGCCTTCCACAGCCATCCTCCGTTACTCGCAGAGACTTCCATCACTGATATGCTCGATACAACAGCCTGATCTCTTCCACACCATGCAGATTGGGGTTGTTGACAAAGGTCATATAGGCTCGAGGGGCTGAAAGATTCATGTTGTCAATCTGAGTTACCGATGGTTCACGTGACTGAACGAAAGAGGCTCGGTTTTATTATACACCGCGCCGACACTATACCGAAACGGGAAGAATGTAAATTCGAACGGTGATTGGCCAAGACGAATGTCCAGCCCATCAGCAGTAAATGTTATGCGGTGAATGACCTGAAGGCCTGACTGACTTCAATCAAAAGTAACAGCCTTATTTTGTCGATGCGACTGTGCTTCACTCTGGATCATCCCCTTTACTGGCCGCCCTCCGTTGTCTGTGCAGCAGCTTCTTCCCTGGACTTCCAATCAGGAGACCGCATATGCGGGTTCGCTGCAAGTTGCACCAATTATATTTACGCCCTGCAAGGCGAACGTGCATAGTACATGACACATCGGTACCTGGTGCCACCTCACATGGCTGGAGCTCTCTAGCTCAGGCAGCGCAGCATGGTCTCCGCCGCCACTACTAAAGTGTCTGCTGTACCACGTCGCCATCACACAAATCGTTCCAAATCCTACCCCACCCAACACCAAGCAGACGACTATCATGCGAGTTTCAGTACTTCCGAACGTAATGAGAGCTTGACCAAATCAACTGTTGATGGGTTTCGAACGACTCGCGCGGAGTACTACGATAGACGTCCGGGACTTCGAAGATCTTGCACACAAAAAGAGATGGCGGGAAGGAGCAGGAGAAGACGGGATTCGGAGTCTATTGCTGATTCGATGAGGGACACCAAAGCTTCTGTAAGAGAAGGCCGAAGATGGCAGGAGAACGAACGTTCATTGGGGCGTGAGACACCCAGGAGAAGGAGCCATGAGGTTGAGGAGGTCGTGTATGTGCACAAAGGCACCGGGAGGAGAGTATCAGAACCTCCTAGATCGCCGACCACACGAAGATCCAGTCATTTGGGCGAACCAAGTAGGACAAGAGACGAACGGTCAGTGCCAGCCAGGACAGAACCCTCGAGACGAAGATCCGAAAAGAGGAGCTCTCATCACTACGAGCGCGAGCACATCCCTCTACGAAGCGAGAAGCGTTCCATATTAGAGTCTGTTCAAAGATCTTCAAGGGATCGTCCGGCAGTCGAGAGGCATGTTTGCACCCACAACCAAAGGAAGTGTTACTAACATTGGTATAGGAGCGCCTCTGTGCGAGAGCCACCCCCAGCCTCGATGAGTAGGCCTTCCTTAAGGCGAAGTCAAACCAGTGCACGCAAGTCGCGACCTTTGGAGCAAGATCCCCCACCATCACCATATGTAGCACAACGGGTGGAGAGGACAGCCTCAGTCAGACGCCCTGAGCGCCCATCCAGCTTCCTCGGCTCCATCTTTAGTTCTTCTCGACCACAAGCCTCTTCCAAACCTCTAGCCTTGCCCAAGCCACAAGATACTCCTCGTCCTGCTTCTCGTCCTCCGGCTCCTCGCCCGGTTCCACGGCCGCAACCAAAGCCCGAGAAACAGTGAGTCCCTCTCCAATTCACCACCGTGCCACAATCCCACTAACATCAACGTTCTATCAGAGTCGAATGCCTCACCTGCCTGGATGAATATCCCGTAAGCAAAACCGCCCACCTACTCTGCGACCACCGGATGTGCCACTCCTGCCTCCGCCGCATCTTCACCCTCAGTATTACCGATCCCCAACACATGCCCCCTAAATGCTGCACCACGGACCACATCGACCTCAAACATGTCGACAAACTCTTCGACCTTAAATTCAAGAAACAGTGGAACCAGAAATACCGTGAATTCACAACCAAAAACCGCATCTACTGCCCCCAAAAGAACTGCGGCGAATGGATCAAACCCTCCAACATCCACACAGACATCTCCGGCGGCGCCAACAGCGGCCGCAAATACGGCAAATGCTCCCGCTGCCGAACCAAAGTCTGCTGTACCTGCAACAGCAAATGGCACACCTCCCGCGCCTGCCCCAAAGACCCGGCCACGCAAGAATTCATCAAGATCGCCAAGAAGGAAGGCTGGGTAACATGCTTCAACTGCAAAGCGACCATCGAACTCAAAGAAGGCTGCAACCACATGACCTGCCGCTGCCGCGCCGAATTCTGCATGATCTGCAGCAAGCGCTGGAAAACCTGCGACTGCCCCTGGTTCAACTACGAAGCAGTCGAAGCGGACCGACTCCACCACATGGGCCCCGCCTTCCCCCGGCGCGTCCCCCTCGACTTCCCCCACCACCCGCACCCCCCTTTCCGATACCAAGAAGAACTCGACCGCCGCCGCGACCAAGAACGCCGAGACGAGGCCTTCGCGCGCCGCATCCAAGTCCTCGGCCTGGACGACGAGGACGACCTCGAGCCCGCGGCGCAGGAATGGGCCACCGGCAACGCGGCCGCCCATCTGATGAACGAGCACTTCGTCCGCCGCGCGCAGGATATCCTCTCGGGGACGTACACCCCGCAGCAGCACGAAGCCGCCGACCGCCTCGTCGCCGAGCACCACCGCCACAACAACAACAACAACAACAACAACAACCGCTTGCACCCCCCCCCTCCTCCACGCCCACAACCCCAACCTCAACAGCACAGACCCGACCCCGCCCCCGAGCCCGCGCTCAGACGCCACACCCCCGCCTCGCGCGCCCACAACCAAAACCCGCATACGAGGGGAAGCGAGCGCGTCGTGCCTGCGCGGCGGACGCATGAGTATGCCGCTGAGGCTGAGATGCATCGACCGGACGATGGGAATGGGGGGAGGGGAGGGAGGGCGAGCATGCTGGCTGGGATTACGGCGGGGACGGGGGAGGGGAGGGTGCATGAGTGGCGGAGGCATGTTGTCGTGGGGGTTTGAGAGTGCGGGTGGGGGGGCGCGTGGGGTTTTGGGGAGCGGGAAAGTTGAGTCTCCTTGTTGGAGGGGGAGAGGGTAAGGGAAGCTTCTTCAGTTTATGATATGTATCTGCGGGATCGAGTGCGTATGCGTCTGGCGTTGGATGCTGTGATGTGATGTGACGATAGTGCTTACGATCTGAGCGAGCGATCTAATAGCGTGCGTTGTGCTCTTTGAAGGATTTATGTATGAGGTGATTTGCGATAGCTATTTGCACACTACGGCGGTATTTCGAACGAAGCTCTTTGGCGAGATTGGTACAATGATCTATGAAGGGAGAAAGGGATAGCGAAGCCATTTGATATGTGCATCCTAGACAATCTATGATACCTCGCAGCATTCTATTCGTCTGACTTACAGTAGACTGATAAACTACCTTACTTTCCCGAAGAACATGTCAAAGAGGGCAACCCCCCCCAGGTGGAAGTATCTACCCGAAACCGTTTGTGCTGAAAAGGTAGTCCTTCGCCACGCAACCCTTTGAACGCCAAAACGCTCTTTTCCTGCCTGAAACTCAGCCTCCCCTTTTCAAAATGTACACATGACGACCCAGCCCCTCAGAATTTGGAAACAGCAATAGCAATAGCCTGGCTGTGGCTGTGGCTGATGCTGACATCGACGTCCTTGAAACCGGCTTTAGCGGCTGCGGCTTTGGCGTCGCCGTGGAGCTGTATTTGAGTCAGTGATTCACTTCTTCGAGCATCTCTTGTTTAGGGGGTGAGTGGAACTTACGGTCACAACCGGCGCACCCTTTTCATCATTCCCAATCTCAATATCCTTCAGCGCGGCCCCAGCTCCCTTGCCCTCCACCCCCAAGCTCTTGAACACAGCTTCCTTCGCTGACCATTTCCCCGCAAAGCTCGCTTGAGGGTGGGGCGCTTTGCGGCAGTATGTCTGCTCGGCGCTTGTGAAATTCCGCTCGATGAAAGTTTCGTTTTCGATGTTGATGGCTTCGACGCTCTCGACGTCAACGCCGATTTTGGAGTTTGCGGTCGCGGTGGCTTTGGCAAGAGATTCGACGGTTTGTCTCGTGTGCTCTGTTTTGGCGTCCTTTGTTGGTTTTTGGGCGTGTGTGGCATATGTGAGCGTGTGGGACTTTTTGTCCATTGAGACACGCGAGGTGGGGTCGAGGAAGACTTGGCTTTGCTGGTTGTCGGCGTAGGGAGAGTGGGTTTTGGCGACGAACATGGTGTTCGTGATCATGCCGTTGTGGAAGTAGCGGTAAGCACGCTTTTGACGTGCCTGTACTTTCTGTTTGTAAGTCTGGTACTGGGCTTGGTCGAGAGTGGCAAAGAGGTATTTGGGGTGGATGCCTATGGCTTGGGCACCTTTTTGACCGAAACCGAAGGAGGTGACTGAGAAGGCTTTCACTCCATCGGTTTGGATCGAGCGACTGGGGTAGACGATGTAATCGAATTTCTCCATGACTTTGTCGACGTTGTCGGCGTTCCGGTTTCCGGGGACGAGGCCGCTGTTGAGAACTTGGAGACAGCCGTTGAACATCCAAGCACCAGCTGCACCCTTGGGGTGGCCTGTTAGGTATTTTTGGAAGATACCGAGGAGAGCGTTGCCCTTCTTTCGGCCAAGATGCTTCATTTGCTGGCAGATGACATCGGACTCGTTCTTATCGTTTGCAACGGTTGATGTACCGTGGAAAGATGCAACGCCCAAGTCGTCGATCGTGAGACCCCAAGTTGCGAGTGCCCCTCTCAATGGCGCAATCCTTGAATCTTGCTTCCAGAACTTATTTCCTAGGCTAAACGTGGCATCCTTCTCTTGCCGTATCGCTTCTCGGTCAATATGGCTGGCCCGGTCTTGCATGTAATCGGACTCATTGAACTCTGAGCCTTGCGACTTCATGGCGGAGACTTCTTCTTGCAAGTACATCAATTCAGATTCATGCCACTGTTTGATCTGAGCTTTGCGGAGATTTAATTGTCGCTTTCGGTATTTGATGTCCAGAAGGGGAGATGGGAATTTCCCGGGAACTTCTCGGGCAGTGGTAAGAACACCTTGCCCAGGAGCTGGCACAGATCTGCCAATCTTGTCCGTGGCAGTGGCGGTAAGACCCAGAATACCATAGATAGGCACACCCATATCAAGAGCGAGCTGTGCGCACATGATGACTTGCATACCACATCCTTGTGATTCCATAAATCCATTTCGTGTGGTTGTTGTTGGACGCGACATCTCCTTTGGTGTTCTGCCATGAGCAAACTCGTCCTCAGCATTGCTCGTCGCCTTCATGTTGGCGAATTCATATGATCCTTCCTCTTGGAAGTCATCGAAACCACCAACGAAGCACACTCTAGCTTTGCCTTCCAAAATCGTCTCGTACCCAATGTCCACCGACTCAACAGCGGTAGCACAGGCACCCACGGGAGTCTTGATAGGACCAGTCGAAGATAATAGCAACATGTTAACCCAGGCACTCATAGTGTTTATGAAAGACTCCTGCAAAATGTCTTTCTGAAGTGGCTTGTCCATGAAGCGGTCCTTGTACATACCCCGTAACGCAGTTGTGCCTCCAATGCCAGAACCAATACAATTCCCAACCTCAGAGATATGTACGTATTTGTAGAATTCGTAGGGATCCGTGATACCAGATGCAAGAAGTGATTCAACAGTGCAGACAAGTACATAAAGTGTAACAGGATCGACCTGAGAGATGATGTCGTCCGGAATACCGTATGTTTTGGCGTTCCACCCGGTGGGGATTTGACCTGCAACCAGACGATCGAATTTCAGGGCCTTGGGAATGTGAAGCGATGCCCCTTTCTTGAGGCGCACAGTATATTCGCCTGACTCGGCGACCACGAACACCTCAACTTTGTCACCATGTTCACGTTTGAATTCTTCTGCAGTCTCCTTGGACGACTCAAAGGGATCAAGGTCCTCCTGAATGACAATCTCCTGGAGGAGCTGCTTCTTGTTGGGATCGTATCCGTTGAAGAGCTCAGGCTCTATAAGACGGATACCGGCGTGGTCAAGGATGTGCTTCTCATATTTGCCCTTAATGTCCTTGTCTTCGACAGGATCGCCTGTCTTGGCATCAACCCATCCTGAATATGACTTGCCTTTCAATGGACCGTTGTGATTTTTGATGAGACCCATAATCCAGGCCATTTCAATGCAACCTTCGAGAGAGAATTTGCCGTATGCTTCCATCTCCCACCGCGTCCGTGAATTACCCCAAGGCCCAACTTCGGAGAAGCCAGTGACCACAACAACTTTGTCGAGATCTACCATACCCTTGAGATTCCCGTTAAGAGGCTCGACCTCAGTCTTCCAGTCCGGCAATTCTGGGAATTGGAACTTGATGTTCGCGCGTGGTTCAACTGTCACCTTCTTGTACAAAGCTTCGCTCTCTTCACCGTTGATGATTTTATTCTCGATCGCGGTCTCCTTGGTGACAGCTTTTCGAACTTCGCTTGTTTCCATAATTTCTTTGCGGAGGTTGGTCATTACGTCCTTCAGATCAGGGATAAATTGCAGTCCACCGTTGAGATCTGCGAAAACTGGCTCGACCTGGCACAGGTTGACGATAGTTGGGGCCATCAGACCGAGGATGTTGAAGGCCATCTCCTGTTGGGAGAACGTCCGCACACCATATCGCTCAACGCCCTCTGCAACAATGTTATTGCCAGACATGAGGCCAGTACCACGAGTCCACCCAATGACTGCGCCACAAATTGTTAGATAGTCACTCCAAGTCTCAGAGTGCCATCTATTGAAAAGAGTCTCGAGGGCCAACTTGGACTCGGAATACAGACCATCGTTGCCAAAAGTACCGTGATTGGGGGAGAGTGGTAGGACGACCTGTGCTGGGCGCGTTGCGAAACCTCGACTCTCCTTCTGCGTCTTAATGCACCCAAGCAATCTCAAAAGATTGGTCAGCATGATCCGATGAGCGAGTTCGGACTTCGAATCGATACTGTCAATCTCGCGGCCGTTCTCGGGGATTGCAGCGAATGGTACGACGTAATCCAGATCCCATCCGAGACAACCCTTCTTGGTATCGTAGATATATTCAATGAGCGCCTCGACATCTTGCTTGCTGCCTTGGTTAAAAGGCACCACGACAAGCTGGGAGCCACTGGAGCCGTAGCGCGCATACATCGATTGATAGTATTCAGTCACCTCACGTGAAAACCTGCTGGTCGTCACAACGACCTTAGCGCCACCACTAATGAGTCCTTGAAGGACTTCGGCACCAATGGAGCCAGCACCAGCCCCAGTCATCAAAGCGTTCTTGCCTTGGAAAGTAACTCCAGACTTGGCGGCTTGCTCCAATCCATCCAGATACATGCCAGTGAGCTTCTTGCTGTATTCCCAGCCGTGTTCGTCTTTTCTCTTCAAGTGCAAGAATGGGATTGTCTCGACTTTGCCTTGTTTGAGCTGCCCATTTGCGTTGGGACGAGAGCCGTTCTTGCCACCTTTTTTGGCATGACCGTTCATCTTGGTGTTTCCGTTTTCGAGGGGCATGATCTGGCCCTCATTCATAGCTAAGGACCGGAAGACATTTTCGTAGAGCGACCTGATTTGAAGCTGGGAGGTTTTCGAGAGTTTGTGTTGTTGTTTGATAAGCTTGTATATCCTGCTGAGGTCGTTTTGTACCTTTGTGCGGTTGCTATATTCCGAAATTTTGCCTCCATCAGCCATTTCGCGGACGTAATGCTCGAGCTTCCGTGCGCTGGTTCGAGGTGTCTCCACATAATCTAAATTGCCCCTACCATCGACTGTGGTCTGTGGCCCAGTCGGTAATGACACATCCTTGTAGACTGGCGCTTCGCCAAGAACATCTTTGCAATTGTCGATCAGTTGTTCTCCGAGCTGTTTCGCTAATTTGTATGTTTCGCCTCGCTCTGTGGGGCAAGTGTCCATATGGTACTGCATAAAGTCAAGCAGAAGAGGGTTGGAGCGGTTCATGATGCGAATGCATCGGCTGACAATTTCGCGATCCACGGCCTGTAATCGTCCAAAGATGATGTCGTAGTACATGGAAAGGGCATCTTGACGTGCCCAATTCCAGGCGGAGTCATATACCCTCGCTTTGAGCTGATTGAATGAAGGTTCGATGCCATTTGCATAGAACTCGCCATGTTCTGTGTTCCAGAGATCCAACTGTGCTTGAAGGACCTTCTGTGACTCTTGAGAACCAACAAAAGCCTTGTCGCCCGCTCGGAGGTCCATCTTCAAATATCGAGCGAAAAGCTCCAATTGCTGCTTGAACAGAGCTTTCTGGTCCTTTGTCAGGGCATCAATGGCAGCTGGGTCCATCATCATCCCTCCACCACCTGCACCACCGTCACCACCAGCTGTGGGCGTCGAGAGGCTAATGCCGGCATTAGCTGCGTATTTGTTCGAGGTGTCGTCGAGGTATGCCTTGGCATCGCTCTCTGAGCCCAACCGAGACCCAGGTTCCATGGTAAGAGCCAGAAGTAAAACGCCGTCCTGTCGTCCAGAAGCTAGGCCCCATCGGGTCTCTAGATACTTTCGAACAGCGGTAATGTTAAAACCTCCCGGCATTTTCGAGGACACGAGTCGAGCGACCAACGAAGACGATTGCTTGCCCAATTCGCCATTGAACGTTGTTTGCATGGAAGCACCTAATTCGTCCAAAGGCGTATCTTCTGGTTTCTCTGGTGTAGATCCAAATTCCTTGCCTAGGTCTCCCAAGATCTCATTCTGTAGAGTTGATTTACCTAGGAGACAGAAGAAGTTAGCACGATATCATGGAAGGTTGAGTTGGGAGAGAAACAATATTACCTCCAACAAGGTCTTTGATAGCTTTGCTAAGTGGAATTTCTGAAAGTGGTTTCTTGAGCTTCTGGGCGATCAAAGATCTGACAATGTCCACCGCCTGAACAGGCTGGTCGGCAACAGCAGCTGCCGGACCAGAACTAGGTGGAGGTCGGGGTGCTGCCGCTGCTGCGGGAGTCGATGATTGACCAGGGGCTGAAGAGGAGCTTGGAGTAGCCTCCCCACCGGCTGGGGGAGCTTCCTCCTCGACCACCGGATCAACATCGTAGTATATCTCTTTCGCATCTTTGTTGTAGCAAAGGATTTGACGTTGCACGTTCTTTGCAGCATCGTACGCCTCGTATTTTGACGCAAGAGTTCGCTTGGCCATACCACCAAGCGTGTCTGCTGGGCCCACTTCGACAATTCGTTCTGTCAACTGGTCCGCGAGTATGACATCTTGCGTTTCTATCCATCGCACGGGACTCGCAAATTGGTATGCCAACAACTCAACCAAGAGCGTGTGTGCAAGTTCTTGTTCGACTTCGGGCGTCATCGCGGTGGGATTTTACGTCCAAAGGACGGAGAAGATAGGATTTGTAGGTAGGAGACAATGTGTTCGAGGTGTTTAAGTAGGAGAGTGTCTCAATTTCTCATGGTGGGGTCCGGCACTTGTGTGCAAGTCGATTCAAGGCTCGAGGAGGGAAAATAGGCGGGAGTAGTAAAGGTAAATTTCTTGATGTAGCTTTTTTGGAAGGGAGAGGTGGAAGGTAGTACAGTAGATGAATTGTGAGAAATGGAAAAAGATGGAGGTATCAATTGACTAGGCTGGTGGTGTAAGCAGGTAGAGAAGGTGTTGAGAGGTAATTCCGATCATTCTCGAGGGTTGATATCAAGAATGGCAGCTTGTATTTTGAAGCAGTGTTGGGTGGAAGAACGCGGAGAAAAGAGCATTAGAGTCCGGCTTCTGCTTCCTCAAAATTTAGGTGGTTGAGGGAACTAATCCACACTAGAGCCGGGAAGGACTAGTGGCTAACTTTTAATGTTTTGGCGAATGGCTCACCGGGTGGTCGGGAGGGGAACTACAAATGCCCGAAATGCAGGAGACTGGTGGTGAAATCTCAATACTCAACGTCGTTCAGTGTAAACACATTATGGCGAGAGGTTTGTGCATGAAAGAATCGTAGAAAGTACAGGTAGGTAGGCAATGGTGCACTCTCCCACCAAAAATTCTATGTTTGAAGCTGGCCTTTGATCGATATTGCCCAGTGGAATTGAAATGGGTAACGGACTGCGGGGCGATTCCGGGTTTTTTCCCTCGCCTGCCAGCCGCTAGAGCTCAAGCTCTCAACGCTTCAATGGGCATCGAAGAATTAGAAGTAGCTCGTTTTTTCAACACTTCTTTTTTGTATCAATACTTTCATAGGGCAGTCATCCCCGGTCGACCATCGTAATACTTGCAAATCGTCCAGGTCTGACCTTCATTGTCTGTACAATCGCCCTTCAATTCCTTTCCTCTGCCCGATACCATCAAACTCCACCAAGCTCCATATGAGCGCCTCCAACCTTGTTCATTGGATCTAGAAAGTTAGTATGTACGGACATTGTGCGAGCTAATTCACTGATGTCGATCCAGAAATCTTCACCGCTACCTCCATCCTTACATTCTCCCATTCCCCCTCCCCCCCATAACCCCCCTTCCAAGATGTACGGCACATCTGGCACAGGCGCGCAGACAGGTGTCTCAACGCCTCGCTCTTCCTCATCCTTAAGACCACTCACCCTCACGCATGGCTCGCTCGAGCACACCCTCCTTATTCCCACCGCCTTCCACTTCTACGCCTCACAATTAAAAGATGGTTTTGTTGCAACACTACCCACACCCACCGACGAACTTGCGCAGGACGATGAGCCTTCGTCAGTTGCCGAGCTTGTGGCAAGATATCTGGGCTACATTGCGTCAGAAGTAGACGCAGGTGAGGGGGAGGCCCATGGCACGTTCGAGGAAGTGCTCAAGCTTGGTTTGAACGAGTTTGAACGAGTATTTCTCCTCGGAAATGATGTCCATGCGCTGGCCACTTCTTTGCCAGGAATAGCACAAAAGAAATTGTATGTGATCCAGTCATATTACGCAGCGCGGGCCAGCACCAATCGACCTTTACGATCTCACGCCTCAGCTCTCTTCAGAGCAGCTAGTGATGGCGAAGCAAAATTATACGCCATCTTCGGTGGCCAAGGGAATATTGAGGAATACTTCGACGAGCTTCGTGAAGTATCCACAACTTATCCCTCCTTTGTGGCGACGCTGGTGGAAGACTCGGCGCAGCTCCTTCTATCGCTCTCTAAAGATCCCCGAGCAGAAAAGCTATACCCCAAAGGCCTTAACATCATGCAGTGGCTCCACAACAAAGATACCCAACCTGACACTGACTATCTCGTTTCTGCTCCCGTCAGTTTACCCCTGATAGGGCTTGTCCAACTTGCGCATTACTTGGTCACCTGCAAAACCATGGGACAGACGCCTGGGCAAGTGAGAGAATACTTTAGCGGTACCACAGGGCACTCGCAAGGTATAATAACAGCTGCAGCGATTGCAGCCGCAGACTCCTGGGAGGCTTTCCACCAGACCGCGAAGAATGCTCTTGTGATGCTTTTCTGGATCGGCTCTAGGAGTCAACAAGCCTACCCACGCACATCTCTAGCGCCATCAACGTTACAGGACTCAGTCGACCACGGAGAGGGATCCCCTACTCCAATGCTTTCTGTCCGAGATCTCTCGAGAGCCGCACTCCAAGAGCACATCAACACCACTAACCACCATTTACCCGAAGATCGCCACATTGCCATTTCATTGGTTAACAGTGCGAGGAACTTCGTCGTGACCGGGCCGCCGATTTCGCTATACGGTTTGAATCTGCAATTACGGAAGGTAAAGGCACCCACAGGACTTGACCAAACTCGGATTCCATTCACAGAGCGAAAAGTCCGATTTGTAAACCGTTTTCTGCCAATTACCTCACCTTTCCACAGCGTCTACCTCACCGAAGCCGAAAGGCACATACAAGAAGACCTGAAAGATATCAAAATCAGTGTGAAAGATCTCGAAATCCCGGTGTACAATACGGCTACCGGCCTGGACGTTCGCGAAGAGGGTGAAGACAACATCGTACCGGCTCTTATTCGTATGATCACACAGGATCCTGTGAACTGGGAGAAAGCCACGGTTTTCCCGAATGCGACTCACATCGTGGACTTTGGCCCAGGTGGAATTTCTGGACTCGGTGTCCTCACTAATAGAAACAAGGAAGGAAGTGGCGTACGGGTCATCCTTGGGGGTGCCATTGATGGCACGAACACCGAAATTGGCTACAAGACAGAATTGTTCGATCGTGATGAAGAGCATGCGGTCAGATATGCTGTGGATTGGGTCAAAGAGCATGGTCCAAAGCTCATCAAAACATCGGCAGGCCAGACCTTTGTCGATACAAAGATGAGCAGACTTCTCGGCGTACCTCCCGTCATGGTGGCGGGGATGACTCCTTGTACTGTGCCCTGGGACTTTGTCGCTGCTACAATGAAAGCCGGATATCAGATCGAGCTCGCAGGTGGAGGGTACTACAACGCAAAGACCATGACCGAAGCTCTCAAAAAGATTGAAAATGATATTCCAGCTGGTCGTGGCATTACAGTCAATCTCATATACGTCAATCCTCGAGCTATGGCTTGGCAAATACCCTTGATCGGCCAACTCCGTGCGGATGGTGTCCCCTTTGAAGGCTTGACCATTGGTGCTGGTGTGCCTTCGATCGAGGTCGCAAATGAGTATATCGAAACTCTAGGCATCAAGCACATTGCTTTCAAACCAGGCTCCGTCGAGGCAATTCAGCAAGTCATAAACGTCGCAAAAGCCAATCCACATTTCCCAGTCATCTTACAGTGGACTGGAGGCCGTGGTGGTGGCCATCACTCGTTCGAAGACTTCCACCAGCCAATCTTGCAGATGTATGGACGAATCAGAAGATGCAGCAATCTAATTCTAGTTGCTGGAAGTGGTTTTGGTGGCTCTGAAGACACCTACCCTTACTTGACAGGCGCATGGTCTTCAAGGTTTGGGCTGCCTCCAATGCCGTTCGACGGATGCCTTTTTGGTAGCCGCATGATGACCGCCAAAGAAGCCAAAACATCCAAAAACGCAAAGAAGGCCATTGCCGAAGCCGAGGGCGTCGACGATAGCCAATGGGAGAAAACTTACAAAGGCCCAGCGGGCGGTGTCATCACAGTACGGTCCGAAATGGGCGAACCAATCCACAAGCTTGCAACAAGAGGAGTTAAATTTTGGGCGGAGATGGACCAGAAGATCTTCAGCCTAGACAAAGCGAAACGCGTTCCGGAACTTAAGAAACAGCGCGAGCACATCATCAAAAAGCTCAACGATGACTTCCAGAAGGTATGGTTTGGCCGGAACTCCGCTGGTGAGGTTGTTGATCTCGAAGACATGACATATGGCGAAGTCGTGAAGCGCATGGTAGATCTCATGTACGTCAAACATGAGTCTCGTTGGATCGATTCATCCTTGGAGCGCTTGACCGGAGATTTTATTCGTCGTCTCGAAGAGAGATTCACGCCCACTCCTGGAAAATCATCCCTGGTCCAGAGTTACTCAGAGCTCGACGAGCCCTACAAGGTGGTCGATGATGTTCTGGAAACCTACCCAGAAGCTAGTCAACAGCTTATCAACGCTCAAGATGTACAGCATTTCCTTCTGCTCTGCCAACGGCGGGGCCAGAAACCTGTTCCGTTTGTTCCTTCGCTAGACGAGAACTTCGAATACTACTTCAAAAAAGACTCGCTTTGGCAATCTGAAGACCTTGAGGCTGTTGTGAATCAAGATGTTGGCAGAACGTGCATTCTTCAAGGGCCAACCGCTGCCAAATACTCCAACACGATTGACGAGCCAATCAAGGATATCCTGGATGGAGTTCACGGCGACCACATCAAAAGCCTGACAAAAGACATCTACAAGGGCGACGAATCTTCTATTCCAACAGTCGAGTACTTCGGAGGTCAATTGATCCTGGAGGACGCAGCTGACGAAGAAATGGACGGCCTGGCAGTTTCAAAGGACAACGAGCGCATCACCTACCGACTTTCCCCGGCTCCTAATGCTACGCTGCCCGACCTGGAAGCATGGATCCACGCTCTAGCCGGCAAGACATACAATTGGAGATATGCTTTATTCACGACAGAGGTCTTCGTTCAAGGCCAGCAGTTCCAAACAAACCCTGTGAAGCGCATTTTTGCGCCAACGAAAGGCATGCTTGTCGAAATCCTGCGGCCTAACGATCATGAAAGTAGCATCATCACTGTCAAGGAGCCATCGCAATCTGGAAAGATGATCAAAACAGTTGAAATTCGCTTGACAAAGCAGAAAGAAATCATCGTTAACCTCCTTGAAGAGAGGACTTCTGAGGGAGGAGCAGTAGCCCTGCCCTTGAAGTTCACCTACCATCCAGAGACCGGCTATGCACCCATCAGAGAGGTCATGCAAGGCCGAAACGACCGGATCAAGGAATTTTACTACCGAATCTGGTTTGGAGCAAACGAGAAGGTGCCTTTTGAAACCCCTGCAACTAGCACATTCGACGGTGGACAAGCCACAGTGACCAGTCAGGCCATTGCAGACTTTGTGCATGCTGTCGGAAACACTGGTGAAGCGTTTGTTGATCGACCTGGTAAAGAAGTCTTCGCCCCTATGGATTTCGCCATTGTTGTTGGGTGGAAAGCAATCACAAAGCCGATCTTTCCGCGCTCAATTGACGGCGATCTACTCAAGTTAGTTCACCTGTCGAATGGATTCCGTATGGTCCCGGGAGCCGAGCCATTAAAGAAAGGAGATGTGTTAGACACTACGGCGCAGATCAACGCCGTCATCAACCAAGATTCAGGCAAGATGGTAGAAGTCTGTGGGACCATCAAGCGCGACTCAAAGCCTGTGATGGTGGTGACGACTCAGTTCTTGTATCGTGGTGCGTACACAGACTTCGAGAATACGTTCCAACGCAAAGACGAGACACCAATGCAACTTCACCTGGCCTCATCGAAGGACGTCGCTGTTCTGCGGTCCAAAGAATGGTTCAACATGGATGAAGGCAACATTGACTTGCTTAACCAAACACTGACTTTCCGTTTGCAAACCTTGGTCCACTTCAAGAACAAGACCGTCTTCAAGTCTGTGGAAACGATTGGAGAGGTGCTACTCGAGCTTCCTACGAAGGAGGTCATTCAAGTGGCATCGGTGGATTACCAAGCCGGTGTGTCACACGGTAATCCTGTGATTGACTATCTTCAACGTTGTGGCTCATCGATCGAGCAACCTGTCAACTTCGAGAACGCCATTCCCCTGAGTGGAAAGACTCCTCTGGTTCTTCGAGCCCCTTCATCCAATGAGACATATGCTCGTGTTTCTGGTGACTACAACCCCATCCATGTTTCGCGCGTTTTCTCCACCTACGCCAATCTCCCTGGTACTATTACGCACGGAATGTACTCCAGTGCCGCTATACGAAGCTTGGTCGAGACTTGGGCTGCTGAGAACAACGTTGGTCGCGTTCGAAGCTTCCACTGCAATCTGGTCGGTATGGTCTTACCAAACGACGACATTCAAGTCAAGCTGCAACACATTGGCATGGTCTCTGGTCGCAAGATCATCAAAGTGGAAGCAATGAACAAAGACTCCGAGGACAAGGTCTTGCTTGGAGAGGCAGAGGTCGAGCAGCCTGTCTCATCCTATGTTTTTACAGGTCAAGGGTCTCAAGAACAGGGTATGGGCATGGAGCTCTATGCTAGTAGCCCCATGGCCAGAGAGGTTTGGGATCGCGCTGATGCTCACTTCATGGAGAATTATGGTATGCGCCTTTAATCCCGACCATGCTAATCCAGTTGCACTGACTCCTCACAGGCTTCTCTATCACGAACATTGTGAAGAACAACCCTAAGGAATTGACAATTCACTTTGGTGGTCCTCGGGGTAAAGCTATTCGGGAGAACTATATGTCCATGACCTTCGAGTCAGTCAACGCTGATGGCTCGATCAAATCCGAGAAAATCTTCAAAGAGGTCAACGAGAACACCACGTCCTACACCTACCGGTCGCCAACCGGTCTCCTCTCGGCAACACAGTTCACTCAACCTGCCCTCACTCTCATGGAGAAAGCCAGCTTCGAAGACATGCGCTCGAAAGGCCTCGTCCAGAGAGACAGCAGCTTCGCAGGCCACTCTCTTGGAGAGTACTCCGCGTTAGCTGCCCTCGCAGAAGTCATGCCAATCGAGAGCTTGGTCTCCGTCGTCTTCTACCGGGGTCTCACCATGCAAGTGGCCGTCGAGCGCGACGCTGCCGGCCGATCGAATTACTCCATGTGTGCCGTCAACCCCAGCCGAATCTCCAAGACGTTCAACGAGTCAGCCTTGCAATACGTCGTCGAGAACATTGCAGAAGAAACCAAGTGGCTTCTCGAGATCGTCAACTACAATGTCGCAAACATGCAATACGTCTGCGCTGGCGATGTAAGTCATCCCCCACCCTCTCTCCCAAATCCCTGCTAACCCTATCCAGCTCCGCGCACTCGACTGCCTAACCAACGTCACCAACTTCCTCAAAGCCCAAAAAGTCGACATCCAATCCCTCACCGCCACCCTCCCCCTCGAAGACGTAAAATCCCAACTCGTCTCCATCATCCGCGAATGCGCCAAGCAAACCCTCGCGAAACCCACCCCCGTCGAACTGACCCGCGGCTTCGCCACCATCCCCCTCAAAGGCATCGACGTCCCTTTCCATTCCACCTTCCTCCGCTCCGGCGTCAAACCCTTTCGGAGCTTCCTCTTGAAGAAGATCAATCGCACCACCATCGATCCGGGCAAGTTGGTTGGGAAATACATCCCCAATGTGACGGCGAAGCCGTTTGAGATTAGCAAGGAGTACTTTGAGGAAGTGTATCGGTTGACGAATAGTCCAAGGATTGGGAGCGTGTTGGCGAATTGGGAGAGGTACGAGGGGGG
>JAABUQ010005709.1_pt1 | contig 19527 bp, 18 predicted proteins | sample 5560001 | NCBI WGS metagenome assembly JAABUQ01 (sample SAMN10711888, study PRJNA513371) | rock metagenome | isolation source: Antarctica rocks | place: Antarctica: Victoria Land, Finger Mt nord | collected 2015-12-18
AGTTTTCCTTGCGAGGGTTGACCAAAGCAGCGGGCGAGTGGTGTCTCGTCTGTCTAGCCTTCAACTTGAGGCGCTTAAATGTCCTCATGGCGACAGCTTAAACTTTTCTCCGACAGGCTGCTAGTTGGTGTGGGAGGAGATTGACTTTACGGTCAATCGCTTTCTGCTCCATGATTTCGCGGATGTAGTAATCAGCCAGGGGTTCCAGCTCAATCCGTGGAATATTGAGGAAGATATCTGTCCGGGGTGGGTCCGTCGCACTCAAGAACATCGGTACACCCTGGCGATTCAAAATTTTAAGCCAATCCCTGAACCTAGGGTCACATTGATCTGCGTCATCAATAACTACAAAGGCTTTATCATTCCCGGAATAATTGGTAGCCAAATGGTGGGCGATCTCTATCTTTAGCTGATCGGCACTCAAGGATTTTTGTGGCTGATCTACATTTTGTGGATCATTAAGCATCAGCTGCTCTGCCATGTGTTTGAGCATATTCTTTGGGGTGGCTTGCCCTAGCTTGATCACCGTGAACTCTTCCGCTTTAAGCTGTGAAACTACCTCAGTTACCAAAAGTGATTTGCCACTACCCTCGAAGCCAACTACCAGAATTGAGCTATCAGCCTTAAGACAAGCAACAACTCGCTCCAGCTCAGACTTTCTGTAGTGTTTGAGTTTAGGTACTAACGGAGGCGATTGTGCTTGAGCATCCGCAGAGCTGTCAGGTGTTGTGTCTGGTGTGTCTCGCTCCCTGTCTTCTGCCGACGGTGAATGTTTAGTAGGCTGTCCATCATTTGAACCTGCCTGTGTCTGCTGCTGGGGAGTCAGGCTGTTGAGCGTATAAACTATCACAAGTAATACCCAAGCACCCGTGAAAAAGGTGTGCCAAGGTATGACAACACTAGCTACAGCAGATAGCACAGCGAGCGCGAGCCAGATTAAACGTTCACGCTGCTGGGAGCGCTGCTTGAGGTAGGCGATTGATTCCTGCTGGAGTTGCTCAAGCCTAGCTAGCCCTGAGGTGGTTCCTGACGTGCGATTTTCAGGGCTTGAGAAAAAAAATGGTTGACGTTGTTGGCATCCGACCGTTTCTGCCTAGCCTGCCTGCAGTCTTCTCGGTGCTTGTGGAGTTCCTCTTTTAGCCCAGGGATGGTGAACTGTTCAGTCGATTCATAGATCAGTGTCAACGTTTCCTCTGCGGCAGCCTTGTTGAATGCACGCTTCTGGGCACGCTCATTAACTTCCTGAATGTCTGCGCCAAGAACCTGTTCCCCTTTTTCGGCCTGACGCTCCGCTACCCATTCTTGCTGACTTGACTCAGCAGAAATTTCAATTTCCTCAGCCACTATTAGCTCTTGCTGCGGTTGAGGTGTTGCGCTCACAAATGGGGCATCTGGCTTGAGCCGTACAATCGCCTCTCCTTTTGGCTCTTGAAGCGGGACAATTTCGCCAGACTCTATACGCTGCTGGACAAATTCTTCCGTTCTGCCGCCAGCTTTCAAATGGGTGTTTAGATCATCCATCAGCTGCAACTGCTCGGCATTAATAACAAAGTTTCTACCTTGGCGAACAGGTTTAATATACAGCGTGTTTAGGCGACTGTTTTTTGCTGTCTTCCCAATACCGTACCTTTTTTCCAGTTCATTCGTTAAAAAAATTTTATTTTTGTCTAAAGCATTTTCGGAAAAATTTTCCATTGTTTTTACTCCATTTTGGGGAACAAGTGATATTGGTTCAGTGGACGAGTACCATGCGTCCGGCGAACAAGTGATATTAGTTCAGTGGACGAGTACCATGCGTCCGGTGGACAAGTGATATTGGTTCAGCGGACGAGTACCATGCGTCCGGTGGACAAGTGATATTAGTTCAGTGGACGAGTACCATGCGTCCGGCGAACAAGTGATATTGGTTCAGCGGACGAGTGCCATGCGTCCGGTGGACATAAATATAGGTTCCCTTAAAATTACGGATAATTTATATGTAAATATAATCACTCAGTAAAGATTAAGTAAATTTTTCGAATAGACACTGATAGACTCTGCTCAGCAAGCTCAAGTAATGCGAAGACTAAGAAGTGAAGGAGAACTTAGGAACACAAGCAGTGAAAAATAATACTCCACAACCGCAGAGGTTTGTTGACATCACTCCAGCGATTATTATTGGTTTAATAGGAATAATTGCTTATAAGTTCTGGGTGCGATCGCATACTACAGTCAATTGGACACTACCGACCCAAATCCAGCACGCCCAATCACCAAATGGCCCAAGCCCTGAATCCCCAAATGGTTCAAGCTCAGTGCCTAAGGAAGATAGACCATTCCTGCCTAACCCCGAACTAACTCCAGGCTCGGTCTTTGTTGGAGTAAGTGCAGCTCAAGTATGTGTTCCTGGCTATGCAAGGAGCGTGAGGAACGTCCCACATGAGGAAAAGCTTGAGGTCTACCACCTGTATCAGATTCCCCACCATAAGCCAAGGTCATACGAAATAGATCACCTTGTGTCCCTGGAGCTTGGCGGTGACAACACCATGGCTAACTTATGGCCACAACCATATGAGGGACAGTGGGGTGCGCATACTAAAGACAGGTTGGAAAACGAACTCCACCGGCGCGTCTGTAATGGCTCAATGCCACTGGCTGAGGCACAAAGGGAGATTTACTCGGATTGGGTAGCAACTTATCGAAAGTATTTGGGCACCCCATGAGCGATTGCCTTCCTCGCATCGGTCTATTAGATTAAGGTTACGGAAACGGCCATTATCGTAACCTAAAAGAGGATGTACCAAGTTTGAGACGGTTTCGTTTCCTAGACAAAGTGAAAGTTGTCGCGGATTATAGCCCACAGCAAGAGGGGCAGTCTCCAGCTAAGCTAAGAGTGATATGATGCGACCAGGAAATTAGGTTGTGAACTATCTGTTTAATAAAGAGTTAGAGATTAGCCGAGGTCAAATAACAACGAGCCACCAGAGGAGGAGCGTTTTGTGATCATTGTTCATCATCTCAACAACTCGCGATCGCAGCGCGTGCTATGGGTGCTTGAGGAACTAGGTATCGAGTACGAGGTCAAGTTCTACGAACGCGATGCGAAGACGATGCTGGCACCGGCGTCGCTGCACCAAGTCCATCCGCTCGGCAAGTCACCGGTGATCGTAGATGCAGACCTCACGATCGCCGAGTCGGGTGCCATCATTGAATATTTAGTGGGTCGTTACGACAACGGTCAGCTAGTCCCGGCAATCGGTACGCCAGAGCGCCTGCGCTACACGTATTGGCTGCATTACGCCGAAGGTTCTGCAATGCCGCCGCTACTTCTTAGGTTTATCTTTGACCATTTCGGAATAGGGGACAGTGACGCTGTAAGCGCATTCATCGAGCCCCAAATCAAGCTTCACTTTGACTACATAGAAGGCGAACTCCGTAAGAACACATGGTTTGCAGGGGAGGAATTCACTGCCGCCGAGATCCAAATGAGCTTTCCCCTCGAGATGGTCGCCATGCTCCCCGAAGAGGTCGAGAACCGACCGAAGCTCAAGGAATTTCTTGATCGCATCCATGCACGGCCTGCTTATAAACGCGCGCTCGAGCGTGGAGGCAAATACGAGAATTTTTTCGTGAGTAGTCGATGAGTAGCCTGAGTACAAAACCAGCGGCTTTCACCCTCGCCATTGAGCGTGATATCTTGGCGGAACTGCTGGCAGATAAGCGCAGTGTCAACACTCGTCACGCTTATGCCAAAGACCTGAAAGATTTTTTCTTATCAGTTACTGGAAGGGAACCTGACTCGGCCTTGGTAGCTCAGTTTCTCCAACTGGACAGGTTCAGTGCGATCGCCCTAGTCCTGAAGTACAAGGCTAGGTTGATTGAAAAGGATCTGAAGGAAGCTACTATCAATCGTCGCCTGGCTGCAATCAAGTCACTGGTAAACTTTGCTCGTAAGGTCGGCAAGTGTGATTGGAGTCTGGAAGATGTCAAGGGTGAAAAGATTCAGGCTTACCGAGACACCAGTGGTATCAGTGCTGACGCATTCAAACGGATGTTAGCCATCCCGAACCGTGGCACCCTCAAAGGCAAACGTGATTACGCGATTCTCAGATTGCTATGGGAGTGCTGCCTACGACGTGCTGAGGTGAGCCAGTGTGACATCAAAGACTTGGACGTGGAGTCAAAAAGACTGTGGATTTTAGGTAAGGGTAAGGGTTTGCAGAAGACGGCAATCTCCCTCAGCCCCAAGACTGTCAGTGCCCTACAGGATTGGCTGCTGGAGAGAAAAGAGTTAAACGTTAATCAGCCGCTTTTCATTTCATTAGACCGCGCCAGCTACGGGCATCGATTCAGCACCACATCTATATATAAGTTGGTGGACGCAACAGCTGTAGCCGCTGGCATTACCAAAAAGCTGTCGCCTCACCGCATTCGGCACTCTGGTATTACAGCAGCGCTCGATGCCACGGGTGGTGATGTTCGCCGAGTGCAGAAACTCAGCCGTCACGCCAAGTTAGACACGCTGATGATTTACGATGACAACCGAACCAATCACCAAGGTGATTTGACAGAACTTTTATCAGGCATGGTGTGAGCAGCTATTGGGGGTACGCCAGGATGCCAAGATATTGAAGCCGTGCATTGCTCAACGACTCCACCAGCTCGTTGAACCATGAGCGAGTTGAAATTGAGAAACACTAAAATTTCATTGAGGTAGTTGTCAAATTATACTTTGATTGTTTTTCCGTCATGGCAATCACGCTACTAGGCAGACCCTATTCAAATGGCTGAAAGTCATCATTGGTCGCAAAGTTCAGAGTCCAGTAGTTAATCTCGTACTCAATTTCTATGAAAACTCCGACTTCTTCACCAAGAATGTAGTGTCTGGGCTTAGTCTCTCCAACAACCCACACCCTCAAAATATTGTCTTGCCGATTTGGATTATCTAAAGGAGGTGGATAGTGGGCTAATATTGCTTCGATTCGGCATTCAATGCCCTCCTGCATGGAAAGCATTAGATCCAACTCCTCAAAGGTGTATTCTTCCTCATCCTCAATCACGGCATCAGTCATGGCGTTCGCACTCCCTTAGCTCTACTAGTTAGCGTTTTTCCCAAACCCGAATCAGGTCATTCAAAATTTGCCCTGTTGTGTGAGCAGTCGTGTCTGACCGTCGTCATCCATGGCCCTTTTCTCCCCAGTCTCTCATCTTTGGCATACGCGCCAGTAGATGCCCGCAGGAAGTTCCTTGACTGCAACCCTGTGATGTGGATTTTCATTTTTGTTCATAGCGAACACTTCTATCCTTTATGGGAATCTCACAGCATCACCAATTAAAAACCCAAAAACCAAGTAACGAGTGTTGTCGATTTTGATTTCTACAGGTGTGGTTTAATAATACAGCTGTGTTCAATTGAACTTCTGTTTTTCGGCTTCTGACTCAGCATCCAGTAAACCAGCCAATGAGAGAATGTCTGATAGCCGGTAGAGGTAATAGTTACACCCATGTCTACGACTATGTTTAAAGTCAGCAGGTTCCAGTTTGTGTTTCTTTTTGAGCGCATCGAAGTTCTTCTCGCTCACCCCTAAGAGATCGGCAGCCTCTACCCTGGTCAGCAAAACTGTTTGATTAATTTGTTTAATTTGCTCTGATGTGATACCAGAGAGCCTGTAGTAATAAGGTTTCCCCAGCCTAGTGCGGTGGTCTGTGAGTTCGTTTGGGAAACTGATTGGCTGGATCAGCTTTAGTTCAATAGCAGCCTCAAACTGTTTTAAATGAAATAAGTCAACAACGGAAGCGAAAATTTGCGCGCGGGTAAGGAGGTTATTCTGAGCTGCCCATTCTAGACGACGAGCTTCAAGCTGATTCCATCTTTCATCTTCCTCCTTTTGCCTAAGAATTGCTATTTGAGCGATCGCCTCTTCAAGCAGCGCTCTTATCTGCTCATCGCATGTGGAGTATCGCCCCTTCTCCCTCAACCACCGTTCAGCATCTTCTGCAATTTCTCGTGCCTTCGCTTCATACTCCCGTTTGTTGTCAATAAAAGTGAAAAGGTTCTGTACCTCACCTAGTGTGTGGAATTTGCTAGAGCACCTTTGAAACACCCCCTTAGGTAATGTTGCCCAGGCGACCCCATCCTTCCGATTTACCCGATATCCGCCTTTAGGGTCAGGGGTTATTTCTAGATGGTACTTTTCGGCTTCACGCTGCAAGTCATGAAGTCGAAGTTTAGGTTTAGAGCCAACACCAGGCGTCGCATCATAGTGGCGCGTCTGCTCGGTCATTGCTGCCTCCCATCGTTTAGATTCGCTCTTAGAACCGCTCTTTCAATATCGAGAACGCTGTGCGGTCACCGCCCAGGCCCTGGAAGACAGGACTTCTGATAATAACTGCTCTATTATCCGCACCATTGGCTACTATTAACCGTGGCGATCAGACGTTGGCAAATATCGCAGCTATTCAGCCAGATCGCCTCCGATTCCGGGAGCTTTGGGCAGAGATCGCCAAGCGGTTCCCCGCCGAAACCGAGTTGCGTCACCTCCATTGCGGCAAAGCCGAGCGGCTGTTTGTCACGCTCAGTTGAACAATGTTGTACCTCCTAAAACGAATGATACGCAAGGGTAGCGCTAAGTTGAATGGTGGAACTCTATAACTAGTGGTTGACGCTTTGCAAGGGCGGAGGAAACCTACGGTCGGCTCGCGGGGGAGGGGTAAACCCCGCACGCGACCGACTGTACGCAAGTGACCTCATCAATCCACCACTTGCAGGACGATCTTGGTGCGCGTTTGACTGCTCTGACCAAGTTCATGAGCCCTGCGCGCAGAAGCAAGCGGCAGCACCGTATCGACGATTGTCTTGACCCGTCCGGCATCGATCAGTCTGGCGATCTCAGCCAACTGAGACCAACTTGGGTGCGAAGCCACGAACTGGCCTCTAACGCTATGCGCCCGCGCGACGTCTTCGTCAGGTGGCGGGGGGACAACCGACGCGAGAATGCCGCCTTTCTTGAGTACACCCCATGAGCGCTGCTGGGTGTCGCCACCGATGGTGTCAAAGACTACATCCACGTTCTGCACCACGTCTTCAAACCGGGTCTGATTGTAGTCGATAACTTCGTCGGCACCCAGTTCGCGCAGGAAATCGGCATTGTGGGCCGAGGCTGTCCCGATAACATGTGCGCCCTTGACCTTGGCAAACTGTACGGCCTTACTACCGACCGCGCCTGCTGCCCCATGGATCAAAACAGTCTGCCCGGCAGACAGACCTGCGACCTCAAACAACGACTGCCATGCTGTTAGCGCTACCAGCGGCACAGATGCGGCGGTCACAAAGTCCAGGGAGGCGGGTTTGTGGGCGGCGACAAAGGCGGGTATCGCCGCATATTCGGCGTAACATCCGCCTAATGGTCCCACCGCCGCGTACACCGCATCGCCCGGCACGTAGCCTTCGACACCGGCCCCGACTTGCTCCACGACTCCAGCCAAGTCCCAACCCAAAATATAGGGCAGGTGCGGAACCATGGCTTTAGCATCGCCGCTGCGCATCATCAAGTCGATGGGATTGACCGAGGCGGCGTAGATGCGCACGAGAATTTCGCGGGACTTTGGCTTAGGTCGGGGTACGTCTTCGTACTTGAGGACATCTGGCCCACCGTACTCGTGTATTTGCACTGCTTTCATTGTTGCCATTGTATGTCTCCAGTTTCATTCATAAAACCGTTGCATTGGGTTGCATACTGGAACGGCACTAACTTAAGGGAAGATTAGGCAGCTAGAGCTACCAATTGATGCCGGGTTCCACTCAAAAGAATTATGCTGATCTTAGTATTACGGTCGTCAGTGCCTCTACGTTTCCATTCCACATGATTTCCCCAGCAAGCAGCGATCGCGCATTACTCAGGCTTTTTGTTGCCTAAATCCCACTTGTCCCCATCGGGCGCATAAGCGTGGTTGGGGCAGGACAGGGGAGATTGACGAACGACCCACGCACAACAACTAATCCCACAACACCTGGATTCAAGCCTAACAACTGCTCCATCGCTCACTGGGTAGGGCACAACAACGAGCGTCAGAGTACCGACAAATCCCTATTACCGCTTAATGTAAAGGTTTGTAACGAAAACGGTCGCTTTACCAAAAATTTTTGGCTGATGTCTGAGAGATAAATAGAGGTTCGCTTTTGGGAAGCAGTTCACGAACTAACGCCCTTGTCGAACCCTAATTACTGAGTTCTACCACAAGCAACTGACGAAGCCTAAAAATATGCTGAACAAAACTTGCATGCTTGCCCTACTGACTATCGCTGCCGGTATCGGGTTTGTTTCTGCTCCGGTTCGAGCCCAGAATGCAGCATCTGTAGATCAGGTATCTGGTCAATATACTACACAAGTAGGCAGCGGCAACAGTTCTGTCAACGCAAGTGGGCAAACCGGCATTGTCTCGCAAAAACAGCCGACCATAGGCAGTGGAGTCAACGCCGCCCATCTTTTCCAAGGTAACTCACAAGAAGCTTTACAACAAGGTTGGGGCAATACATCTGTCCAAGGTAGTGCTCAAAGCGACACTATAAAGCAAGGTAACTCTTACCCCTACTACCCATACAGTGGTGGAATCAATGCCGCCGATCTTAGCCAAAGGAGCACTCAGGGATTGGGACAGCTAGGTACGGGCAACAATGCAGTTCAAGCAAGCGATCAAAGGAGTTTTGTCCCCCAACACTAGACAGTTGGCAGCCGAGCCAAGCTTGAGGCGGCCACTAAGCGCTCGCCTATGGTTGTATGGGCTCGCGCTGCTTTTAGGTCAGCTCCAGGTAAAGCCGATTTCCTGACTTAAAGTCTAAAAAATCGGCTGAGCCCCCTTATAACGAAGTTATCTACCTCATGAGTTCTAAAAAGTTAATCTCATTGTTGGTTGTTTCGGCTGTTCTCTGTGCCCCGGTGGTAGCTAGAGCTAGCGATATGGAGCTGCTTCCAAACAGGGCTAGGGTGACAATTGGTGCCGACGGCGGAATTCAAATTGAATCTCGAGGCCCAGTTGTTACCAACTCTGCCCATCAATGGCACAGTCCAACTTATTACCGGAGAAATTTTTGCCGCCGAAGTTGTAATTGGGTTCGTTTAAACCAACGAAGTCGAGAAACAAGTAGCTCTGGCAGTGGGGTTGCCCAAACTTATAATTCTACATCCACTATGGTGTGTCGATAGGTTCTACCAAATGATTTACTAAAGCCAGAGGTAAACATGAAGTTATTTTCGCTCAGTGTATTATTTGTTTGTGCCTGCTTGCCTTTAGTACCGGACTTCACGACTGCGGCTCATGCCGTGTGTGTCGAGGTTGATGTTTCAACTCAAACGGCAATTCATGGCTCAAAGCAGCCAGCACAGCAAGCCAACAACGTGGAGCAGCAATCTCAGGGGCCTTGCTATGGCAACACCATCGTTCACACGAGCGCGCAGACGGCGGTCACCCCCGGTACTGTGACCCAAAATCGCACGAGTAGCGAGCAGATCAGTGGTAGTGCAAACAATGGAACTGGAGTTGATGGCGAAACTATCAAAGTTCCAGTCTCAGTCCAAACAGATGTGTATAACCCTGGTCTAGACCCGGATTTTCTCTCGAATGTGCAGGGAAGTGCTAAATTTTGGCATGATCCAACCAGGCAAAAATGACTTAACAGAAATAGGATATCCAGGTTTTGTGCATCCGGGCCTTCTCATGGATGATCGCTTTCTCACCAACTAGCTGGCAGCAGTGAGCGCAGCTAGAGTCACACCAGAGAGAAACTAGGACTCGTTGACCGGGTGCCAAGGCAACCCCGCACCATCCGCGTGTTATTACCACAAGAAGAACTCCTTGATCTGGAATAATTAGAGGTGGACAACCTGGACAATCTAACAACTAAGACTGTGCCAGATTAGTTTTTGCTTTTTCATAAGCTGCCTTCTGCTCAGGTGTTGATTCAAGCAGGCACTCGGCATGGACGCGCTCCAAGCCTTCGATGTAATCAGTGTTTTGAGCGAGAACTGGGTTAGAGCGAGTGGAAGCGCTTCCGAGTAAGTTGCGCACGCACAGGTAGCTGACGAAAAGCTTCTAAACGTTTTTCTAGATTAGACATCTTTGGTCATAGACTGCTTTTAAGTTCCTAATTGTAGACTGTTGGCGTCACGGTAGAAGGACGAGTCCATCTACTGGAGCAAAAATTTACTCCTCTATCCCTACTCCCCATCCTTCTCGATCATATATCGATATATGATCCTTCGTTTCGATATATGATGCTGCAATAGCACTCAAACAGAGCGCGTATGCAAATTAGACTAGCTGTCATTAGCAATGCTGGTGGTAGTGGCAAAACCACACTTTCAGTTCATCTCGCCTATGAACTGGGCAAGCGCGGGTTCAATGTGGCGCTAATGGATCTCGACCCCCAAGGATCGCTGACGCTCTTTTGTGGGTTAAGTCCGCCAGAGCCAGAACAGACACTGGCTGCTGTGCTGCGAGATAACTTTGATGGCTCTTGGCCCCTCACTCCTTGCTGGAATGAGCACACCGACAAGGTAGTCGTCTGTCAAGGCGGGATGGTACTGACACAAACAGCGGATGAGCTGGTATTACACAAACGAGGAGCCTACCTTCTGGGAGACTGCTTAACTGACTATCCACTGGAACATGACCTGATTATCTTTGACTGCCCGGCCACTCTTGGTCCCTTGCCTTTGATGACGCTGGCGGCCAGCACTCACATAGTAGTTCCCGTGCAAGTAGAACCGAAATCAATTCAAGGCTCGGCTCGTTTACTTGAATGGTATTACTATCATTGCCGACATCTGCGCTTAAAACCTCAGCCAGAAATTCTTGGATTTGTTCCGAACCAATATGATTCCCGACGAGCGGCTCACCGACAACTGCTAGAGTCGTTACCAGCTCAACTAGAGCAGATGAATATCCGTGCCTTTCCAGCCATTCGCGATAGTGCTGAGTTCGTCAATGCCAGTGGACAAGGTTTGCCACTACATCTTTACCGCCCAAGCCATGCGGCTAAGGGTGATTTTAAAGAAATCGCGTCACACCTAGCAGCTTTGATGCGCTTACCCTGAATAAAACTCAGAATCCGAAATAATTATGGCCGCGCGTCAAGCTCCTGACCTCACGAATTATTTTTCAGCAGCAAAGCAGTCTCAGCAGCTGTCTGAAGCTGAGTCAGAGATCCAGCGACTAAGAGCAGAGATTGAAGGACTCCGTTCCCAGGGTTCAACGGAATTGGAAGAGCAACTGCAAGCGCTGCGATCGCAACTGCAATCCCAATCGGGCGTTTTGTCCATTCCTCTAGAGCAAATTGAGCCTAACCCAGAGCAACCTAGACAGACATTTTTGACCGAAAGTCTCGAATCCATGTCTCGCTCCCTCGCTACCGATGGACAACTAGAGCCAATTATCCTGATCCAGCGAGCGAACCTAGTGCTATTTGATGGGGAGCGGCGTTGGCGCAGCGCTAAAGCTTTAGGTTGGCAGTCCCTCCAAGCTGTCATAATTCCAGAGCCTGCTGCTCTGCACCGCAAAGCGCTACTGACCTCACTACATCGGGAAGAGCTCAATCCCCTTGATAAAGCTGAGGCAATTGTCCGGGAATTGGTTACCAATACTGACTTGGAGTCCGAAGAAATCCCCCGGATTCTCTCAGCAGTGGTGCGGCGGTTGAACACACATAAGCGTATTCACCAAGTCGTCGAGCTGATGATGGCTACAGTGGAGGAGCAACAGCAGGGTCTGGCCACTCTAGGGTTGAGTGATTTCGAACAGGCAGTGCTGGGGTTACTGTTGGATTTACAGTTGAATCCGGCGTCCATCGATGCCAATATTTTCCCAATGCTGGCTCTGGCGACAGACCTCAAAGCTGCGATCAGGGAATCCGGACTCAAAGGTGTTCATGCGATGGCCTTACAGAAACTCTCGGCGAAAAATTTGGGTCAGACAGAGTTGTCAGCGCAGTCAATTAGGGTTAATACAACACAAAAAGTTATAGCAGAGAAACTATCTGGATCTGAAACCCGAAAATTAGTAGGCCAAGTGATAGCCTTCCACGCCAAGCCTAACCCAACGCCACCAAAGAGAGTTAAGCAAATAGCAAAAGTAACTGGGAACCTTCAACAGCTATCTAGCGAGATGTTGGCTCTCGCTGAACCCTCGCAACTTATAGAATTTCAGGAAGTGCTGCGGCAAAAGCTAGCAGAAATTGAAGGGGTGTTGAAACAAAATGGAACTACCGCGACCTCACTCCCTCAAAATCAACCGAGTGATACACCTGAGTCATGTAATTGATCCTGATATCCCACGATGGCCAGGAGACCCACCTGTGGAATTTGAAACCGTAGCGTCACTTGAAAAAGATGGCTATTACCTGCGACGTTTCTGCATGGGTGAACACAGTGCCACCCACATTAACGCCCCCAACAGCTTCCACTTAGACGGCATAGGAATTGACCAATATTCAGCCGAGTCGCTGGTTGTACCGGCGGTTGTAATTGATATCTGTGACCAAGCTGCTGCCAATCCTGATTATGTCCTCACTATTGCCGATGTTATGGTGTGGGAGCAACAATACGGTTCAGTTCCAGTTGGAAGTGTGGTGCTGCTGTACACAGGTTGGCTTCAAAAGTGGTTTGACCCGGCTGCGTTTCTCAACCCGGATGCTGAAGGTGGTCTGCATTTTCCTGGCTTTGGTGGTGAAGCGACCAAATTTATTCTCCAGCAGCGTAGGATTGGTGGAGTGGGGATTGATACCCACGGCGTGGACTCTGGTCAGGATGGTACCTTTGCTATCAATCGCTTGGTGTTGGAGCAGCCCCGCATTGTTCTAGAAAATCTGACAAATCTGGATCAGCTGCCACCTCTCGGCACTACCTTGGTCATTGGTATCATGCGCCTCTTGGGTGGCTCTGGTTCTCCCGCTGCTGTGATGGCGTTAGTGCCGTGATCAGGATAGTAGCAGAACATTGGTAACGGAAGGTGAGAGTGGGGATGCTCTAGCACGGCTCTTGTCACTCCGAGCGCGGAAAAGTTTTGAGGCGCAATCCGAATAGCGCTACGGGGAATACTAAATACAACCCTGATTTATAAACTCCCCTGCTTTTCGGAGCACAATTTCTATGGCCAAGTTGATTCCATCCCTAAATAGTTGCCTACCGCGTATGACTTCTGGCGAGAAGCGGGTGGCTGAGGCACTGGAGCATCACCTAGAGGATAATTATCTGCTCTGGTATGACGTTCCGGTTGGGCATAAGCAGCTACACCCGGATTTCATCATCCTGCACCCTGACCGGGGGCTGTTCATCCTAGAAGTCAAAGATTGGAATCTGGAGCACATTGAAAAAGTGACCCATACTTCGGTCACGCTGCTCACGCCTGATGGGGTTAAGGAAGTGAAGAACCCGTTACAGCAGGCGAGGGAATATGCGCTGGCGGTGTGTAAGATGCTGGAACGGGATACAGCGCTGGTGTCGCCAGTGGGAAGTCTCCACGCAGGAAAGCTAATTTTCCCTTACGGTTATGGGGCTGTCTTCAGCAATATTTCCAGAAAGGCGTTCGGGGAAACGGACTTGGGGGAGGTCTTTGAGCAGCACTTAGTCATCTGTAAGGATGAAATGACTCAGAGGGTTGACCCGGAGGAATTTCAGAAGCGCCTATGGGATCTGGGCGCTTACCAATTCGGCCTCACCTTGACACTAGAACAGATTGACCGCATTCGCTGGCATATCTTCCCAGAGTTGCGGATTGTTCAGAAACAGCTTTCTTTGTTCCCGCCAGCTAGCTTATCAGAGTCGGATGCCACAGAAGAAGCGACAAGCCCGATTCAGATTCCGCCAGACTTGATCCAGATTATGGATTTGCAGCAGGAGCAACTGGCCCGCAGTTTGGGCGAAGGGCACCGGGTCATTCATGGCGTGGCGGGGTCTGGCAAAACGCTCATCCTCGCTTATCGCTGTCAGCACCTGGCTGTTGAGCAGTCCAAACCCATCTTGGTACTATGCTTCAACGTGGCTCTGGCCTCCCGCCTCCGGCAGATGCTACGGGACAAAAACCTGGCGGGGTCCGTTACGGTTCGTCACTTCCACAGCTGGTGTAGTGACCTGTTCAGAGCCTACAAACTGGTAATGCCTAACCGGGACAAATACGATGCGGCTGCTTACTTTGAGGAACTCGTTAATCTCGTCATCCAAGCCGTGGACAAGGGGCGGATTCCCAAAGGTCAGTATGGAGCCGTGATGCTCGATGAGGGGCATGACTTCCAACCAGAGTGGTTGAAGTTAGCCGCCCAGATGGTAGACCCGGAGACTGACTCCTTGCTGGTACTCTATGACGATGCTCAGAACCTCTACGGCGAAACTGGCAAGAAAAAGTTCACCTTCAAAAGTGTGGGCATTAAGGCGCAGGGGCGTACCACTATTCTTAAAATCAATTACCGCAACACATCTGAAGTGCTGACGCTGGCCTATGAGTTCGCTAAGGAAATGATCACGCCAACAGAGGCACAGTCAGAGGATGTGCCAGTCCTGGTTCAGCCTCTGAGCGCAGGGCGTCACGGTCCCCTCCCAGAACTGGTGCGTCTATCCAGTTTCAAGCAGGAGACTGAGTACCTGAGTGAGCGGGTGCAGCAGCTACATGAACGGGGCATAGCCTGGAATGAAATGGCGATCGCCTACCGTTACAAGTTTATGGGGGAGCAGATTCACAATGTACTACAGCAAGCCCAGGTTCCTGTTGAGTGGGTAAATGAAAGCAGTGCCAGTCGGTCTTATCAGCCAGATGATAACAGTATTAAGTTGATGACGATGCACTCTAGCAAAGGGCTTGAATTCCCAGTAGTTTTCATTCCGGGTCTGGGATATCTTCCCAATCGTCACAGCACGCCTTTAGATGAAGCGCGGCTGTTATACGTGGCGATGACCCGTGCCATTAACCAGCTCATCCTGACCTATGACCGCAATTCGGATTTTGTTGCCAAGATTCAGACAGCTCTTGAGAGTGCAGTGCTTAAAGCTTCTTGATATTCTACTGAGTAAGGTGGTTTCTGGATGTGGGCAAGTGAGGGGCGGTTGCCATGATGTTAAAATCAGGCGATCGCCCCTATAACTTTAATTGCTTCATAAAGTTATAGTTTAGACTTTATAATTTGCGTGTAAACACTGAAGTCAGCCAGTGAGATGTGCCAAAAGCTTTTTCAAGAGCACCTGGTTTTGATTTGATGGACAAACGAGGATGTTGTAGAGGTGTTGATGTGCTAGATTTTTACTAGATAAGATAGCAGCATCAAATTTATTGATACACCAATGATCGGAGGTGATCGGAGGTGTTGCAAATATGTTGATTTTAGTGACGTAAGCCTTGCTCTCCAAAGGTTACAGCCTCAATATCAACAGAAGAGCGACACCTCCAGCACGCGGTTTCCCATCAGCGGAGAAATTGCGCGCTCGCGCTCTCTTCTCATGCCGCGCTCCCGGCCTTAGCGGCTTGGTCGAGCTGCTGGAACTCGTCGTCCGACAGCTCGATCTGCGCGGCGGCGACGTTCTCTTCCAGGTGCGGAACTTGGCTCGTTCCTGGGATCGGCAGCATGTTGGGGCTGCGCTTCAGCACCCAGGCCAGCGCCACTTGACCCGGCGATGCGCCGTGCGCCAATCCGATCTTGTCCACCGACCCGCCTGGCTTGGCGAGGTCGCCGGAGGCCAAAGGGTACCAGGGGATGAAGCCGATCCCCTCACGCGCGCAGTAATCGAGCACCGCCTCGTCGGCCCGGTCCGTCAGATTGTAGCGGTTCTGCACCGTGGTTACGGGGAACACCTTCCGTGCGGCCTCCACCTCCTCCACCGAGACCTGGCTAAGCCCGGCCCGGGCGATCAGCCCCTCTTTGAGGAAGTCGGCGATGACGCCGAATTGCTCGTCTTGAGGCACTTTGGGGTCGATGCGGTGCAGTTGCCACAGGTCTAGCCGCTCCACTTTGAGGCGGCGCAGGCTCATGAGCACGCACTGGCGCAGATATTCGGGCCGGCCTACCGGCGGCCACAGGCTCGGACCCGTGCGCGTCAGCCCACCCTTCGTGGCGACGAACATGCCGTCGTAGGGGTGCAGCGCCTCGGCAATCAGCTCCTCGGCGACGGAAGGCCCGTAGCTGTCCGCGGTGTCGATGAAATTGACCCCGAGTTCTGGCAAGCGTTTCAATACGCGTAGCGCCTCCTCCCGGTCTTTAGGCTCGCCCCACACCCCTTTGCCCGTGAGCTGCATAGATCCAAAGCCCAGCCGCGTCACTGGACGATCTGAGAGTGTAAATTGGCCGGAAGCAGTGGCGTTAAGTGAGGTCATAGTGTAAATTGTTTGGCAGCAGTGGAGTCAGGTGAGATCATAGTGTAAATTGACCGAAAGCAGGGGCGTTAGGTGAGGTCAGGATCGTCTCGGGGAGGTGTCACTAAGCTGTTGATGCTGTTGATATTTACGAAAGAGTAGCCAATACTAGCCAGCCTTATTTATCAGTAGATTAACATTATGAATATTCCTATCCTGACAATTACTTCCCATAGAAATATACAGACTGTGGGAGCATCACACCTTGACGAAAATACTAGACGGCTAGTAACTAATCGAATTAAGCACAACGTAGAGAAAGTACCTGATTTACATTTTCTGTTTTCTACAGCTCACGCACGACGAAACACAAACAGGTTACCCGTTGCGCCTCGGCCTACCCGAATTTCTTGATCCAGATATGAGGTTGTCCACAGGGCTTCATTCCGAAGGAATTCCAATACTGGGATTTTTAACTCAGGAAAACTCCAACTTTCTTGACCAAAGAGTTTTGTGGCTTGAAAAGAAAATGCGCTAAAGACCACCTTGGCAACTTGCTCGTTGGTGCCCCACGTCCAAACGCCTTGAGTACGTAACTGCGACTCTCCCAACAGGAGAAAGTCAATAACAGCACCATTTTCTACCGCAATCTTCTCGTTACTGCCTGCAGTTAATGTTTGCCACACGTATTTAATTTTTATGCCTTCCTCCCAGCCTGGAATTTCGGACAGCCAACGTGTGACGACGGTTCCACTGGAAGCATACACCAATTGCCAATTACCAAGGAGAGAAGGGAGATGATCCAGTCGGAGTGGTTGTGGGATTGGATTGACAGCTTCTAGCCGTAGCACGTTTTCATCGACTGGCTCGTTTCGAGATGGAAAGAGGGCCTGTTGGGGCCCTAATGCCTCGACTCTTCGGAAGAACTCAGTTTTCAAGGCTAGTCTTGTGGCGTCATTCCCTACCATAGTTCCCCAAATATTACGGTTATTACGGTGCCAGATCAGCTCTTAACCCAGTCAGGAAGGTTTGTACTATCCACTCATCACCCTTCCATTCACCCCCTAACAACTTCGCCAAAGAGTGACAAATGTCCTCTCTAACTTTTTGTTCAGATAAAGTCTCAGGTTGGGTTTCCAACAGAAGTTTGTCACTACTGTCGTTAGCTTCAATAACGCTTAATCCAACCTCAAAATTTCCATTTATGTAACAGACAGAACTTTTATATCTTATCAAAGTCAGGAAATAGGCGGTTTGTAAATTGTTTTGCCATCTTTCTCCAAACTCTTGAACAATGGAGCGTCCGAAGTTCTGTTCCCAGTTTTTTAGAAACTCAGAATTATTTTTTAAATTCGTACTTCTGTCAGACTCTAAGTTGCCAATGTAGCGCTTTATTCCAAGTCGGATAATATCAGCCGCACTTATACCCAAGTCTTTAGCTTTCTGCTTTAACAGTGCGTCTTCTTCTTCCGTTAGCCTAACTCTATACTGCTTGACTCGCTTCATAACGGCTATCCAATGGATACCTATTCGCTCTCCTACTATACTCTAAATTGTCATGGGCTCAGGTCGCTCTTTGCGCGAGGGAACCAGAGTTGCTGCTATTGACGATTGGTTTAAACTGAATGCCACATGCGTCAAGAGGAATTAGGTGGCTAGAGCAACCAACAAACTAGAGTTTCAAGCTTCAGACTTGCGCTTATCTTCTTGCCATTCGTTTTTAGTCAATGAAAATAAACGCTCGTCCAACTCTTAGGTGGGAAATTTTCCCAGTAATTCTATGTGCCTTCGTTAAATTAGCGCGCTTAGGGATAGCGCGAAACATTTCCCAGATCTCGTCCGATAACTGGCAGTGCTAGTATTCTCCAAGTACCGCCTTTGGCAGTAACAGTGGAACCCCATCAGCTTGACCTATTCTCAGACTCCCAAATCAGCTACACTCCAGCTGGCAAACCGGACGCGCTGCCGATGGACTTGAATGCCCTGTTGCAGTGGAAATCCCGGATAGTGGCCCATCAGCAACGCGCCAAGGACAACAAGCCAGTGCAGCAGACCACGTTGTTCGATATTGCGCCAGTGCATTTTGACCCAGACGCAATTGACCCGTTTAGCCTGAGCCTGTGTCCAATGTCGTTCTATCGGTTGCCCGTAGACAACTCAGGTTTTGCGTGCATCTATTTTATGGTAGACAGCGCTGCTGACCTCATCCTGTACATCGGTGAGACGTGCCGCTCTAACCAAAGATGGCGAGGTGTACACGACGCCAAGCGCTATCTGAGCCTGTATCAAGATTTACACTACCGGCACGGGCTGAAGACAGCGGTCAATATGGCGTTCTGGTGGGATACGCCAGCGGAGACTAAACCCCGGCAGCAGTTGGAGTTGAGCCTGATAATGATGTGGCGATCGCCGTTTAACAAAGAGAATTGGTCATTGTGGGGTCGGCCATTTGGATAAGGAAAAAGCTGCCATTGCATGGGTATAATTGGAGCCGGTGTAGTACTGCGCCGACGCAGGCGTAGAGTCGCCTCTGGCTGACTGGTATTGGCACTACAAGCGAGCGCCCTTAATGTGAGGAATGCCCTTTGGATAATTGTCCACAATTTGTTGACAAAAAAGTCCTAGCCGTAAACCGAGAGTCTTACCAGGGTGCATTTACCAATTGTTTGTTAATATAGTTGGCTCGCCAAAAACTTCCTAGCCAATTTTCTAGGGGCAAAACTCCCGATTTCACCGATGCTGCCTCCGCCTGCGATCAAGAGAGTATTTGATTATTGTTACTTCAATCAAAATTATGAAAGCTGGAAGGATTGCTGGGAATTTTAGCCGGGATAGACAACTCGATAATCTAACAGGAGGATGTCGTCATGGTGGGCGTCGGTTCGGAGCAGGCAGAAAGAAAGGTTGTGGCAAGTGGGAAGAGGAAACAGTCGTGATAAATATTCCGTCATCAGGAGTCGAGCAGGTCAAAGCCTTTCTAGAAAACTCAAAGCCAATTGAGATGATCTGAGCCGCTCTCACTTGATTCCTACCCCAGCATAAACCCATCTGGGGATCTTTTTTGTGCCACTTGTCTTAATCAGAATCTGGCCTTGAGCTAGCAGCCTGTCGGAGAAAAGTTTAAGCTGTCGCCATGAGGACATTTAAGCGCCTCAAGTTGAAGGCTAGACAGACGAGACACCACTCGCCCGCTGCTTTGGTCAACCCTCGCAAGGAAAA
>JAABUQ010005710.1_pt1 | contig 19523 bp, 22 predicted proteins | sample 5560001 | NCBI WGS metagenome assembly JAABUQ01 (sample SAMN10711888, study PRJNA513371) | rock metagenome | isolation source: Antarctica rocks | place: Antarctica: Victoria Land, Finger Mt nord | collected 2015-12-18
CTCCTCACCGTAACGAAGTGGCAAGAAGCGATCATGTTTCGTCGAGCAGTCCGGCCGCTGTTAGCAAAGCGACGTTCGCATGCCCAAACGGATTGACGATGCGCAGCGCGCGGCCCACATCACGCACATCGAAGCGACGTCCGTCTTGCATATCTTCGCTCAAGAGCGTCGAGCAACCGTGTTCGGCCGCCGTCGCTATCATCTGCGCATCCCAGTACGGTATGCCGTGCCGTTCGTGCAGTGCCATGGCACGGGCGATGGAAGCCGCCGTGTAGCCGAACGTCGGCATGGCTGCCATGATTTCTTCAAGCGCCTGACGTGCTTGCACCGACGGCCATTGTTTTCGCCCCGTTAAGACCGTGAACGTTTCCGCAACCGCTTGTAGCGGGAGTCGCAATCCTCGGGCAACGCCGCAACTCAGCAGATTGGTCGCGCGCTCGAACTTTTCACCGGCGTCGCTTTCGAGCGCATAGACGATGACGTTTGAGTCCACCGCGAAAGCGCTCAAGCGCTATCGGTTAGGGTGACGCCGGGTCATCCGGAGTCTGTCGCTCGTATAGTTCCTCCCGCTTCCAGGCCCGGTTACCGGAACCGCGCGCGTAGCGCGCGACCCAGGCGCGGATCGTCGCCGACGGATCGCCCGGTCGATCGCCGGTCGGCTCGGGAATCAGTCGCGCCACCGGCCGTCCGCGCCGGGTGATGACCACCGTGTCTCCATTGCGCTCTGCAGCCGCAAGAAGCGCCGAAAACTGTTGGTTCGCCTCGCGAGCCCCCACCGTGACCGTCGCCACTATAGTGACATACTACATACTCTGCCCGATATCGTCAAGGCCGTCGGCCGTGGGATAAGCGGCACGCGGCAGACCGCGTCATCGGCGAGCAGAACCGGCTCGCCGGCCGGCCCGGTCCGGGTCGGCACACGCGAGGCGTGCAGTTCCATCAGAGCGACGAGACCTTGCACTTCGGACTCGTCCGGCACGAGCGTGGCGAGAACGCGCCCGAGGCGTAAGGCGTCTTCGACGAGTTGCGGACGAAGGACGTCGCCGCCGGCCGTCGCGGCGTAGCCTTCATTGAAGATCAGATAGATTGCCTCGAGCACGGAGGCGAGGCGTTGTTTGCGATCGTTTCCGGCTGGGACCTCGAAGGGCACGCGGGCCTCGCTCAACGTGCGTTTGGCGCGCACGATGCGCTGCGCGACCGTCGCTTCGGGAACAAGGAATGCGCGCGCGATTTCGGCGGTCGTCAGGCCGCCGAGGAGTCGCAGCGTGAGCGCGACGCGCGCTTGCGGTGAGAGCACCGGATGGCAGGCAACGAACATCAGCCGCAGGATGTCGTCATCGATGCGTTCGCCGGCTTCTTCGTCGACCGTCTCGAACTGCGCTGCGCCGTCGCCTCTCGCAACGTCCCTCTCCGCCAGGTCGCGGGCGAGTTCGGTCGTTTTGCGATCGAGGGTATGTTCGCGCCGCAGGTGGTCGAGCGCACGGCGCTTGGCCGCCGTCTCGAGCCACGCACCGGGATTGCGCGGCATGCCTTCCCGCGGCCACTGGGCGAGCGCCGCGACGAACGCATCCTGCGCGAGTTCCTCGGCGCGGCCGACGTCGTGCGTCAGCCGCGCCAAGTGCGCGATCAGCTTCGGCGACTCGATGCGCCACAGCGCTTCGAGCGACCGGTCCGTCTCTTGCGAGTTCACGCGCACTGCGCCGGAGCGTTCGTGGTGCGGCTGGTGCTCAGAGCAGCGAAACGCGGGCGGGTGCGTTCACGCGTTCATGCGTTGTAGTGTTTTCATAGCGGGCGTCTCGCTTTCCAAAGGCAAGTTCACTTCGTGGAGATGACAGGTGGCGTCGTCGTCGAAATGGTCGAGAAAGCGACGCGTGATTTGGATCGCTTCGTCTCGGCCGGAGACTTCCAGCAGCGCGAAGCCGCCGACGACCTCCTTTGCCTCCGCGAACGGCCCGTCGGTAACCGTGTACGTTCCGTTCTTGCGTGCGACGGTCAGTTCGAGTTCGGCTTCGCATTTGCCGCCCGTCTCGAGCAGCACGCCTTCCTTTTTCATCTGTGCGCACAGCGCTTCCATCCGCTCCCTGGTGGCGGGCGATGGGCCCTTCTCGAATGTGGCCCGGTCCATCGTTACGATCGAAAGTATCTTCATTTGACGGTCTCCCGCAGAAGGTCTTCTTGCAAGCGTACTTCGGACGGTAGGTTCTCGCCGAAATCTTCGGCTTCGAAAATCTGGCGGATCTCGATCTGCGCTCCGCCGTCGAACGGCGCGCGCATGAAGCGTTCGACGACCTCGGCTCTCGATGCGCCCTGCACGATCCAGAAGCCGGCGATCAATTCTTTCGTTTCGGCGAACGGGCCGTCGGTGACGGTCGGCTTACCGTCTCCGAACGTTAACCGGGCGCCCTTCGATGAGGCTTGTAAACCGTCGGCGGCAAGCATCACGCCCGCCCTGGCGAGTTCCTCGTTGAAGGCGCCCATCTCTGCGAACTGCTCGCGCGTCGGCAGGACGCCCGCTTCGCTTTGGGGTGTGGCTTTGACTAGAACCGCAAATCGCATAGTCTCTCCTTTGTGGGTGCTGTTCTACCGAGACGTCGAACGGCCGCCGCCCGATTCGACATCCTCCTATGGAAATCTCGCGGTGCTCGGCGTGGTCTGCCGAGGCGCCCATCGTCACAAGTCGCGTGCGGGCGTGACGGACGTAGCGCGGCGGCGACCACCGCCTTCTAGGGGCGGGACGATTACCGCTGCGCACTGGGGATCGGCCGTCGAATCTGTTGCGTTCGGCCTTCGGCCGATCAGCACGTCATACGTCCGCAACGCACGAGTGTCGGCTGTCGGGCAAATTGCGACAGCGTAGACCTGCTAGAGGAATCCGAATGCGCGAAGTCACGGGCGAGTATCATCCAAATGCAATCCGATCAGGCGCCACGCCGCACTCGAGCGCGCTCTTAAGCGGATCGCGACATCCTTTGTGCGCAGAATGATTCTTAGGCCGGCCGGCAGCGATGACGTGCCCGGCGATCCGCGCCGCGATGGCTCCATGCGGTTACGCGCGCTACCATCCGGAAGACATCGTCGAAAGCCGATCGGCGACGTGCCGGCCGATTATCTGCTGTGGCTTGTCATCGACGTTGGGCCGGGGTCTGTCGATGTACGCCCTGGAATAATCGAATACGGACGTCGCATTTGAGCGGCGGGCTCGGGCACGCAAGCCTCCTGCGTTTCTGCGCCGAAGGGCAGCCTATGCGTCACGGCGGGATTATCGCGACCCTTGAATCCCATGAGGCCGAACTCCGGGCACCGGTCCGCGCCCTCTCGCCCTTCGGCTCCGCCGCTCGGGGCTACGATCGCACGGACAGCGACGTCGATGTGGCGGTTGCACTGGCCCAACGCCCATCTCGGCATACGGTTCTTCGCGCGGCCCGTTCTTCTAACGGGACGCCGCCACGGGAGCATTGAAGCGATGACCCTAGACTGGGAGCGAATCGAAAATTTTGTCGGCTTCGGCAATCAAAAGCCACGCGTTCTTTTCCTCGGAATGGAGGAGGGTCTCGCGCGGGACGCCGATCTACTTGCCGACTTGCGGCTCCGATCCCGGTACGACTCGTACATGGACCTGGCCGAAGCTCAGACGCAGCTAGGCGGACCAGCGAAGTACTTCGGGACCTTCCCAAAGACGCAACGGACTTGGCGCCCGATGTGCCACCTAATGTTGCGGCGCGCCGGGGTACTGCACCCAACACTGACGCAGCGATTAAGATATCAAGCCGACGCTCTCGGCCGCAAGAACAGTGAATCACTCCTCGTCGAGCTTTTACCGTATCCCCATCCGGATAGCGGCAGGTGGCTCTACGATAAATTCGAGCGCTTCAAAACGCGTGCTGCATATGAGACCGCGATCTTGCCACAACGGATGCGACTACTACGCGACATCATTACGGAACATCCGCCCGAAATCATCGTAGCGTACGGCAAAGGTAACTGGGGGTTGTATAAGCAGCTAATAAATATAGCATCGTGGACCGCCGCCGCTCCGTTCGAATTTACGGACGCCGGAGGGACGCGAGTCGTTCTCGTACCACATTTAGCGAAAAAACACTTCGGCACGGACAAGCAGCTCGATGCCTTTGCTGACATAGCATTGGCAACGCAGCCAGACGCCACGACGGAACAGCGCGTGAGCACCATATCCGATCATAAAAATCAATCGCCACAGCGGACGGACGCTGTTGCAGCGGCGCGGCGAGAAGCAAACCGACATTTTCGCCGTGGTTTCGCGGCGCTTGCCGCAGCGTATCGGCAGTCGAATCCGACACTGACGGCCCAGGCCATCGCGCTTGCAGTTACACCGCGCGCCGGGCAAGGCAATCCTACCGGAGTTCGCGATCTCGAACGAGGTCTCGGTTGGGTGAATCCAAGATTTGCCACGGAGGTTTTTCGCGAGTTGCAGATGCCCGAAAGCGACTTGCTCGGCCGCGCTTACGGAGACCTAAAGTCATTCGTCAAGGGCCGTGTGCGCGAAGCCGACTAGCGATAATCCTTACGGCGAGCGAGTTTTATCTTATGCAGAAGATTAAACCGTCAAGCTTGTATATCGTTTCCGCTCGTCTCCCATGCGGTCGTGTATCAGTCGGCGGCACACCACGCGACTGCGCGTTACGTTAAGGAGGGGGAATCAATTCTGCCGGCGCTTTATCCGGCTGCCTGGCAGCAAGTATTCGGATCCTGCCTCACCTCGTCTAAACGACGCGCGAAGAGAGACAGCCTTCTCTTGAAGAAACCGGCGCAGCTTATGATCCTTTAGGCGATCAACGTAGCGAATGCCCATGTGCCCCCTGTACTCCGGACTCCCTTCGATGCGTGACATCCTACCAGTATGAATGTAGCGATATATCCGGGGCTGAGTTGGCTCGCCCTGTTCCAGATATTCCATGCCGTCTCGCGCGTCGATCGGTTCTATCCCAAGGATGGGCGCAGCGGCTACGATCCTTCCATGGTTCGCGATGAAAAGCAGATCGCGACATTGGCCTTTTACACCGTTAGGGACGCTGCGATACGGAAAGCGAGTCTCTTTGCGCCGGAAGTCAACCGACGTGCTTTCCGGCATGCAGCGGATGATATCCATGTGCTTCCCTACTCGAAGTCTTGTCTTGCGGCGGTTCCGCTCAACAAGGCACGTCTCGCGCCGAGTCTAAATGTGATTTTTCGCAGGGCACTTCGTTCTTCGCGTGATTACGCCCTTAGTGTTTCACCGTTTCCGGTCTAGCGCTGATAGCTTCTCCATCATCTCGGCTTGTCGCAAAGCTATGGTCGGCAGATCTGAAAGCTCAAGCCGGGGTACGACACGCGCAGGTAGGCCGTCGCGAATTTGCGCGCGCGCGCGTGCGCGCCGAACGTTTCGAGGAAGAACGTTTTCCCCGTCCCAAAGTCGCCGCGGATAAAGCGGATGCGACCATCGCCGCGCGCGATGCGCGGCAGCTCTCGCGCGAAGGCGGCGAGGTACGGTTCGATGCCCGTACCGATCGCATCGAGACCGACATCGGGAACTTCGCCGATGCGTAGCGCCTCGACGACGCGGTCGGCGATGACGGGATCGAGCCGTTCCGTCACGGTCCTGTCCACCGAAAGCACTCGGGTTCGTTCTCGATTGCGATCGGCGGGTTGATGTCGGCAGCGCGCAGCTTGTCGACGATACCTGTCACGCGCAGACGAATCCGACCGGGCGGCACCGCGACGACGCTGGCGAGTTGCGCGGCCGTCAGTCTCGGGCGGCAGAGCTGCAGTCGACGTAGCTCAGGCGCGCGGGGATGTGCGTGGAAGCACGGAGACCAAGCGGTGCCACACGTATGGCACACCCCAGACGTACACTGCGAGCATGAGCGCACGTTCCCCACGGCCGAACCGGTAAGCGTACCATGCAGATGCTCGATGGGGCGTTGGTCCATTCCGCCTCGGACCTGAACGCGTATACCGAATGCCTCCACTTGACCGCGCTCGAGCGTGCCGTAGCCGCCGGGAACAAGGTGCGGCCGCAACGTGACGATCCTACTGCGGCGCTGCTGGCACGCAAGGGGGACGAACACGAGCGGCGGCACCTCGCGCGCTTGCGCGAAGCGTACGGCGATGGGCTCGTAGCCTTCGAAGAACGGCCGGTCGCAACGCGCCCCGGGTACGCCGCAGCCGAAGCCGCCGGCATTGCCGCGATGGCGCAGGGCGCCGACGTGATCTACCAGGCGACGTTTTTCGACGGCACGTTCCTGGGCCGCGCCGACTTCTTACGCCGGGTCGAGCGCCCGAGCAGGCGCTGGCCGTGGAGCTATGAGGTCGTCGATACCAAACTCGCGCTCTCCCCGAAGCCGTACTTCTTGGTGCAACTTTTCAACTACAGCGAACACGTGACGCGCATTCAAGGCAGCGCGCCCGAACGTGTCGCGATCGTGCTCGGCACGGGCGAGGAACGCAGCTTCGCGCTCGCCGAGTATGCGGCGTACTATCGGCGCCTCAAAGCCGCATATCTGGCGAGTGTCGAGCGCGGCGATGACGCGTACCCGTTCGAATGCGCGCACTGCGATCTTTGCGCATGGCGCGACGTCTGCGTGGGGAAACGTGAACGCGACGATCATCTGAGTCTCGTTGCGGGGATCCGCCGCGACCAGATCGCGAAGTTGGAAGGCGCCGGCGTCGCGACGCTCGCCGCGCTCGCACACGGTTCCGACGAAGCGCGGCCGCAGCGCTTGGTTCCCGAAACGTACGGCAACTTGCGCGGTCAGGCGGCGGAACAGCATCGCTACCGCGTCGCGCGCGCCACCAACGGCGCGGCTGCGCACAGCTACTCGTTCCGCGAACCGGCCGATCCGTCGTGCGGTTTCGCGCGCTTACCCGAACCCGCTGCCGGCGACGTCTTCTTCGATATCGAAGGGGATCCGCTCTATCGCCCCGACCGGGCGCTCGAATATCTCTTTGGGATATACCTTCCCGACGAAGATGCCTATCGACCGTTCTGGGGCACGACGCCCGCCGACGAACGAACGGCGTTCGAGGCTTTGGTCGATTTCGTGGTTACGCGGCGCAAGCGGTATCCCGACCTGCACGTGTACCATTACGCGTCCTACGAAACGACCGCCCTCAAACGCCTGATGGGACGCTTTGCGTCGCGCGAGGACCAGATCGACGACTTTTTGCGCGCGGGCACGTTCGTCGACCTCTTCCCGATCGTGCGTCAGAGCGTCTGGATCTCCCAGCCGTCGTACTCCATCAAAAAAGTGGAGGCGCTCTATGGTTTCGAGCGCAGCACGACGACGAAGGGCGGCGACGATTCGATCGTGATGTTCGAAAGCTGGCTGGAAACCCGGGACGCGGCCACGCTCGAAGATATCCGCGCCTACAACGAGGACGACTGTCGCTCCACCGCTGCTCTGCGTGACTGGCTCGTACGTTTACGCACCGAGCGAAATGCGACACTCGCAGAGCCCGTCGCGTGGCGCACCTCGCGCCGTGAGCCCGAGACGCAAGAGCCGGCCGAAAGCGACGGTCAGCTCTCCGGGGCGCTCGCAGGGCAGTTGCTCGACGGTCTCACGCCGCCCGATACGCCGGCGGAACTGCAGCATTTCTCCGAGCCGTTGCGCGCGCGCTGGTTGCTCGGCAACCTGCTGCAGTACCATCGGCGCGAGCAGAAGCCGGCATGGTGGGAATTCTTCCATCGCTGCGACCATCCCGACACGCTCGTCGATGAAGATCGCAAGGCGCTGGGAGGCTTGCGCCTGCGCACCGACATCGCGCCCTATAAAGTCTCCGAAAAGGATCGCAACCACGTCTACACGTACGAATTCCCGCCGCAGGAGCATGAGATGGAAGCCGGGGACGAGCCGGCCGATCCAGCGACGGAGAAAAGTGCCGGGAAGATCGTCGCCCTCGACGGCGTGTCACGCACCGTTGCGATTAAGCTGAAGCAGACTTGCGAACCCGAGTCACTGCGCGCCCTGATCCCACCCGGACCGCTTCCCATCCGCAATCATCGCGAAGCGATGGAGACGATCGCGCGAGCGTACCTGGACGGTTCTCTCGAGCGCGATCATCCCGCAACGCTGGCCCTGCTGCTCGCGCGCGTGCCCCAGCTTTGCGATCGCCGCCTCGGTGCGGTGCTTCAGCCTCAGCGCGTCACTCGCGAGTCCGTTGCCGAGGTCGTACGTGCCCTTGAGCGCAGCTATCTCGTCATCCAAGGTCCGCCGGGTTCAGGCAAGAGCACGATCGGCGCCCACGCGATCGTCGATCTGCTGGTGGCAGGCAAACGGGTAGCCGTGGCCGCACAGAGCCACAAGGCGCTGCACAACTTGCTCCGCAAGATTGAAGAGAACGCAGCGGCGCGCGGCTTCACGTTCTCGGGCTGCCATAAGAGCAGCAACTCCAACGCGGGTTCCGCGTATGAGGCCTTCGCCGTCGCGCCGATGGTTGCCGACGCTCCCACGCTTGCGGGATACGAAGGCTGCACGCTCGTCTCCGCAACGACGTATAGTTGGGCCGACGCACGCCAGCGCGGTGCCTTCGACGTCGTGGTGATCGACGAGGCGGGTCAGATCTCGCTCGCGGACGCACTGATTGCATCGCTGATCGCTCGCGATGTCGTGCTACTCGGGGACCCGCAACAGCTGCCCCAAGTGTCGCAGGGTTCTCACCCGCTCGGCACGGATCGTTCCATCCTCGAGCACCTGTTGGGGAACCGGCGCACGATCGCACCCGAACGCGGCGTTTTTCTCGATACGTCGTACCGCATGCATCCCGATATCGACGGCTTCGTGTCGCGGGCTTTCTACGATGGGCGCCTTCACGCCGATGAGGCCAACGTGCGCAACCGTCTCGTCACGGGAAACAGCGGCGCGGCCGGGCTGCGCTACGTGGATGTGCACCACGATGGAAACGCGCGCTACTCGATCGACGAAGCGCAACGCATCGTCGCCGACATCGCTGGGCTACTGCGCGATGCCACGGTGACGCTTCGCGATGCGGCGCCGCGGCGTCTGCAAACCTCCGACGTGCTGGTCGTCGCCCCGTACAACATGCAACGTTCCGCCATCGAAGAACGTCTGAGGTGCGCCGGCCTCGGCGACGTCCGTGTCGGAACGGTCGATAAATTTCAAGGCCAAGAAGCGCCGGTCGTGTTTTACTCGATGGCGACGTCGAGCGCAGAACTGGCCCCACGCGGTCTTGAATTTCTGCTCAGTCCGAACCGGCTCAACGTGGCGGTGTCCCGCGCCCAAGTACTGAGCGTAGTCGTGTGCAGCCCGCACTTACTCGCATCGCGCCCGACCTCGATCGAAGCGATGCGGCTACTCAACCTTCTGTGCTCGTACGTCGAGGAGGTCGAGAGCTCCGCCGAGCGGGTGACGCTGCGCGCTTAGCCATCGATGCTGGGCGAGGTAATGCCGTTTTCATGCGCTTCCATGCAGCCCTTCAGGGACCATGGGTCACTAAGGCCTTCATTTCATGATCCGGAAGCTCTGCTAATCACCCGAATCCCGGCCGTTCGAGTTTTGAGATAGGGTTGCGGGAACGGCAAAGTCGCCTCACTTGTGGCTTCCCAAATTTCTCGAAAGCGCGTTTTCGGGACGTGCTCGACATTGGACGCCCCGCTCGCTCGGCAAGTTCCAAGTCGGACGGCTCAGATTTGTCTGCTTATGCTGGCGCGGCTACACGCTGCACTGCCCGGTCCGGTCAACCTGCGCGGCGCGAAGGCGCCGCGATCTGCGTTCTTGGCCGCGCTGGCTCGCTCAGCCCTAGCGAATACGGGCGAAGGTTTGAATCAGATTGGCCTCCCACGTCTTTCCGCCATCCGCGGAAAAGGACTGTTCGGTTCGAAAAGATGCCGGCCGTATGTCCCAATAAACGACTCGCACATCAATTCGCTTCCCGCCGTACGTGTCTTGGTTCCTAAATTCGCCGCGGCCGCTGCTGAATGTGCCGGTCAGCGGCGGGTCGACCGTGTCGCCGTCGCTGGCGGCCCAGTAAATGCTCCATCGGTGAAGTCTCGCGTTATACAGGCGTAGCATCAAGCCCAAGTAGCGCCGCGCCGGCGTCGTTACCTCGAGTTGCGCCAGGCTGGCTCGGCCGCCCCATACCGGTCGTACGATGTGGACATAGCCAGTCGGACTGACCCACTCGTGGGAGCCCGTTAAGGGGTGAACTAAGCGGTGAACCTGGATTCTCCACGTTCCTGTTTCAAAATCGAAGTCGTGTCGGCCGTCGTGCGGGACGGGCGCTGCGCGTGCCACCACGCACAGTAAGAGAACAATCGCGAATGAGAGGACGCCCGGCTTCATAGATAGCACCATGGTAGCTGACGCTGCAAAGCGGCACCAGATGTTACGCCGAGGTAACGATGATCCACGTGCGCCGCACCAACCCCGTGAGCGAATGTCCGCTTACCGCCGCTCTGGCTGCCATCGGCGGTAAATGGAAGGTCATCATCGTCTATCTTCTCGCCGAGCGCCCTATGCACTTCACGGCGCTGCGTGCGGACATCTCGAACATGTCTCCAAAGGTTCTGACCGAACAGCTCGGCGAGCTGATCGCCGACGGCATCGTCGAGCGCACCCTAACCGGGCGCGTGCCTGCGCCGGTGGTGTACTCGCTTACGGAGTACGGGCGGTCGGTACTCCCGCTCATCGAGAATCTCAAGACATGGGGACGCGGCCACCAAGAGCGACATCGCGAATAGTTTGGGCGGTTTGTTGACTAGCGTTCGACATCATGGAACTGGTCGCGAAACAGCCCGTCAGAATATGAGCTAGAGGCCCGGACCGGCGCGCCTGAGGGCGGCGATAAACGTTGGCTGCCAGTGCCTCCCGCCGTCGTCCGAGTATGCAACTTCGAAATCGTGCGCCTCGGCCTTGATGTCCGACCAAGCGTCGCGCATCAGGACGGCCTTGCCGCCGTAGCGGGCTTGACCAACCAACTCGCCGCGACCGTCTTTGAAGTCGCCGATCATCGACGGATCGAACGTACCGTCGCTGCGATCGGCGTACGTTTGGCTCCATTGATGCGATTGCGGGTCGTACAGAAGAAGCGTTAGGCCCTCGAAACCTCCACTCGCGTTTGCGGCCTTGATTTCTTCCATGAGCGCGCGGCCATTCCAGATCTTACGCACGGCAACAGTGCCGTTGAGTTCGTTCCACGTCTTCGACCCGTCGGGCGCTTGATGGAGCGACTTGATGTGCGTCATCCACGTGCCGTAATTGAAGTCAAAATCGTGCGATGTATCGGCAATCGACAGCGCTCCTTCGGACGGAGCTAAAGCGCTGAGGCGCGTCAGATGAGCAACGAAGTTGGGCTGCCACGTCGTTCCGCCATCGCTTGAGTACGCTTGTTCGAAGGAGTACGTGTGTGCGGTGATATCCGAAAAGGTCTGGCGTACCAGGACCGTACGTCCGTTGAACGGCTCTTGATCGTAGAACACGCCTCGGCCGTTCCTGAAGTCGCCGTACATCGGCGACCCCAACATTCCGTCGCCGCTGCCGGTGCCGTTGAGACTCCATTGATGTGATTTTGGATCATACATCCGCAGATTCATGATTTCGAGATGCCCCGCCCCGTTGGCCTCGATTTCCTCGAGGCTCGCACTGCCGCCCCACACTTTGCGAACCGTCACCTGGCCGCTGTACTCAACCCAGGCCGTGGTGCGTGTAAGCGGATGTTGTAGGCGCTTGATTTGTGTCTGCCACGTACCGAAGTTGAAGTCGAAATCGTGTTGACCGTCGCGCGTCTGCGTGAGTCCGTGAAGTGGAGCAAACAGCGCGCAGACCACGAGCAATGTCGCCAGGGTTCGAACTTGCTTCTGCACGCCGCGATCATATGCGAGGTTGCACGCACGCCGCAAGGAGTAACTTCTGGGTAACCATGGCCGAGGGCGTGCGCGCTATGAGTCCAACTTGGTCCCAATCACGTTATCCACCATTGCCGGACGGCTGCGCGTAGACTTCTGACGCGAACACAAGCCGACATGCGCATGCGAAGCTGCCCGCCGAAGGCGGCATCTTACCGCGGAGAGCCAACATAGCGCAAAACGTGCGCGCGTAGACAGTCTTTCTAGAGGAACTCGTCCGCTCCGCACGACGGTGCCCTCAGGTTCGCCAGCCGAGAAGATCAACGAGCTCTCGGCGCCTGTGCAACGCGCGATTCTCCAAGGGTTCGGCTTGAGTGAGTTCTTAGCACCGGAACCGAGCATCGCTTAATGCTAGGTCCGACGTCGAATCATCATTTCATGATTTACGTCGGCACCTTCGCGGGAACATTGGTGAGTGCCATGATACGATCTTGATGCTCATACAACGGTCGAAGCTCGGGTGGTAAGTCTATACCGGCATCCTCAAGTAAGTTGCGCCAATACGTGTGAGCCGACCGTTGCAAGCGCGGCCCCACGAGTATCTTCCTCTCGCCGCCGAGCCTGATGAATACCCGAGCGGCCAACATCGGTTGCCCGCTCAAGCTTACAGAAGTTCCAATGTCGACGTGACCGCGCCGATCAGCCGTTGCGTCGCCGCCCTCAAGAGCAATACGCCACTTCAACGAGATTTCGCCGCGAGCCGTCAGTTCACGACTGATGGCACGTAGCATCGCACGGGCCGCGGCCGCAAAATCCAAAGCAAGATCTACCTTAGTGATAAAGCTAGGCGCCGCGAAGAAGAACTCGAGGCGATCGCCATCGAGCGATAGCGGCGCTCCCTGGAAGCGATGTGCCAATTGCGTCAGTTCGTACGCGACAGTGCTCATAATCGCCCGAAGCATCGTAGGCTCCAGTTCGCTGAGCTCGATGCTGTTGATAATTTCGCCAATGGCGACCGCATATCGATTTATTGTCCCAAGGAGAGACTCCAATCGACGTTTTGATGACTCAATCGACGGAAGCGCGGATCCCGGATCTCCTAACTGCGACCGGATTGCGGGCATACGTGACTCGATGTATTCTGAAGTGTCCGTGATATCGGAAGGCTGGTAATTCACTGGAAGTGCCGCGGCCTTCACGAGTATATCTTTAATCACATGAAGTGGAAATGCCAGATTGTCAAAGCGGTCCAAGAGAACACGTTCTCCGCGCTGTCGGTAGACCACTCATACCTGTCAGGATCCGGCACGCTCCCTACGGTTACAGTTCCGTCGTCGTTCCTGACCGGAACGAATTGAAAATCCAGGCGGAACTCCCGATGACGCGGTCTATCAGGCATGGAGCCAATCCACGAGCCGCGATGTGACGTAAGGCTTTGGCGGAAAGCCGCCACCAGTAAGGGCAAGGGTACCCGCGCAAACGAATTCCCTGACGTCGACGTCGTCCAGCGCCAGGCGGTCACCGCCAAGCAAACTATGCATTAGCGTAAACGTCGAATTCTGTAGCAAGCCCCACTCGCCCAACGACGTCGCGCTGCCGGCGTAGGGTCGCGACGGCACGCTCGAGGTAGACCGTGTTCCAGAGGGTGATGGCGGCGACGACGAGGTTAAGACCGCTGGCGCGGTAGCGCTGATTCTCGTAGGAGCTATCGCGAATCTCTTAGTCGGTGAAAGAAGACCGCCCGGGCCAAGAAGTTGAGTGCCTCGCCTTTGTTTAGACCGGCCGTGACGCGGCGGCGCAACACCGGGTCTTGCAGCCATTGAAGCGTGAAGAGCGTGCGTTCAATTCGTCCGATCTCACGCAACGCGATGGCCAAACCATTCTGCCGCGGATAGGCGCTGAGCTTGCGCAAGATCAAAGACGCCGTGACGACACCTTGTTTGATTGAAGCCGCGAGCCGTATGACTTCGGAAAACTGCCGCTCGATCAGCTTGGACTGGATCGCATCTCCGACGAGGATCGAGAGCGCCGGCCATTGGTTCGCTTTGCCCGGCACGTAGAGCCGCTTGTCGGCGAGGTCCGCGATACGTGGAGCAAACGCGAAGCCGAGCAGGTGGCACAGGCCGAAGACGTGATCGGTGAACCCCGCGGTGTCGGTGAAGTGCTCTTCGATGCGCAGCTCGCATTCGTGATAGAGCAAGCCGTCGAGGACATGGGTGGCGTCGCGAACCGGCGAGTTGATGACCTTGGTGTGGAAGGGCGCGTACTGGTCGGAGACATGCGTGTAGAACAGAACGCCGGGCTCGTCGCCGTATTTGGCGTTCCGATACCCGGCGGCTTCGCCGTGGCCGCCGGCGCGGAAGCGCTGCGCATCGGAGGAAGACGTTGTCCCCTCGCCCCAGTGGGCGGCGAACGGCAGACGGTGCTGATAATTCACCAGTTCAGCAAGCGCCTTGGAGTACGTCTCATCGCGGCGACGAGTCGCAGATGATTTATCTCCTGACCCTCGCCGGGCTTCTCGTTGCCTTTGCAAACGGCGCCAACGACAACGCCAAGGGCGTCGTGACACTTATTGGAAGTCGGATGGCCAGTGCTCGATCCGCGCTGCGTTGGGCGAACCTCACAACATTCATCGGTGCACTGTCGGCAATCCCGATGGCGCTACTCGTCAACGCGGCGCTCCTGAAGGCGTTCGGCGGGAGTGGCCTGTTGCCGCCTAGTTTTTCCATCGACGCGCAATACCTGACGGCAGTTGGCCTTTCTGCTGCGTTGACGGTTCTGCTCGCAACGAGAATCGGACTCCCCATCTCGACCACCCATAGTCTAGTCGGAGCACTCGTTGGAGCGGGTCTCGTAGCGGTTGGGCCAACCAACATCGTGTGGTCCGCGTTGGGAACGAAGTTCGTGCTTCCGTTGCTGCTGTCGCCGGTCTTGGCAGCGGCAGTTACGTTTGTCCTATACCCCTTGATTCACAGGCTGATGCTTGTTGCGAACATTCAAGAAGAACTCTGCATTTGCATCGAGAACGCTTATGTCACGGTCGTCGATGACAATGGCACCATGATTCTTGCATCTTCAGGTCGCATGTTGACGTTTGATGAAGCGCAGCGCTGCGAGACGCGCTTCGCCGGTACTGCGTTAACGCTTTCGATCCATCGGGTGCTCGCCGTCGGCCAGTTCGTAACCGGAGGCCTGGTGTCTTTCGCTCGCGGCCTCAACGACACGCCGAAGATCGCCGGCATTCTCGTCGCGGCCGGAACGATGGGTTTCGCCAACGGGGAAGCCCATCGGATCACCGTTCGCGAACGAATTGTTGGTTGCGACGAGCGGTTCATCCGCTTGTGAAATCCATTACAGCGCGGCTCTCGCCGGCCAGATACGATGAATTTTCCGGCGATGCTTGTCGGGCTCAGCGCGTCAGTGATGCGCGGCTACTTCACTTGTGAGGCAAAAAGAAGATGTCTTGGAATCCAAGAACTATCGCTACCGGTGTCGGTTTGGCAATCCTCATCGGCTCTGGCGTCGCCTACGCGGATGACGGCTCCCCTAGTAGTCCCAGTCCGCTCAACGACATGCCGTACAGTAAACTCAAAAGCATGGCGGCGCAGGGCAACATGATGACGATGATGCAGGGCATGATGAAAAAGGGCGTCTTCCTGATGGGCGGACAGCCCACCAAGACCACGGATTCGAAGTCCGTCTCGCTTAGCGGCGAGATCGTAGACGCGAACTGCTACACCGCTAACGGCTACCACGGTCACAATCACGCGCTCTGCGCGAAAGCCTGCATCTTAAACGGTAGCCCGTTGACGTTTCTGACGACCGACGGGCACGCCTACCCCATCATTAGCCAGGCCGACTTCGTACCAGTTCCCGAAGAGGTGTACAACGAAATCGGAAATCAAGGTCTGACGGTAAAGGGCTATGTCAACGATCGCGGAGGCGTTAAAGCCCTAACGATCGCGTCGCTCAACGGTAAGAGCATTGAGATGAAAAAGATGTCGATGTAAGGGCGGATCTGATCTCATGATGCGAACGAGGACGGCGACGGCGCGTGGCATCCTCGTTCGAGCCCTTCGTGAATGCGCCCACCGACATTGCACCTTACGGCACCCTAGGGACTCATTGTGACTTGGCTTGTTTCCACATTGGCGTTTGCCCTGGCTTCGCACGGGGTCGATGCTACACCATTGTTCCCAGACATGGGCACTGCTTCGCCGCTGGCGTTGACGGATGCAGTAACGGATCGTCCGCTCCTTCCCGAACTGCGCGGTAGATCAGTTCTCGTATCCTTCATCTCAGCAACTTGTCGCGAGATCTGTCCGATGACTGAGGAAACGTTCGCGGAAGTAGCGCGGGCTCTCAGACTGAAAGGCGATATTAGCCGAGTGCAGCTCGTGCTTGTAACAGTTGATCCAGTCACCGACACCAAACCGCACCTTCGCGCACTAGCGCACAAACTCGGGTACAATCGTGATGCACTTCACTTCGCGACTGGATCGCCTCAGCAGATTGGTCGGCTGCTCCGAGCTTACGGTGTCGCTGTGCACTTTAGAAAGGGAACACGGGACGATCCCGACCACACCGTTGCTCTCTATCTCATCGATCCGAATTGGCACGTACGGTATGATTTCGGGCCACGCTACCCGGCGTCGGCCATCGCCCGCTTAACCGACCAGTTCATACATTCGAGAACCCGATGAGAAGGTGGCGCCTCGCGATCGGCGTCTGGGTTCTCGCAGTGACGGCAATGATCGCTGCGTCGTTCCACCACTGGGCCCGATCTGAGGCAACGACGGAAATCCTAGCGACCAGCGCGACGGTTGGACACCCGTTGCCCGATTTAGTCGGCCAGCGTCTCGATGGCTCCGTCGTTTCAATTCGCTCCTACGAAGGCCGGCCGTTGTGGCTAAACTTTTTCGCCACATGGTGTCCGCCTTGTAATGTGGAGATGCCTGAGATTGAGCGTCGTTATCGACTTGACTCGGCAAAAGGGCTGGCCGTCGTCGCCGTGGACCAACAAGAGAGCCCGACACTTGTCCGCCGATTTGCGCGTGCGCTCGGCCTATCGTTTCCGGTAATCATCGATGGCGGCTCTGCCGCCCGTGCCTTTCGGATCAGTGCGCTACCGGTCTCAGTGTTTGTAGATGCAAGAGGCATCATACGTCTGGTGCGGTACGGACAGCTTGATTCAGCCGACATGGATCAGGCGCTCGCGACCATCTTACACGAGGTCCGTTGATATGCAAGAGCATCGCCGTGCTTCTCGTCGGGGGTTGTCTCTTCATCGGCTCTTCATCTTCGGTTGTCGCTTCACGCCGATCGAATGACCAGGTGCCGCGCGTGAGTTTGTCGACCTAGCCGGCTGTCGACGGGAATACGGAAGCTGCTGTCAGCCGACAGCAGTGCGGATAAGATGGTCGATCACGCCGATCTGCAGTGTCTCCATGTCTGGGATCACGAAGTGATGATCGGCATCCGTTCGAAGGACGCCGGCACGCTGTAGTCGTGAGATTTGCACGCTGCACGATTCGCGCGTCGCGCCAGCAAAACTTGCGATCTGCTGGTGCGAGAAGCGAATGACAATCCGCGTCGAACCATCGGGAAGCCGCTCGCCGTGTTCTTCGGCCAAGTGCCGCAGCACGGAAACAACGCGCCCGCGAATGGTGGCGTACGCGGTGCCGGCGAGCCGCGTTTCGCTCGCCGTTCGACGTCTCGCGATCTCTCGCGCAACCATCATCGTCAGCTGCGGCTTATGCCGCATTAGCGCGCTAAAATCGTCGACTGAAGCAGCGCAGATGTGCGCTGAGTCCATTGTCTGTGCTACCGTAAGCCTCTGTGCCTCATCAAAAAGCGCCAATTCCCCGAAGACGTCGCCTGGGCCCAACACCGCAAGCGTCGCTTCCTGTCCCTCTTCGGTGATGCGATAGACCCGAACGTGACCGGTCTTGAGGAGATAGATCGCGTCGCCCATATCGCCTTCGTGGAAGATGATGTGGTTCGGCGGATGATCTGTCTCTCGAAAGAGGTGCGCCATCTTCTCGATCTCGCCGAGCGGAACGCCTCGAAAGAGGCGGTTACGCTCCAGAAACCAGACTTTGTTTGGCACGGCGGTCGGGACTCCGAGAAAGGGAGCGAGGATTTTTCGAAGACGTTCGAGCGTCGGTGTGCCGGTCACCCGCTTCCCGCTGGGCAACACGAGCGTTGGAGTGACCAACGGAGACCCTGGACGGAATCGCTCCTGGCGATCGAGGTTTCGCACGTCGAAGCTAATCCGCGAGTCTTCGCTGGCCAGTTGTGTCATTCGCTCGATTGCACGTGGCGAGAATGGACAGCCTTCGCGGACGTAAAGTGCACATAGCACCCCCACCATCGTATCCGTCAAAGCAGGCGCAATCCGTACGGCGCCGTGCCGAGACCGACGAGTACAAGCGCCGCTCGATCCCTGCAGATAGTGAAGCGAAGAAAAGAATTGCCGTGTACCACAACGCATAGAACAACATGGAGAGCATAATCTAAAGGGGCGATCCACTCTTCGCTGCAGCGTTTAGGACGGCGATGAGGATCGGGCTCGTACAGGGCGAGCCGACGAACGCAAACAGAATCCTCACGGCAAATGGGCCGCTCCCTGCGGCGATACGCGTAGCGGACGGCAAGCGCAGCTGAATGAACCCCCGCATCCATCCGAGTAAAGATACGAAGGCCTTCGCCGCGGCACGCAGCGCAACGCGCCGGGTCTTTGCGGCGAAGCCGAGGAGAAAGGCGCGTGAGTTGCGCCGCTTCATGTGGTGAGAGCGGCGCACAAGACCGATGTTCACGCGGTCGCCCCCTTTCTACACGCACGGCGGCCCGACTTCGGCGTAGCGGCCGACGGCAATACGACTAGGAACTGGTAATCGTCAGAGCCGGATCATCACCGGCGACGGCTACACGATACCAGATGAAAGGGAGAAGCGGGTTCGGAAGCCAGTAGAGCCAGCCCAGCCCCCGCTCTCGTTGACCGCCGGGGAGCACGAGATCCATCCAGGTGTAGATGAATTTATAGACGCAGAACCCCGGGATGAAGTTCGGCCTGAACGGCGCACGCAAGTGGCGTTTGGCGATGTAGTAATTGCCCTCGAACGGCGTGATGCCCCAGCCGACCGGGCCCTCAGCGATAAGCGTGCGGCTCTTGGTGTGTACGATGCGGATCGAGCGCGCCATCACGCCATGGCCCGGGATGATTTCGTCTCGCAAGCGTGCGGCTCGTCAACGCGGCGAAGACCACGCCGAACATCATCGAAAGGGCCATATGCAGGATGAGTCTGGTCGCGATCACGACCAGACTCGGATTCATCGCTGCTTCGGGGCCGAGAACGATGCCGGCGATCATCGCAGGGGGCGCGAAGAGTCCCATCCCCATGGCGCCGGTTACCATCATCGCCACAAGCGCCATTACGATGCCAGGCTGCCAGACCGGCGCCCGCCGCGGAGATAATGCTGAAGTTCGGTCGGTCACTGATGCTGATTCCCATGCCGGAATCGTAGAGCTGAGACCGCTGATGCACTGTAAGGGATTTGACAAACGCTAGAAAATTGCGCGGAACGCGGTAGGGACGTCCGTTTCCGGACGCCCCCCGCACAGATCCGAGCGGGCGCAATTCACGCACTCGGCTCCCACCTTGGGTGTTTGACGGCGAATCGCTGATAGGGCCAAGGATGTGAAACG
>JAABUQ010005711.1_pt1 | contig 19517 bp, 16 predicted proteins | sample 5560001 | NCBI WGS metagenome assembly JAABUQ01 (sample SAMN10711888, study PRJNA513371) | rock metagenome | isolation source: Antarctica rocks | place: Antarctica: Victoria Land, Finger Mt nord | collected 2015-12-18
TGGAGCACATCGGCTTCAGCAAGAAACAAATAAAGCCTGTATTTGCAAGCGTTATGCAAATACAGGCTTTAAGAACAGCCGCCTGCGCGTGCAGGCGGCTGTTTTGGTTATGAGAACACGCGGCTACTGGGCGGGCGTGGCCGGAGTAGTCGTGCCGGTGCCGGGCGTCGTGCCGGTGCCGGGCGTCGTGCCGGTGCCGGGCGTCGTGCCGGTGCCGGGCGTCGTGCCGGTGCCGGGCGTCGTGCCGGTGCCGGGCGTCGTGCCGGTGCCGGGCGTCGTGCCGGTGCCAGCGTCGGGCGTCGTGGCCGGAGGCGTGGTGCCGGTGGACGGCGACACGCCAGGAACAGGCGTGCTGTCTGAGGGCTGAGAGCCGGAGGCCGGAGGCACAGTCTGGTCAGTCGGGGTGGACGGAGTAGTTCCCGTCGTGCCTGTGCTGCCCGATGTACCTGTCGTGCCGGTCGTATCGGTGGTGCCTGTGCTGCCTGAGGTACCCGTTGATGAACTGCTGCCTGAGGTGCTTGCTAGGTCGCTGGGCATCAGGACGGTATCAATCCCATGAATGATGCCGTTGGTTGCCATCATGTCGGCCTGGGTAACAGTGGCATCATTAATCTTGACCGTGCCGCCTGAAGAGGTTACTTGCAGAGTGCTGCCTTCCAGGGTGGGAGGCGAAGTTGGCGAGGTCATGGACGAGGCTGTGGCAGCATCCACGCGGGCCGGGAGTACATGGTACTTGAGCACAGCCGCCAGCTTGGTGGGGTCTTTCTCCAAGTCCTTCAGCGCGCCTTTAGGAAGCTTCTTAAAGGCAGCGTTGGTAGGCGCGAAAACGGTGAATGGCCCCGGCCCCTGCAGTGCGCTGACTAGGTCTGCCTTCTTCAGTTCTTTTACGAGGGTGCTGTACTGCTTGTTGCTCATGGCGAGGGCAACGATGTCTTTGGTCGGAGCCATCGGCATAGAAGCGCTTGTTCCACTTGCCATGGGCGGGGTCATGGTGGACGAATTGGACATAGATGACGGAGAAGACATCATTCCCATAGAGCCGCTGTTCTTGAGCGCCATGGTGCCGGTGGCTTCGTAGGCTGTCTCATAGGAAGCGATCTTGTCTTTCTCGTCGGCAACGTCCAGAATGTCGCCAAGCCGCACGCCATATTGCGTGGCGAGCGTGGAGAATGCTGTTCCGTGCAGGACGCGGTCAACGATGTCAGTGAACGGGACGCCCGAGTAGTGGTGGATTTTCTCCATGGAGGCTACTTCGTTATCAGAGAAGCCTAAGGCCTTGGCCTTCTTGATATCTGTGTAGTTTAAGTCTGGATCGCCTAGCACGCTGTAGTCAATGGAGCCGGGTGCCATGGTTGTGGACATGCTGCCTGAAGGCATGCTGCCCGTAGACAGCGAGCCGGGATTGGACATCGGCATGGTGCTGTCCGGTGCTGGGGCCATCGGGGCAGGCGGTGCGGTCGTGGCGTCTGGGGCCATCGGCGCGGGCGGCGTGGCCGTAGTCGGGTCAGGGGCAGGAGCGGGCATCGCCATAGGAGCAGGCGGGGCCGGGGTGGCGTCTGGGGCGGGCGTCGTCATAGGAGCGGGCGCTGCCGGAGGGGCGGGCGCCGGGGTTGCATCCTGGGCAAGGGCGGCAGAGGAGGCGGAGGCCAACATGGCAGCCACGGCCCCTGAGATAATCCAATTTCGTTTCATTAGTTACTCCTTCGGCAAAGTCGGCGAACATTCGGGCGTGCTGAGATAGTCAGTGCGCTGCTTACGCAGACATATTACCGGATTTTACGTTCTATAAACACGTTTTTTGCAATCAGGCAAACTTTTTTTAGGCAGGGCTTTTCACCATGCACGGTGAAAAGGCAATTCTTATGCGTACTCGCACCGCTGGATACTTTGGCGCAGGCGGCCCGCTGGCCCACGCACTCCCTTCTTTTACGCCCCGCACGCAGCAGGCGGCAGTGGCAGAAGCGGTGGAAGACGCTTTGGCTCGCGATGGCGATATCGCCTTGATTGAAGCCGGAACCGGGGTCGGTAAAACCCTGGCCTATCTGATCCCTGCACTGCGAAAGGCGCGGCCTGACCGCAAAATTATCATCTCCACGCACACGCTGGCCTTGCAGGCGCAGCTTGCCGAGCGCGACCTTCCATTTGTGCAGTCGCTCAGCCCCATGCCGCCCGAAGCCGCCGTCGTCAAGGGGCGCGGCAACTATCTCTGCCTGCAGGACTACGATGCCGCCCGCGCGGACTTGTGGACAGTCGGCGACCCGCAGTTTGCGCAAATTGGGCGCTGGAGCCAGGCGACCGAAACGGGCGATGTGGGCGAGCTGGATTTCACCTACCCGAATTGGGGAGACATCCGCGCCAACCCCGACACGTGCAAAGGGCAGGAATGCCGCTTTTTTGACCGCTGCTTTTATTATCGCATGCGGCGAGCCGCCCAGGAAGCGTCCATTCTGCTGGTCAACCACGCCCTATTCTTCAGCGATCTGGCCCTGCGCATGGGAACAACCCCGGATGCCCGCCTGCTGCCCGACTACGACTTTGTGGTCTTTGACGAGGCACATCACCTGGAAACCGCCGCTGCCGGGGCATTTGGAGTCGCGTTTTCTTCGGCCCGCCTGCCCGCGCTGCTGGAGAAAGTGCGGCGCACCGCACGCTCGCTGGACATCAACACGGACAGGCTCAAAACCATTGCGGCGTCTGCCGACGGCTTGTTTGCGCCGTTCCAGCAGGCAGGGCGGCCTGAGTTCTTCGTGCATGATGTTCTGCCCCGCGAAACCGACATGGAGCAGTCGCGCGGGCAGGTCGCCGTCATCGGCACCCTTTTAGACAATTTGGCCTTGGAGCTGCTCAAGCAGGATACCGGCGGCCAGCCAGCGCTCAAAGACCGCGTGGATGGCCTGCGCCGCCAGTGCGTGCGCGCCAAAGAAGAGCTTTCTCTGCTGTTTGGCAGCGACAACCCAAACTTTGTCCGCTGGGGCAGCCTGGGACGCACTTCCAGCCGCGCGCCGTTCGCCACCCTGAACTGGACGCCTATCTCGGTGGCCCCCATCTTAGCCGAAGCGTTGTGGAAGAAGCCGCGCACTGTTGGGGCGGCTTTAATCTCGGCTACCCTGTCCACCGATGGCGGCTTCGGCTACCTGCGCGAGCGTTTGGGCCTGCCCGCCTCCGACCCTGCTCCCGTCAACCATTCCCCCACCCACGTCAACCAGTCCCCTACTCCCGCGCCTGCCGCCCGCGCCCGCAGCCGCAAAAACGCTCCCGCCGTAATCAGCGAGACTGTAGTCGGCTCGCCGTTTGACTACGAACACAACTGCCTGCTGTATATTCCTCGTGCCCTGCCGCCGCCCTCGGACACGCCCGCCTATGCCGCGCAGGCAGCCGAGGAAATGTTTTCCCTGCTGGAAGCGTCGGGCGGCGGCGCGTTTGTTTTGTTCACGTCGCACCGCGCGCTCAACACGGCCTACGAGATTTTAACCCAATCCGACCTGCCGTTCGCCCTCTTGCGCCAGGGGGAGATGCCAAACTCTCGCCTGGTGGAAGCGTTTAAGCGCGAGCAGAATGCCGTGCTGCTGGGCACGCAGTCGTTCTGGGAAGGCGTGGACGTGCCCGGCGCGGGCCTGCGTTTAGTGATTATTGACCGCATTCCGTTTGCCGTGCCCGACAGCCCGCTGCACAAGGCGCGCGTGGACAGCATCACGCAGGCAGGCGGCGACTGGTTTGATGAGTTCGCCTTGCCGCAGGCGCAGCTGAAGCTGAAGCAGGGCTTTGGGCGTTTGATACGCACCCAGGAAGACCGGGGCGTGGTCGCCATTTTAGACACCCGCCTGGTGCGCAAAACCTACGGCGCACGGTTTTTGCGCTTTCTGCCTCCCGCCCGCCGCACATCTGACCTGGACGAAGTGCGCACCTTTTACGCCGCCTCCCCTCACGAGAAAGAAGTCCTCTCTACCCCATGAAAATCTACACCAAGACCGGCGATAGCGGCGAAACAGCCCTGTATGGCGGACAGCGCGTGCTGAAAGACGCCCTGCGCGTGGAAACTTACGGCACTGTGGACGAGTGCAATGCCGCCCTAGGCCTTTGTTTGACATTCCCCATTGACCCGGAAGCCTCGGCCATTGTCACGCGCATTCAAGGCGAATTGTTTGAGCTGGGCGCGGATTTAGCGACCCCGATTGTGCGGGGCGAGATTGTGCCGCGCATGCAGGCTCAGGAAACCGCCCGCCTAGAGCAAGAAATTGACCGCCTGGAAGCAGGCCTCCCCCCCCTGCGCCGCTTTATCCTGCCGGGCGGCTCGCAGGCGGGGGCCGCGCTGCACCTCGCCCGCACGCTGTGCCGACGCGCGGAGCGCCACCTCGTGAGTTTGGCGCAGCAGGACGAAATCAACCCCGAGTCGCTGCGTTATCTGAACCGTTTAAGCGACCATTTGTTTGTGCTGGCCCGGTGGGTCAATATGCAAGCTGGCGCGGCAGAAACCGAATGGGTGCGCCCCGACCGGGATTGAAACACGGGCGGCAGCCTCGCCAGGCCAAAGAACAAAGGCCTGTGTCTGCGGGAGGCGGGCGCAGGCCGCGATGATTGGGGGTAAAATAAAGCCATGACGATGTCCCCCTCCGCAGGCGCTTCCGCCCTGCCGCCTGCACTGGGGCCAACCGGCGCGGACGACGACAGTCTGGCCTCCGAAAGTGCGCCGGCAGCGCCGCTTCGCGTGCGCTACGACGTTTCTATCCTGGGATACGCGCATGTCTACGGCAGCACGGGAAAGACAGGCATTCACCGCGTGGTGGAGGAACTCGCCCGCCGGCTGGCGACTTCGCCCCGGTGCGCGCTTTCCTTGAGCGCCCTTCACTGCCATGCCGAAGCGCAGCAGTACCTGGCGGAAGGTCCAGGCTGGGCGGGCTGGGGGCGCACGCTGGCGCGGGATAAGCCTCGCCTGCGCGCGGCCCTGAAGCAAGTCAACGCAAGTATAGACCCCGCAAGGCCGCGCTTCTCGCTGCCGTTTCGCCTGGCCCGCAAGCCGCTGAACTGGTGGTACGGCAGCCCTAGCGGCACGAGTTATCCTGATTACCCTGTTGGTGATTTGCGCCGCGTGGATGTGTTCCACAGCCCCTCCGTGGGCCTGCCGCCCGGCCTGAAGAAGCGGCGCGGCCTGGCATGCTTCCAGACAGTCTACGACCTGATCCCTGTTTTGTTTGACGATGTGGTGGCCCAGCATCAGCGCGAGCATATCGCGGCCACGCTGCGCGCGCTGAAAGAAGACTGCTGGGCACTGGCGATCTCCCAGTCTACCAAGAATGATTTATGCAGCTACACGGGCATGGACCCCGCCAGGGTCTTTGTGACGCCGCTGGCCGCAGACCGGGCCAAGTTTTATCCCTGCCCGGACGAGGCGCAGGTGGCGGATGTGCGCACGCGCCTTGCGCTGCCCCCCGGCCCGTTTCTGCTGAGCGTCTGCACGCTGGAGCCGCGCAAGAACCTGGATACGCTCATCCGAACCTTCGCGCGCATTGCGGGTGAGCCGGGCATGGAAAACTGCTCGCTTGTTCTCACGGGCAACGTGGGCTGGAAGGATGAAGCCATTTATGCCGCCCTGGCCCAAACGCCCGCCGTGCAGAGCAGAGTGGTGCTGACCGGGTATGTGGCCGACGACGATCTCGCGCCGCTGTATTCGGGGGCGCAGGCATTTGTGTATCCGTCGCTGTATGAGGGCTTTGGCCTGCCGCCGCTGGAAGCGATGCAGTGCGGGACGCCCGTCGTGTGTTCGGAGACGTCCTCGCTGCCCGAAGTGGTGGGCGAGGCGGGGATTATGGTGCCGCCGCGCGACGAGGACGCGCTATGCCAGGGGCTGCTGGACGTGTGCTTGAACGACTCGCGGCGCGCCGAGCTTGCGGCCCGCGCCTTGCGCCGGGCGGCAGAGTTTAGCTGGGAGCGCTGCACCGCGCAGACCCTAGACGCGTATGCGCAGGCCCTGGCCGCCGTTTAAGTGTGGACGGGCTTGCCGCGCGCCGGGCGACACCAAAGCTTGCCCTCATTCGCCCGGCTGGTCGTCGGCTTTGCCCACGCTTTGCCAAGGTTTGCTGAGCGTGTACCAACGACGGAAGACTTTTTTCCGTCGTTGGTCTGCGCTGGAAAAGCCAATGGGACACCTAAAAGACGCAAAGACAAGGGCGAGACGGCGCGGGCACTCCCCGTCCGCACCGCAGCCCAAGCCTCGCAAGGGCGGGAACGCGCATCGGGTACAATAAGGGCTGGGAGCGAAGAAGCAACAACTCATGCCGGATCATAACATCGCTATTTCGGTGCGCGGAGTGTCCAAATCGTACTCTATTCTGCACGAATCGCAAAGACATACCACCGCTGCCGAAGCGCTTATCCATAGCCTAAAAACCATCGGCAAGAAGCAGACATCGGAAACGTTCTGGGCGCTCAAAGATGTGTCGTTTGACATCAGCAAAGGCGATGTGGTCGGCATTATCGGGCGCAACGGCGCGGGCAAGTCTACATTGCTCAAGATACTGTCGCGCATCACGGAGCCAACGTCCGGCAAGATTGATTTGTACGGGCGCGTGGGCAGCCTGCTGGAAGTTGGCACCGGCTTTCACCCTGAGCTGACGGGCCGGGAAAACGTGTTCCTGAACGGGGCCGTGCTGGGCATGAGCCGGCGCGAGATTGCCTCTCACTTTGATGCCATCGTGGACTTCGCGGGCGTGGAAAAGTTTTTAGACACGCCCGTCAAACGCTACTCATCGGGCATGTATGTGCGATTGGCGTTTGCTGTGGCGGCGCACCTAGAGCCTGAGATATTGATTGTGGACGAAGTGCTGGCCGTGGGCGATGCCGAGTTCCAAAAGAAGTGCCTGGGCAAAATGCAGGACGTGGCCGCGCATGGCCGCACAGTCATCTTTGTGTCGCATAATTTGGAGGCCGTGCGCAAGCTATGCCACACCGGGCTGCTGATGCAAAGCGGGACATTAGCCATCTGCTCCGACATTGAAACCGTGTCTAACACGTACATGTCGGAGCTGGCAACGCAGGATGGCAATGTCACCTGGGAGGCGCAGTCGGCCCCGCGCGCCGAAGAGCTGCGTCTGGTCAGCGCGTCCATTCTGGATGAAACCGGCGAATGCACCGCCTTTATAGACTACCGCGAGCCATTTTCCATTGAGATTGAATATGAAGTGCTGAAGCCGGTGCGGGGTTTGCGGGTCGGGTTCTCGCTGCAAAGCGCCCAAGCGGTCTCGCTGTGCGGCTCCAACGACCCGGTCGCCTGGCTAGAGCCGGAACGCCTGCCGGGGCGCTACACCAGCCGCTGCACCTTTCCCGGCTACACCCTGAATGCCGGGTACTTTGTGGTAAGCTTCGGGGCGGATATTCCGCCGTTCTACCAAGCCCTGATTGACACGCCTTTCTGCCTCGGCTTTCATGTGGAAGACCGCGAAGGGCATGGGCCATTGCAGCAGTCTTTGCCCGGCGTCATCCGCCCCAAATTGGAGTGGCAGGTGCAGCGCCTGGGCGCGGGAAGATAAGAGCTTGGGCGCGGGAAGAAATATGCTGAATTGGAGCAAATGGAATGTCGCGCGGCGGCTTGCCACCGTGCAAAACGCCTTGGGATTACTGCCGCTCATTGTGGAGCGGCTGGAAGGCCTGCACGACATACGCCAGGAGATTGGGTCTATCAGGGAGCAGTTGCAGCATGTGCAGCTTGCGCTGGGGCGCATGGAAGCGCGCCAGCTTGCCGCATCGCCCGCGACGAGCCTGCGGGAGCAGGAGTTCAAAGTCACGTCGCAGTTTGGCGAAGATGGAATTATCCAGTATCTGCTGAGGCACGTTCCCATTGACAGCAAAGTGTTTGTTGAGTTTGGCGTGGAAGACTACACCGAGGCAAACACGCTTTTTCTGCTGGAACAAAACAAGTGGGCGGGCCTTGTCATTGATGGCAGCGAAGACAACGTGCGCCGCATCCAAGAGGGCCGCGCCCATGTCTTTTACAATCTCACGGCGGTGCAGGCGTTTGTCACGCGGGACAACATCAACGCGCTTTTGACCGATAACGGCTTCACGGGGGAGATTGGCCTTCTTTCCATTGACATTGACGGCAACGACTACTGGGTCTGGGAGGCAGTCACGGCTGTCCATCCTGTCTTAGTGATTGTGGAATACAACCATCGGTTCGGCAGCGAGGCCTCAGTCACCATTCCCTACGACCCGGAGTTTGTGCGCACGCAGGCCCACCCCTCGCATACCTACTTCGGCGCGTCCCTGCGCGCGCTGTGCGGGCTGGCCCATCGCAAGGGGTATGCTTTTGTCGGAACAGGCAGCGATGGCGTCAATGCTTTCTTTGTTCGCCGCGACAAGAGGCCGGAGCAGGTTCCCGAGCTAAGCGTGGAGGAAGGCTACCACCAAGGGCACTTCAGCGAATGGTTCGGCCAAGATGGCAGGCCCATCCACTTGTCCTGGGAAGAACAGCACGCTCTGGTGATGGGCCTGCCGCTGGTGCAGGTCGGCGAATAGGCGCTTTCCACAACGCTAGGCTCTGTGCAGGCACGATTTACTCCGCCGTCATTGTCATGACGGCTCCGTCTGACCTATCAAGCTGCTCGGCTTCCACGGCGCTGGCGGGGGTTTTGTAGTGCAGCCTTTTCACGGCTTCCACCGTCGTGCCGTGCTCGTCGCTGCGCGTGAACTCCAGGTGGTCGGACATGAGGCGCACCATATCCAGCCCAAATCCCCCCAGCCGCGTTTGGCCGTCCCGGTCGGGGCGTTCGGTTCCTACCCCCTGCACATCTTTGAACGAAAAGCCCACCCCGGTATCCTTCACATAAATCACTACTTTGTCGGCATGGTATTCCAGCACGACTTGGAAGCGGCCGTTGGACACCTTCGCGTGCCGAATAACATTGCTGCACAGCTCGCCCACGACAAACTCTATGTCGGAAACATCCTGTTCGGTGACATTTAAGTCCTCCAGCATGCCCCGGCCTACGCGGCGGGCAATCCGCAGGAATGCTCCATCCCCCGGCAGGTCGATGGAAACGTTGAGTATCATTGGTGTCTGCTGCCCCTTTTTGCCTACATATCCATTGTTCCCATTTTGCGCGGCAAGGGAACACAAAAAAGCGCCGCCCTTCCGTTCCCTCTTGCTTGGGGGGCGGAAAGGCGGCGCTTGATACGTTTGGCTACAGCAGGGACTTGACGGCGGCGACGATGGCGTCGGCGTCGATCTTTGCCGCGTGCATCAGCTCGGCAGGCTTGCCCGAGCCGGGAATAATCGCGGGGGCCAGCTTGATCACAGTCTGCCCATGCTCGCCGAGGCCCGTGAATGCTTCCAGGACAGCATCGCCCAGCCCGCCTTCCGCCCAGTGGTCTTCCACGGTGACAAACTTGCCCCCGCAGTCTTTGGCCGCTTGGTGCAGGGCTTCTTTGTCAATCGGCTTGACTGAATACGCATCAATCACGCGGATTGTAATCCCGTCGCTCTTGAGCTGCTCGTAGGCTTTGAGCGACTCGTGCAGCGTGATGCCTGCCGCGACAACCGCGACCTGGTCGCTGTCCGAATGGCGCACCAGCTTGCTGCCGCCGACTGGGAAGGTCTCGTCCGGCCCGTACAAAACAGGCGTCTTTTCGCGGGTGGAGCGCAGGTACACAATGCCCGGCAGATCAGCCATGGTGTTGACCAGTTGCGCGGTCTGGTTGGGGTCGCACGGGTAAAGCACCGTGCTGTTGCAGATGGCGCGCATCATTGCTAAGTCTTCCAAAGCCATCTGTGACGGCCCATCCTCGCCGATGGAGACGCCTGCATGCGAGCCGCACAGCCGCAGGTGGGCATTGGAAATCGCCGCCATGCGTATCTGGTCGTAGGCGCGCGAGAAGAACGCAGCGAATGTAGACGCAAACGCAATCTTCTGGCGCACGCCCAGCCCTATCGCCGCGCACACCAGTTGCTGCTCGGCGATATACATCTCAAAGAACCTGTTTGGAAACAGCTTATGGAACTCATCGGCATAGGTGGAATTGGACACTTCAGCGTCCAGTGCAACCACGTCGGGGCGGTTCTTGCCGAGAGCGGCCAGGGCGTCGCCGTAGGCCTTGCGGGTGGACTCCTTGGTTCCCATCTCATACACAGGCAGATGCAGCGGCTCGGCCTCGGCCAGCGGGGCGGGCTGGAGGTCTTGGGGCTTTGGCACATTGATAATCATATGCCGCTCGCCGCCAAGCTCCTCAATGGCTTCTTTGGCCTGGTCGGGGCTGAGCGCCTTGCCGTGCCAGCCTTCTTTGTTGGCGAGAAACGAGACGCCGTGCCCTTTCTCGGTCTGGGCGATGATCATTGTCGGCAGCTCGGTCTGGGCGAGGGCTTCCTGGTAGGCGGCGTCAATCTGCTCTAGATTGTGGCCGTCAATCTCAATGGCATGCCAGCCGAAGGCACGCGCGCGGGCCGCATACGCCGCCGAGTTCCAGCCCAGGTCGGTTTCGCCGCGCTGCCCCAGCCGGTTCATGTCAATGATGCCGATGATGTTGTTCAGCTTATAATGGGACGCTTTATCACAGCCTTCCCAAACCGAGCCTTCCGCCACTTCGCTGTCGCCCATCACGACCCAAATCTTAAACGGCAGCTTGTCTATGTATTTGCCGTCCAGGCCGATGCCGACCCCGATAGGCAGGCCCTGCCCCAGCGACCCGGTGGCGACATCCACAAACGGCGTCACATGCGGGTTCGGGTGGCCTTCCAAACGGCTGCCGAACTGGCGAAGGGTCAGCAGCTCCTCGTCCGTGATAGCCCCTGCCGCCTTGAACATGGAGTACAAAACCGGGCAGGCATGGCCCTTGCTGAAAATCAGATGGTCGTTGTTGGGGGTCTTCGGCTTGGAAAAGTCGTACTTCAGATACTTGATCATCAGCACCGCCATGAGGTCGGCGGCGGACATGCTGGACGTGGGGTGCCCCGACCCTGCCGCCGTGGTGCAGCGAATGCTGTCTATGCGGAGCTGCGCGGCCAGGTCTTTGATTTGCGCCATTTGATCCGGCGGCGGGGTTTGGCTGGGTTGTGCCATCACTGCTGCTTGTGCCATTGTGTGTTCTCCTTCGCCTTTGAGGGCGGCTTGTGAAACCTTGCGCCGCCTGTGCGGCCTGTGCTTATTATAGTTCCCGGCTTTGCGGGAAGTCAACCGTGGCTTCCGGCCTTTATCCCAGATTTGGCGCGGCCTTTGCCAGCGCCGCAAGCCCTGCCCTTGCGCTTGCCCTGTGCTTTGCCAACGCATTCCGAGCACGAACCAACGACGGAACAAATTCGTCCGTCGTTGGAACACGCTCCAAATGCCCGTGCGAAGCCGGTGCAGCGCCTATACGCCGAGATTGTTTTTCTAAAAAGAAGCCTATCCACACCCGCCACAACGCCGAGCTATTTTGCTGGAAACGCGGCCACTTCGGCGCTGACCAGGTGCTGCTGACGCGCCATTTGAAACAGGGCAAGCTGCACATCCGCAATCTGCGTGCGCTGCAAATCCGGCGAAGCCGCCGCAGGCATGTCATCCAAAGCGGCGCGGACGCTGTGCTGCAAGCGTCGCAGTTCCAAAGCATCGGCGGCAAGCTGCTCGGCGCGCTGGGGGCGGCGGCTTTGGGGAGCGTGCTGCAAAGCGGCATTCACGCGGGACACAATCTGCGAGGCCCGCGCGAGCGAGTCGTCCACATTGGCAGCGGAGGCGGCGAACCGGGCTTCCAGGCTGGCCGGGGAAAGCGGGTCCGGCGAGGCGGCAGGGAGCGGCGAAGGCTGGGGCGGCGAGGCAGCGGAAGAAAGCGCCGGGGGCGAGAACGGCGCAGGAGCGCTGCTTGCAGGCGCAGGCATCATCTGGGGGGACTGCGGCCAATTAGAATAAGCCACGCTCGCCGCGCAAACCAGGCCGACCAGGGCCGCATAGCGCAGCGCACGGCGCGGCGTGGGCAGCCGCGCCGCCTGTTCGGGCGCGGCAGGAGGGCGCTGGGACGAGGGCGCGGCGGGCGCAGGCGCGGAGGGCGGCGCAGCGTCTGCACCCGTGAAAGGCGGGGGCGGGGCGGCCTGGGCATGAGTAAGGACATGGTACGCTTCGTTCAGGCGGCGCAGATGCTCCTCGGACCACTCGCGCCGCTGAGGGTTGCGGTCGGGGTGCCAGGCTTTGGCGAGACGGCGATATTGCGCGCGGATTTGCTGCGGGCTGCTGCCGGGCGGCAATTGCAGAGCGTCATAGCAAGCCGCATAAGTTTGGGCGTCCAGCGTCATAAAGGGTTAGTTCGCGGGCCAGGGGGCGCTTTCCTGCCGTGTGTATCAGTTTCCAACGGAGGTTTCTCCGGGTGGGCGCGGGCGGCGATTTGCTCTAAAGCCCAGGCGGCATGCTCGCGCACCAGCGGTTCCGGGTCATGCTGCGCGGCGCGGGCGAGAGCGGGAACCGCGCGGGCGTCGCCGATATTGCCCAAAGCCACGCAGACATTGCGCAGCAGGCCGCGCCGCTTGGTGCGTTTGATAGGGCTGTGGGCAAAGCGATGCCGAAATTGCGCGTCGTCCAAAGCGAGCAGGGCAATGAGGTCCGGGCCGGTCAGGTCGGCGCGGGGACGCACGGCGTTGTCCTGCGCGGCGCGGGCAAACTTGTTCCACGGGCAGGCCGCCAGGCAGTCGTCGCACCCATAGATGCGGCTGCCAATCAGCGGGCGCAGGTCAACAGGAATGCTGCCTTTGAGTTCAATGGTCAAATAGGAAATGCACCGGCGGGCGTCTAATTGGTAGGGAGCGGTGATTGCGCCGGTCGGGCACGCGGGGAGGCAGCGGGTGCAGGTGCCGCAGTGCGTCGTTTCAGGCGGGTCGGCAGGCAGGGGGAGAGTGAGCAGTATCTCGCCCAAAAAGAACCAATTGCCCAGGTGCCGGGACAGCAGATTGGTATGCTTGCCAATCCAGCCTAGGCCCGCGCGCATGGCAAGGTCCCGCTCAGTCACCGGCCCGGTATCGCAGTAAACCCGGCCCTGCGCGTTAGGAGCCAGCGTGTGAATAAACGCCAGCAGGGCTTCCAAACGCTGCCACATCACATCATGGTAGTCATCAAAGCGTGCGTAGCGGGCGACCGCCCCGCGCAGGGCGTTATCATTGGCCTCGCTCGCCCCCGGCATGTCGGCACGGCCATCGGCGGGCGCATAGCCCAGGGCGACGCAGACCACCGACTGCACCCCCGGCAGGACGGAGTGGAGATCGCCGCGCTTCGGCTCCTGCCGGTGCAGGTACAGCATCTCGCCCGCGCGCCCTTCGGCCAGCCAGCGCGCATACGCGCGGTGATGCGGCGGGGGCGTGGCATCGGTAATGCCGCACAGCGCAAAGCCGAGGGCCAGCGCGTGCGCCTTAATCTGCCGCGCCATCTCTGCGCCGTCCCAATTGGCGTGGGTTGCGTCCCCTTCGCGCTCAGCGTGCGCTGTCATGCCAAACCTCTGCTTTTGACTGTTCGGCCCTCTTGCGCCGACGCTCAGCTATCAGCGCGACAGTGCCAATGACCATAGCGATAACAAGAAACAGCCGTGCGAACTCCTCCAGCACTGACGTGCGATGGGATGGGTGATGCGGCAGATCAAACGCTTGAGAGCAGTAAGATGGCCCGCTCGTCGCGAACCAGATGCTGAGACACAGCATGAGCCAATTGTCATAAGTGTTAGTAAACCGATGGGCGAGCGCGCGAGAGATGTCTCTGCCAAGCCCAGGCACACCGAGCAGCAACATAGCAATGCCCAGGAATAAATCAAACGGCTGGTGAACTTGCATTGCTATGGCTCCTCTGTGCTGCCAAGTGACACTTGCTCGCCGCGCTAGTTCCATACAAAGCGCAGGATGCGGTGATTGCGGGTATCCGACACATACAAGTCGCCGTAGCCCAATGCCGCCGCCTCGCTCTGCTCCGCCAGGGGACTGACCGCCAGGCCGGACGGACGCGCCAGCAGCCGCGCACGCTCGCTGTAGCGCACCTCGCTGCGCAGATGGTTCGCGCCCATGTCTACGCATTGCACACGCCCCGCTTCTTCCGTCTGCATGGGGGCGGGCGGCAGGCTGTCCGCGATGTAAAGCAGCCCGCCCTCGTCTACGGCGAGGGCGTGGGGCTGGGCCAATGCCAAGCCCGCAAACCGCTGCACCGGACGCCCCTGCGGGTCATACTGCACCACGCGCCGGGCCAATGTGTCCGCCACAAACAGGTTGTCGCTGGCATCCACGGCCACGGCCTGCGGGCTGACTAGGGAAGCGTACAGCCCGCCCGGCGCGCCAATCATTGCGAGGAACTGCCCTTCTCGGTTGAACCGCTGGATGCGATGGTTGCCTGTATCCGCCACGAAAATGTCGCCTGTGCCCTGCGAAACCGCGATGCCCATCGGCCCGCGCATCTCGCCATTGCCCCCTCCCGGCTTGCCGAACATGAACTGCAATACGCCCTGCGACGAGAACTTCTGCACTCGGTGGTTGCCCTGCTCCACAATATAGAAGGCCCGCTCCCGGTCGGTGGCAATGCCCTGCGGGGACAGAAACTGCCCGCGCCCGCTGCCGCGCCCGCCGATAATTGCCACGCCCCCCGACGGCGTGACGCGCTGCACGCGATGGTTGTACGAGTCGGCGACAAACAAAACGCCGCTGCGGTCTACACTCAGCCCGGTCGGCGAGTTGAACTGCCCGGCCTTGATGCCGCGCTCGCCGATAATCTCGGCCAGCCGGAGGTGGGTCTTTGCCCGCGCATGCTGCGTCCCCGGCACTGTCGCCCCAGCTTCTTCCCGTTGAGCACGCAAAACTGCCCCATAGCCGCGCGGGTCGGTGATTCGCACCTGAGACAGCGGCGTGCCGTCCGGCTCGCGCAGGTTTTGCGGCGTGCCCCCGGCTGCGCCCGGTGCGGCGTTTGTTTCCGCCCCGGAAGGCGGGCTGTGCCGCTCATCTCCAAACTCCAAAAACTCAAAGCGGTTCCCGCTCATGCGGCGTGTGTTCTTTCTGTGCGCAATCCCAATCTACTACTCAGTGATTATAGCCGAATTGCCCCCGGCGTGCAACCAACAACGCGGCGAGGCGGTGCGCAGTGAGGGCTGCGTGGCCTGCGAGGCACTTCCATTTATTAACAAGCTACTAACAAACAGGGGCGCGGCAGTGTTCCCTTGGCTTTCCAAGAGCATTCCCGCCGTGTTTAGAGCGCGTACCAACGACGGAACAAATTCGTCCGTCGTTGGTACGGGCTTGCCATGCGCATGCCATGCCGTTGCCATGCGCTCGCCGTGCCCATGAGCCGCTTTCCAGGCACAGACGCAGGCGGCGATTGACAACCGCAAGGCGGCATGATATACTTGGCGGTATCAGCCCCTTGCTGCGGGCAGCCGCTCGCGGCTCACGCGCAGGCATCGGGCATTATTTCAAACGGCGGGGCCTGCCGCGACCGGGTTTCCGCTGAGGAGCAAGCGCCTTTTATGGGATGGAAACTACGTAAAGACAAGCTGCGCGCCGAAACAAACGACGCCGCAATGCCCCCTGCCGACCCCAATGCGGAAGCGGAACTTGCCGCTCCCGCCCCCGCAGAAACAACGGCTTCCGAAGCAGACGTCCTCCATTCCGAGGCGCAGGCCGCCGGTGACGCCCCCGCTTTTGAGACAGCCCCTGATTTAGACGCGCAGCCTTTGTCCTCGGATGCCGAAGCGCTGCCCCTGGACAATCCACAGCCTTCGGTTTTTGCCATGGGCACCGACCTGGAAGCGCCGGTTTTCGCCATGGGCACCGAGCCAGAGCCTTCGGTTTTTGCGATGGGTGCTGACCGCGTGTTTGGCGACAGCCCGGCGCTTGACCCGCTCAGCTTTGCCCCCGCCTCCGACCTGGACTCGGGCGGAACATTTGCTGAGGGCGACCCGGACACGGCCCCTGTCTTTGCCATAGATGATCTGGACTCGGCAGTAGACGGCGCGGACAGCGGCGCGGAAGAGGCCCCGGTCTTCGGCCTGGACTCGGTGTTTGCGCCGGAAGAAGGCGACGAAACACCGCTCTTTGCGCCGCTGTCTTCGGCGTTTGACCCGCTGCCGGACGACGCGGCAGACACTTTCGCCATGCCCATGCCTGGCCCGGAACCGATTGCCCTCGGCGGCGACATGGACCCGGAACCCATCGCGCTGGGCGGCGAGACAGGCGGGACATTTGGCGCATTCGCCCCATATCAGCCGCCAAATGACGAGCCGAAAAGCAGCGTTCTTGCAGTGGGCACGGCAGATGACGACGCCTATTCCGACCCTGACCTGGAAATCGGAGCGATGGCATTTAACCCGCAATCGCCCTCAGTCGGCACGTTTGCCCCGGATGCCCCCACGGCAGGCGAGGAAATCGCGCAGGAAACAACCGCCTCGGCCTTTGCCGATCCGCGGGATACCTCCCCGCTCGCCTTTGAACCGGCGTTTGAAGCCCCCGATGCCCTCGCAGGCGAGGCATTGCCGAACATGCCCGATGACGGCGACGAGCCGTTCATGGATCGCGACAGCCTCGCGGCGGGCCTAGTCACGATGGAAACCTCCACCGGGTTGCCGCGTGTCGCGCCGTTTGTGCTGCCCGGCGAAGACAAGCCCGCCTTTGGAGACAGCAAAGACGGCCCGCATTCGCTCACCCTGCGGCTGGGCAGCTTGTCGGCGACCTACCCTCTCACCAAGCCCGTGACCACTATCGGCAGGCCGGACAGGGACACCGCGACCTACCCGGATATTGAAGTGGAACTGGACGACGGCGTTTCGCGCCGCCATGCCGAAGTGCGCCAGGAAAACGGGATGGCGTATCTGGTGGATGTGGGCAGCACTAATGGCACGATCTTGAACGGCGAAATGCTGACGCCGAACCAGCCCGCGCGCCTGATGCACGGCGACCGCATTCGTATTGGCGAGCGCGTGGAGATTGTGTTTGAGTAGGGTTGTGCTTGAGCAAGTGGAGAGCATATTTGAGTGGAGAGTATATTTGAGTGAGTGACACGCAGCGTCTGGTCACGGTCAATGTCGCCAACCTTTACGCCAGCCCGTCCGACACGGCGGAACTGGCCTCGCAGGCCCTTTTAGGCGCGAAGGTGTCGGTCAGCGAGGAGCAAGACAGCTTTTGCTTTGTCCACACCGAAGACTTGTATCAAGGCTGGGTCGGGGCGCAGCACCTCGCCCATACCTGGAACGATGAAGATTACTTCCCCACGTCTATCGCCACGCTGTTTGCCGACATCTTTGCGCGGCCCGATGCGCACAGTGAGCTTTTAACAAAGCTCAGTGTCGGCACGCGCGTTCTGCTGGCCCACGGCGCGGCCACGGAAGACTTTGTGCCCCTGCTGCTGCCGGACAAGCGCACCGGCTACGCCCACAAAGTCTGCCTCAACATGACCCACGAAGGCAGCATTGAAGGCCCCGACCTGTTAGACCAAAAGGCACGCAAGGCCATAGACGTGTCCGCGCTCAAGCGTCAGGTGCTGGCCGCAGTGGGCGCACAAGCCGCCCGCGTCGCCCTGCGCTTTATCGGCACGCCGTATCTGTGGGGGGGAAACTCATCATTCGGGCTGGACTGCTCAGGATTGGTGCAGATGAGCTACAAGCTGAGCGGCGTGCAGCTGCTGCGCGATGCCGACTTGCAGTGGCACGACCGTCGCTTTGAGCGCAGAGAAGAAGGGATAGCCCTGGCCGAAGCAGACCTGGGCAGCGGGGATTTGGTGGTCTTTGGCAGTACGGGAAACGACCCGGCACGCAAGGCCACGCACATCGGCATTGCCCTGGGTGATGGGCGGTTTGTGCATGCGTCGGGGCGGCGCAACGGCGTGTATGTAGACGACTGCGAGAGCAAGACTTACGGCGCAATCTATCTTGGCGCGGCCCGGCTGTCAGCGGACGCCGATCTTGCGGTCGAGGCCGCGTAGCCAGGGCGTGTCTTCAATCAGGCGGGACAGCGAACGCCGCTCGCACCACACTTGAAACGCAATCAATAAAACAACCAAGACGCCCTGCCACAGCGGCGCAAAATACAAGGCCCCCGCCACTCCCAAGAGTGCGCCCAGTGTGTTCGCGCCGGTATCTCCCAGCATCACCCGCCCGCCGGCGTCTAACGGGTAAAGAACAACTGCCAACGCGAGCGCAACATAGAACAAAAACCCCACGCCCAAAGCATGGTTTGCCGCCAGCGTCCCCACTATGACGATGCTGCCCACAAAGAACCCGAACAAGCACCGCCCAGGCCGCAGGTCAACTAGGTTCAGCGTGTTGGCGGATAGCGCAATCAGCAAGGCAGACAAAATGATTTCCCAGCGCACCGGGTAGTTGATGAGGAATGCGGCAATCAGGCTAATCGCGCCCCCGCCCAGCGCTTTCGCCGCGCCTGTCGTCAGCCGTCCTCGTGCCAGCGCCCCCAAGTGCCCGCGAAAGCCGCCCACGCTCCGGTCGCCGCGCACATCGTCCAAAAGCCCCAGCACGCCAAAGCCCAATGTCACAACCACATACGCCGCCGCCGAGCCGGTGCCCAGGCCCTGCGCCTTCCACTCAAACGTGTAGACAAACAAGCCGCACAAGACAACGACCAGCCCAAACGCGCTTGGGATTAACCCACCGCGAAAGTTAGGGCGGCGCAGGCCGTAGCGTGCGGTCAGCCATAGCGTCCCGCCCAGCCCAAACGCCAGGCCCAGCACAAGCACGACAAGTTCAACAGCAGTCATTGTAGGAAAGTATACCCGGCAGTGGCCCGCGACTACGGCCCCACTACCTGCCCACTACGGTAATTTGTGCGTGCGCTTATATAAATACAGGCCCAAAACAGCGGCAAAAGAACAGGGCCGCCACGCATTGCGCGACGGCCCCAAACAATGGCACTGTTCACTTGTGGCGTTAGGTACAGCAGTTGTTATGCCGTTGCTTTACGCCGACTCTTGGCTTCTTCTTGGGCTTGTAAGCCGCGCTCCCCTAACGCCTCCGCTAACCGGTTGTGTTCGCGTATCCGGGCTAGTGCAAGCATGTACCACCAGAGGGCAACTAGTCTTTGCCGCTTCTTATCCGCTCGTATAGCCCACCACAGATACCGCTTCGCCGCGTTGAAGAGACGGTCAGCCTTATCTGTTTGCCTGTCGTTGGGAAGGTACCGAAGTAAGTATGGCCTTAGCTCGACCCAATACTCCTCAAACGTCCTGAAATCAGACCATAGAGTATCAACAGAAGCCATACTCTTTTCCCTCACGCCTAAGTCAAACTAACGTGCTATGGTATAACTACTTGCTCATGGCGAGAGGCACAAATGTCCGGGCGCGGACGCTGACCGCCTGCGCAATCCGCGCGGCGATGTCGCGGAACACCTGCGCATACGGGCCGTCGGGGCTGATGACCACGCTCGGCGTCCCCTCGTCGGCCTCCGCGCCTATCTCCAAAGCCAGCGGGATGGCCCCGAAGAACGGCACCTGCAAAGCCTCCGCCGCCTGCTCGCCGCCGCCGTGCGAGAACACGTCATGGCGCGAGTTGCAGGTGGGGCACAGAAAGTACGACATGTTTTCCACAATGCCCAATATGGG
>JAABUQ010005713.1_pt1 | contig 19511 bp, 18 predicted proteins | sample 5560001 | NCBI WGS metagenome assembly JAABUQ01 (sample SAMN10711888, study PRJNA513371) | rock metagenome | isolation source: Antarctica rocks | place: Antarctica: Victoria Land, Finger Mt nord | collected 2015-12-18
AGCCGCCGTCGACGACGAGGACCGAACCCGTCACGAAACTCGACGCATTCGATGCGAGATAGACGACGGCACCCGCCAGTTCGCCCGGTTCGCCGGGACGGCGCAGCGGCGTCCCGGCGATCCATTGACCCGAGAGTTCGGCATCTTCGAAATATTTGGCCGTCATGTCCGTGCGCATGTAGCCCGGCGCGATCGCGTTCACGCGAATGCTGAATTCGGCCCATTCCGATGCCAGGCTTTTCGTCGCCATGATAACGCCCGCTTTGGAAATGTTGTAGACGCTCTGCTTCTGCGGGACGTTGACGATGAGGCCCGACATCGATGCGATCGTCACGATCGAGCCGCTCTTCTGCGCGATCATCGGGCGCGCGGCGGCTTGCGCGGTAAAGAAGACGCCCGTCAGGTTGACGTCGATGACGCGCTGCCATTCCTCGAGCGTTACGTCCTCGGCCGCGGCTAGCGAATTGACGCCGGCATTGGCGACGCAGATGTCGAGCGAACCCCACGCGTCGATGACCGAGTCTACGGCGCGAGCCGAGTCACGGGGCAGCGTGACGTCGCCGGCGAGCGCCAAGACCTCGAACCGCTCGTCGCGCAGTCGCGCGCCCGCAGCCTTCGTCGCCGCGAGATCGAGATCGAGCAGCGCGATCTTCGCACCGCGTTGGCCGAGCGCACGCGCCATCGCAAAGCCGAGCCCGCGCGCACCGCCGGTGACGAGCGCGGTCTTGCCGGAGAGATCGAACGGGTCTTCAGAAGTGCGCAAGTCGAGTCCGGTCGGCAAATCTTCTCAAGGCTTTCCTCCAGCGCCAAGTTCGGCTGAGCTACCTTGGGCCTGCGCTTGCGCGAAGGCGGGAACGACCGTTGACGGATCGTCCGGCGCGAGCGCGAGTGCATCGACGTGCTGGGCGATCATCTGTTTCGCGATCGCCACTTGCTGCGAGGCATCGGCCGTCGTCGGGCCGTTGTAGACAAACTTGACGCCGAGCTTAGCGGCGGCTTGCTGCCCGCCTTGCTGCATTGCATTGAAGTATCCGATGTTGATCAGCTTGGGCACGAAGCCGATCGTGTATTGCTTCGGCTGACTCTGGGCGGGGAGGACGCTTGCGACGCTGGTAAGAGTCGCCGCGACGAGCGCTTGTAAACGAACGGAAAATTCGATTCATCGATCGCTGCTCCCGACCGGTCTGCGACGGTACATTGGTGAAAGGTTTGTGTTGGCAGATAATCCCGAACGCGGAGCGAGCACTCCTGCACGGGCTCAGCGCACCACGTACCCACCGTCGACGAGAAGGACGGAACCCGTCACGAAGCTCGAGGCCTGGGAGGCCAGATAGACGACAGCGCCGCCCAATTCTTCAGGCTCGCCCGGACGCCGCATCGGCGTGGCCTCGATCCAGGAGCGCGAGAAGTCGGCGTCTTCGAAGAAGCGGGCCGTCATCTCGGTGCGCATGTAGCCCGGCGCGAATCGCGTTGACACGGATGCCGAACTCGGCCCATTCCGACGCGAGACTTTTGGTCGCCATGATGACGCCCGCCTCGAGATGTTGTACACGCTCTGCTTCTGCGGAACGTTGACGATCAGACCCGACATCGAGGCGATGTTGACGATCGAGCCGCTGCGCTGCAGGATCATGCGACGTGCTGCAGCCTGGGCGGTGAAAAAGACGCCCGCCAAGTTGATGTCGATGACGCGTTGCCATTCCGCAAGCGTCACCTCCTCCGCCGCCCCGAGCGAACTGATGCCGGCGTTGTTCACTCAGATGTCGACCGAACCCCAGACGTCGTTCAACCGTGCAACGGCGCGCGATGAATCCGCCGGCGCCGTCACATCGCCCGCGAATGCCATTGCCTCGATGTGCTCGTCCTGGAGCCGCGTTGCGGCGGCTTCGGTCGTTTCGGGTACGAGATCGAACAGCATGATCTTCGCGCCGCGCTGGCCGAGGGCGCGCGCCATCGCGAAGCCGAGTCCGCGGGCGCCGCCCGTGACCAGCGCCGTCTTTCCGGAGAGGTCGAACGGGTCATTAGCGGGCACGGCGCAGCTCCCCGAGGCGATGCGCGCTCTCGTCGAGCGCACGGTCGGATTCCGGTTCGTAGGTTCGCAAGTCGATCGAACGGCGCACGACTTCGCGCGCCTCCGCGAGGCCCGATACTTCGTGCTGCGCGATCGACTGCACGAGCAGATTCCCAAGTGCCGTCGCTTCGAAGGGGCCGGCAATGACGGTGCGGCCGCAGGCACTCGCGGTCAAGCGGCACAGCAGTTCGTTGCGCGCGCCGCCGCCGACGACGTACACCGTGCCGACGCGCACGCGGGCGAGCCGCTCGGCATCTTCCAGCGCGGCGCGGTAGCGAAGCGCCAAGCCCTCTAAAAGCGCGCGCGCGATATCCAACGGTTCCTCGAGCGCGCGCTGCCCGGTGCGCCGCAGCTGCGCGGCGATGGCCGCGAGCATGTCGTCCGGATGCAGCAGCGCCGGGTCGTCGACATCGAAAACGACGCCGGGCGACCGGTGCACGGCGAGTTTCGTCACGAATTCGTCGTACGGCGGCGCGCGACCGCGCAGTTCCCACGCGCGACGACACTCTTGCAATGGCCAGAGGCCCATGATGTTGGTCAAGAAACGCGTCGTGCCGCCGAAACCCGCTTCGTTCGTGAAGCCGGCGCGCCGGGCGTCCTCGGTCGCGAGCGGACGATCGAGTTCGAGTCCCAAAAGCGACCACGTGCCGGAGCTGATGAACGCCGCGCGCGCCGCGTCAGCCGCCTGCGTTGCTGGGATCGCGACGACGGCGCTCGCGGTATCGTGTGTGGCGGGCGCGACCACGGCGACGCTGCCGAGGTCGCATTCGCGCCGCACATCGTCCCGAAGGAAGTCGAGGGCCGTTCCCGGTTCGATGACGTCCCCAAAGATTTGCTTCGGAATGCGTAATCGTTGCAACAGGTCGAAGGCCCAGTCACCGTCGAGGCCGTATGCGCCCGTCGTGCTCGCATTGGTGCGCTCGATCGAGCGGACGCCGCAGAGCCAATAGTGCAGCAGGTCCGGGATCATAAGGAGCGTAGCCGCGCGCTCGATGAGCGAATCGTCGTCGACCTGTGCGGCGAGTTGGTAGAGGGTGTTGAAGGGTAGCTGCGCGATGCCGGTGCGAGCGAACTGCTCGGCCTCCGACGCGATCGCCGCAACGCGTTCCCGTACGCCGTCGGTGCGCCGATCGCGGTAGTGAAACGGATTGCCGAGCAGCCGACCTGCACCGTCGAGCAGCCCGTAATCGACCGCCCAGGTATCCACGCCGACGCTCGCTATCGTTCCGTGGCGCCGTGCCGAGCGCAAGCCGTCGAGCGTCTCGGAGAAGAGGCGCAGCACGTCCCAGTGCAAACCGTCGGGTGTACGAACCGGGCCGTTGGTGAAGCGGTGAACTTCTTCGGTGACGAGCCGCTCGCCCGTGAACGTGCCGACCACGACGCGACCGCTTGACGCGCCGATATCGACGGCGACGTGCCGCGACGTCAGCGCGGGTACGCGGCCGTGACGCCGCCGTCGACGTTGAGGATGTTGCCCGTGCTCTTGGCAGAGCGTGTCGGCGAAGCGAGAAACGCGACGGCTTCCGCGATATCCGCGGGAACGACGTTGACACCGAGAACGGTTCGCTTACGATAGTGCTCTTCGAGCAAGTCCTCCGCGATGCCATAGGTTGCGGCGCGGTCTCGGCGCCAGTCGGAGTTCCAGATCTTCGAACCCTCCAAGACGGCATCGGGATTGACGGTGTTGACGCGAATGCCGCAGCTCCCGCCTTCTTCCGCGAGGCAGCGCGCGAGATGCAGTTCGGTGGCTTTGGCCGACGAGTACGCGCTCGCGTTCTTGCCGGCGACGAGTCCGTTCTTCGATGCGATGAAGACGATGTTGCCGCCGAGTCCCTGGCGCGCAAAGAGGCGAAACGCTTCGCGTGCGACGAGGAAATAGCCGGTACCAAGAATGTCGTGATTGCGCTTCCAGTCAGCGAGCGTCGTCTGGCCAATCGGAGCGCTCGAACTGATACCGGCGTTGCTCACGACGATGTCGAGACCGCCGAAGGCGCGCGCCGCGAAAGCGAAGGCATCGCAGACGCTCTCCTCATTCGTGACGTCCGCTCGAACCGCGCGTGCGACCGGTTCCTCCCGCCCCGCGTTGAGCTCGTTGCAGAGTGCTTCCGCGCCCGCGACATCGATGTCCAAGGCGACGACGTGAGCGCCGTCGCGAGCAAGCCGCCGCGCGACCGCCGAGCCGATGCCGCCGGCGGCGCCCGTCACGAGACACACGCGCCGCGCGAACTCGCGCTCGGGCGGCGCAATGCTGAGCTTATACTGTTCGAGCGGCCAGAATTCGACGGCGTGCGATTCCGAATCGGTGAGCGACACGAAGCCGCCGCAGGCTTCGGCGCCGCGCATCACGGCAATTGCGCGATGGTAGAGTTCGGCGGCGATGCGTGCATGCTGGGCATCTTTGCCGGACGCGAGCAGGCCGATGCCGGGAATGAGCACGATGCGCGGAGCCGGATCGACCGGCGCGTCCGATGCGCGCGTGACGGACGTCTCGGCATCGGGGTCGAGGTTTTGATGTGCATGTTCGTCAAGGTATTGCCGGTATGCGATCGCATACGCTGCCACGCCATCGCGGATGCGGCCGCCGAGCGTCTCGGTGCCGAGCTCGGGCGTCCAATCGACGAAGAGCGGCCGAACTTTGGTGTGGACGAGATGATCGGGGCAGGCGGCTCCGACGTTCGCCAGGCGGGGTCCGTCATTGGAACATGCAAACGCCACCACGTCGGGTCCGTCGTCGTAGAGCAGGACCGCGCGGTTTTGTTGCGAGACGAAACCGCGCAGTTCCGGCGCGATCGCGGCGACGACGCGCCGGCGTTCGGCTTCGGACAGCGCTGCGCAGCGCGAGCCGCCGAAGGCCGGCCGTGCGGCGACGCGCGCGTCGACGAAGGCATTCGCTATCGCCAGGACGTCGAACGTGTGCCGCGTGCAATCGGCGTCGTCGTCACCCCAGGTGATGAGGCCGTGTTTTTGCAGGATGATGAGCTTTGCGTCTGGGTGGTCGTGCAAAGCGCCGGCAATGGAACGGCTCAGTCGAAAGCCTGGTCGCATGTAGGGGATCCACAACAGATCGTTACCGAAGAGTTCGCGTGCGAGCCGCTCGCCGTCGGTCGCACAAGCGAAGTAATTGGTGGCGTCGGCATGCGTGTGATCGACGGCGGTCGCCGGATGAAACGCGTGCATGAGCGTCTCGATCGAGCAACGCGGCCGATCGGGTTCGACCGTGCAGCGGCGCAGATAGTCGACCATCTCGCCGTCGGAGAGCCGCCCGCGCTCTTGCAGAGCAACCACGTCGTCCAGGCGCAATCCGGTGAACGAACGCGCGGTGACGGTCGCGAGGTCGGAGCCCGAGCCCTTGACCCACATGATCCGTGTTGGGCGGCCAACGTGGTCATCGAGCAGCATCTTCGTCGACGTGTTGCCGCCGCCCCAATTGCAGACGGAGCGGTCGGCTCCCAGCCGTCGCGACCGTTCCACGAGCGAGTCGAGCGTCGAGTCGCCAAAAGCAAGGGTGGTCGCAGTCATCAGAAATACGCGGCGCCACTTTCGCGATCGAACACGTGCAACTTCGCAAGGTTCAGACGCGCGTCTAGCTGTTGACCGGTCGTGGCAGGAAAGTCGGGCGCGACGCGGGCCAAGAGCGATGTCTCGCCCGTATTGAGCACTAGATGCTGTTCGGCGCCGAGCGTCTCGACGACCTCGACACGCGTGGAGATCGCCGCTTGCGTCGCGCCCGCGCCGTCGCCGCAGGCGATGTCTTCAGGACGAATGCCGAGTGTGACCGTCCGGCGGCTCGCGCCTTGCAGCTTCTGTCCGGCCCCGCCGTTCACGCTCACGTCGACGCTGCGACCGCGTAACCGGACGCCGCCGTCGCCGCTGGTTTCGAGCTCGGCATCGACGAAATTCATCGCCGGCGATCCGATGAAGCCTGCGACGAAGCGATTTGCGGGATGATCGTAGATCTCTTTGGGCGCTGCGACTTGCTGGACGTAACCATCTTTCATCACGACGATCCGGTCCCCCATCGTCATCGCTTCAACCTGATCGTGCGTAACGTACATGACGGTGTTCTTGATGCGCTGATGGATGCGCAGCAGCTCGATGCGCGTATTGGCGCGCACCTGCGCGTCGAGATTCGAGAGCGGCTCGTCCATCAGGAAAACCTGCGGCTCGCGGACGATCGCCCGCCCGAGCGCGACGCGCTGACGCTGCCCGCCGGAGAGTTCGCGCGGCTTGCGCCGCAGGAACCCCTCGATGCCCAAGAATGTCGTCGCCTCGTTGATGCGACGCTCGATCTCGTTCGCTCCGAGGCGGCGATTGCGCAGCCCGAGCGCCATGTTTTCGAACACGCTCATGTGCGGATATAGCGCATAGTTCTGAAATACCATCGCGATGTCACGGTCCTTCGGCGACATATTCGTCACACAGCGGTCGCCGATGTAGACGTCGCCGCTCGTGATTTCTTCGAGTCCCGCGACCATACGCAAGGTCGTCGTCTTGCCGCAGCCCGAGGGCCCGACGAGCACGAGAAATTCGTTATCAGGAACCTCGAGCGTGAGGTTTTGCACGACGGTGACGTCGCCATACTTCTTGATAAGGTTGTCGAGCCTGATGCCGGCCATCTATTCTTTCACCGCTCCCAAGCTAAGGCCGCGAACAAGGTACTTCTGTCCGTAGAGCGCGAGCGCGAGGACAGGCAGCACGCTCAGAACGACGGCGGCCGCCATCTGGCCGTAGACCTGCTGCTCCGACGACAGAAAATTGAGCGACGCGAGCGTTACGGTCTGCGTTTTATCGCCACCCAAGATCAGAATGAAGATGAAGTTGTTCCACGCGTAGATGAAGGCGAGCAATCCCGCGGCCGCAATGCCGGGCGCCGCGAGCGGGAGCGCGACGTTTTTCAGGATGCCCCACCACGAACAGCCGTCGATCTTCGCCGACTCTTCGATCTCGAGCGGAACATCTTCGAAATACCCGCGCACGATCCAGACGACGATCGGCAAGGTGACCAGCTGGTACACCCAGATCATCCCGAGGTACGAATCGTAAAGTCCGAGATTGCGGAAAACCACGAACAGCGGGATGATGATGAGCAACGCCGGCGCGAAACGGAAGCTCAGGAACGTGAACGCGATCGATTCGCGGCCGGCGAACTTATAGCGCGCGAGCGCGTACGCGGCCGGAACGCCGACGATGAGGGAGACGATCAGAGCGCCGCACGAAATGATCAAGCTGTGTCCGAGTGCGGGCAAGATCGAGCCGGTCGCACCGGCGATGACGACGTGCGCGCTGTCCGCTGGTGGTTGACCGAGCACGACGCGGAAGTTGTCCAGCGTCGGGGCAAAGAGAAACTTCGGGGGCCAACTGGTCGTGTCGGCCTGCGTCTTGAAAGCCATCAAGACGAGCCAGAAAATCGGGAAGAGCAAGAAGAGCCCGATGAGGAGCAGCAGCGCGTCGGCGCCGAGCTCGCGCGAGCCGTATTTTCTCATGCCACCTGCCGCCGCGTGGAATTCCACCACGTCACGAGCGCTTGGCTCACGACGTAGACGATGATCCAGTTGATCACCATGTACGCCGCACCGACGCCGACGCTCGAGTAGGTGATGGTCTGATAGTAGGCCGAGACTTGGTAGTTCCAAAGCGCGTTGCCCGGTCCGCCTTTGGTTAAAGCGAAGATGATATCGAACGCGTTGAGCGAGTCGACGAGGCGGAAGAGCAACACGACGATGAGGTACGGCGCGATCGCCGGCATCGTGATCGACCGGAACGTCGTCCAGGCCGAGAGTCCGTCGAGACTGGCCGCCTCGTAGAGCGCGGCGTTGATCGACCGCAGCCCGGCGAGCACGAGTAGCGCGACGAACGGCGTGTAGATCCAGATATCGATGAGCGTCGCGGTCGGCAGCGCCGTATTGTACGAGTCGCCCCACGTAAAGTTTCGCAACCCGAACGGGCTGAGCAGCCAATTCGCCACGCCGAACGACGGATTCATCATAAGCTTCCAGATCAGCGTGCCGAGGACCGGCGCCATCATGAGCGGCAGGATGACGAACGCGCGCATGACCTTCGCGAACGGCGTTTCGCGATTGAGCAACAGTCCGACTACGAGACCGAGCAGAAGCTCGACGCCGACGGCGATGAGCGCATAGCCGAACGTTATCATCGTCGCATGCCAGAAGTCCGGATTCGTGAAGATGAAAGCGTAGTTCTTGAAGCCGGTTACCTTGATGACCGGATACGTCAACGTATAGTTGGTAATCGAATAGTACAGCGACAGGGCAAACGGATACAGGATGCCGATGCAGACGACGAGTGCGGGCAGGACCATCGCGTACGGTTCCAGGTTGACGCGTGATCGTGCGCGCGCCGTCGGCCGAGGACGTGAGGCCGGAATCGTCGCAGGTTCAGCCCGCATCGCCATTACTTCGAGATCCCTCGCTGCGACATGGTGTTGCCGATATCTGCCGCCAGCTTATCGAGGCCGGCCTTGGTCGTGGTCTTACCCTCGTAGATGTTTTGCAGCGTGCCCGCCCAGCTCGTCGTCGTCTGGAAGAAGAGCGGCTGCGGCGTGAACTCGATCTTCGAAATCGGGGCCTGCTTCTTGAACGTTTCGATATACCCCGTGTGCTGCGAGAGACGGGCTTGATACGCTGGATTATTGAAGACGGACTTGCGCACCGTGTCGACGTGTCCGTGTTTGGTCGCACCATAGAGTAGGTGCTGCTTTCCAGCGGCCCACTGCATGAAGAGCCAAGCGGCGTCCTTTTCTTTCGAACCGGCGTTGAGGCCGATCGACCAAATCCAGATGTTCGACCCGGTCGGGCCGTTCTTGCCGGGCGACATCGCCCACGCCATTTTCTTTTGGCCGCCGATCTTCGAGGCGCCGGGCAGATCTTGGAAAAACCCGAGCAAGTCCGCGTCGTGATACATGCAGACGTCGCCGGCACCCATCGCCGCACCCATGTCGAAGACGCCGTAACCGGTCCAGCGGCCCGCTGGCGGTCCCGCCTCTTTAAGTATCCGCATGAAAGTGTCGGTGAACGCGACGCCGTCCGGCGAGTTCATCACCGGTTTGAGTTGCGAGTCGAAGTCGTGCGCGCCGTACGAAGCAAACGCCGAAAGGTAACCCGGATGGATCGTGTCCCAGTTCAGTTCGCCGCGCGCGAGGAACGGGATCATCTTCGGCTCTGCGCTCTTGAGTTTCAACGCCGTTTTGAAGATGTCGGGATAAGACTGGGGCACGCTCAAGCCGTGCTTCTTGAGAATGTCTTGGCGGTAGACGAGCGTGTTGATCTCCCAACCCCACGGCAGCGCCCACTGCTTCGCCGAGCCGGAACCCGGCGCATCGCCCGGAGTTCCGTCCCACGAGTCGTTGTGCAACGTGTTGGGGAAGAAATCGGCCTCATCGAACTCCGGGGTCGTTTTACTCTTGTCATTCATATACGGCCGGAGATCCTCGACCCACCCCGCGGGTCCATACTCCCACGTCATGTACGCGCCGAGCATGCAGACGTCGAAATCGGAGGATTTCTGCGACAGCCCGAGTTTGAGCTTATCGAAATATTGCTCTTCGGGCGTAACGTCGCTCAGGACTTTGATACCGGTTTGCTTCTCGAACGTCGGGATGTCGGGCATCAGCGCTTCGACGTAAGGATGCTTCGAAAGGCGCAGACGAACGGTCTTGCCGCTGTACTTCTTGTAGTCGAAGCCGCCGCCTGGAGCGTTGGCCGCAAGCACGTTGGCTGCTTCACGACCTTCGGCACCGGGCGCATAGATGTCGAGCAGCGCGCCGATCGCGCTCATACCGATCCCGAGTTGTAGCGCGCGTTTTACGAAGTCGCCGCGACTGACTTCGCGATGTGCGAACGATGCGCACAGTTCGTCTGCTGAATTCATAAACGACCCTTCCTTGCGGAAAATAAAAGACGAAGAACATGCGATGTTGGGCGATGGTACGTGGTGTTATTAATTGTGTCAACGGCGTGCGCTGCTTGCAATTGCGAAGACCGATGCATGCCAAATCAGTGCGCTTGCAACGATTCGTGCGTTCGCTTCGCATGAAAATTATCGGCGGGGACCGTTCGCGGTCGCGCCCGCAAACAGAGCTCATTGCCGCCTGACCGTTGACAGCGAAAACGTTAAAGCATTACGTTGTCTATACTCGCGTCGTGCGACGCACTTGCGCAAGCACCGAGCTGGAGAAAGAACCTGCCAATGGCCAAGACTGCAACCGACGTTCGGATGCCCGAACTGACTACGACCATGAAGGCGATCGTCTGCTACGCGCCCGGCGACTACCGTTTGGAAACGGTTCCGATTCCCGAGCCGGGGCCGCTCGAAGTGCTCACGCGCGTCGAGGCGTGCGGCATCTGTGCGGGCGACATCAAAACTTGGCACGGTGCGCCGTCTTTTTGGGGCGACGCCGACCAGCCGCGGTACGTCAAGCCGCCGATGACGCCGGGACACGAGTTTATCGGGCGGGTGGTGGCGCTGGGGGAAGGCGCCGCGCAGAAGCAAGATGTCGCCGTAGGCGACCGCGTCATCTCCGAGCAAATCGTGCCGTGCTGGCACTGCCGCTTTTGCAATAGCGGCGCCTACTGGATGTGCCAAAAGCACGATCTCTACGGCTTCCAAAATAACGTGAACGGCGCGATGGCGGAGTACATGATCTACACGAAAGAAGCCATCGTGCATAAGATCCCCGAACATGTGCCGATCGAGGAAGCCATCGTCGTGGAACCGCTCGCGTGTTCGCTGCACGCCGTCGACCGGGCGGACGTCGGTCTCGACGACGTGGTCGTCGTGGCGGGGGCCGGGACGCTCGGACTCGGAATGATCGGCGGCTTGCGGCTGCGCAACCCGAAGACGCTCGCGGTGATGGATTTGAGTCCCGCGCGTCTCGAACTCGCCAAGCGCATGGGAGCTGACGTTCTCATCAATCCCAAGGAGGTCGACGCACAAGCGGAGGTCATGCGGCTCACCGGTGGTTACGGATGCGACGTTTTCATCGAGGCGACGGGCTTCGCGCCGATGGTCAACATCGGCATGAAGATGATTCGCAAACTCGGCCGTTTCGTCGAGTTCAGCGTGTTTCGCGACGAGACGACTTTGGATTGGTCGATCATCGGCGACCGCAAAGAGCTCGACGTGCTCGGCGCGCACCTGGGGCCATACTGCTATCCGCGTGCGATTCGCTACATTGCCGACCGGACGATCGACGTCCGCGGCATCGTGACGCACCAGTTTCCGCTGGCCGATTTCAAGGCGGCTTTCGAGACGATGGAGAGCGGTTCGGGCTCCCTCAAAGTCGTGCTGCGGCCGGGCGATTTCTGATCGACGCCGGGTCATGAACCGGCCGCCTGCGGCCGCGGACGGGCTGCGGTCGCAACTTGCTGCGATACGAGCGGTGCATCGCCCGACGACAATGTCATGAAAACGTTTACGGAAGGTCTTTTCTTTTCTCCTGCCAATCAGTATTTGGAAATGAGTTCCAGCTACGTGCGTAGCGACGGCCGCCGGAACGGGCGGTAGTGGCGAGCATCAAGGACGTCGCACGCCACGCCGGCGTCTCGATTGCGAGCGTCTCGCGCGTTCTCAATTCGACGTTTCCGGTGACGGAGCGAACGCGCGAGCGCGTGCTGGTCGCCGTCAACGAACTCGACTACCGCGTCGACCAGCGCGCTCGCGCATTGCGGCGCCGGCGCTCCGGCACGCTCGGATTGATCGTCTCCGATGTCGGCAATCCGTTTTTTCCGCAGGTGCTGCATGCCATCGAAGCCGGAGCGGATGAGAACGAGTTCAGCCTTTTCTTGTGCAACTCCGACGAAGATTTGCGCCGTCAACGTCTACACGTCGACTCGATGATCGAGCAGCGGATCGAGGGCGTGATCGTCATGCCGATCGTGGACGATCGAGCGGTCTTGGCGCCGCTGATCGCCGCACGCATTCCCATCGTGTTGCTCGACCGCTCCGTGACCGGCGGTCAAGCGGACTCCGTACTGCTCGATAATCACGCCGGAGCGGCACTGGCGGTCCAGCATCTGTACGGGCTCGGTCACCGCCGCATTGCGATGATTAGCGTCGCCGGCACGCCACCGGGTGACGAACGTTTGGAAGGCGCTCGCCGCGCGCTCGCCGCGCACGGCCTCGTGCTCGATCCGGATCTCCCGTACGGGGGCGAACTCAAAGAGTCCGGCGGCTACAAGCAGATGCAAGCGCTCCTGGAGACGCCGCGGCCGCCGACGGGGGTCATCGTCATCAACAATCCGATGGCGATCGGTGCGCTTGTTGCGCTCCGCGAGCGCGGCTTGCGCGTCCCCGAAGATATGAGCGTGGTCGCTTTCGACGACGTCTCGTGGGCGAATTTGCTGCAGCCACCGCTAACGACGATCCAGCAGCCGACGCGCGATATCGGCAACCGGGCGCTGCAACTGCTCATCGAGCGCGTCGAACGCCAGTACCTCGGACCGCCGCGACGCATACTCCTGCCCCCGGCGCTCGTCGAGCGCGAATCGACCTGTGCCGTCGCTTTGGGACGACCGCTGCCGACGTAAATACCCGGACATTCTGAAAGGATCGATCTCGTGGGTGAATGCAAACGCGTGCTATCCGCGGTCGCAGCGGCGATCGAATCGCATGCAAACGAACTCTCCGAACTCGACGCGGCAGGCGGCGACGGCGATCACGGCATGAGTCTCTCGGTCGGTGCGCGCGCCGCGGTCGACGCGACGAAGGACATGGAAGACGATCGCGTTCGTCCGTTCCTGGACACGATTGGCAAGACGCTCATCAGCGCGGTCGGTGCCGCGATGGGACCGCTCTATGGCACGGCGTGTCAGCGCGCGGGGAAAGTCGCAGGCGACCGCACGCAGCTGGGCGGCGAGGTCGTTGCGGAGATGCTCGCTGCGGCAAGCGACGGTATCGTGGCCCGCGGTAAGGCCAAGCCTGGCGACAAGACGATGCTCGACGCGTTCGCGCCGGCCGCCGCTGCAGCCGCCGAAGCGGCGCGTGCGGGCGACGACGGCGTGCGGACGTTGCGCGCTGCGAGCGAAGCGGCGGATGCGGGCGCCATCGGCACGCGCGACATGATCGCGACGAAGGGTCGCGCGGCGCGGCTCGGCGAGCGCACGCGCGGCCATCAGGATGCCGGTGCAACGTCGACCGCGCTGATCTTGCGGGCCGTGCTCGGCGCTTTCGATGATACCGTGACGGTCGCGCCCGCGACGGCGACGTCGAAGATTTCATAGGGAGAGGGACGTAATGCGAGTTGCAATCGGCAGTGACGACGCGGGCGCGGCGCTCAAGACGACGATCGCGGCGCATCTTACGGAGCGCGGCGTGGAAGTGCGCGACTTCGGCGTCGCGCCCGATGTCTCCGCAGATCGCGACTATCCCGACGTCGCCGTCGAGGTCGCGAGCGAGATTGCGAGCGGCCGCGAGGAGCGCGGTATCTTAATCTGTGGGACGGGCATCGGCATGGCGATCGTCGCCAACAAAGTTCCCGGCGTTCGCGCAGCGCAGGCGCACGATACGTATTCCGCCGAGCGCGCGCGCAAGAGTAACGACGCACAAGTCCTGACGATGGGCGCGCGCGTCATCGGTCCTGAGCTCGCCAAGGCGATCGTCGATGCGTGGCTGGATTCTGAATTCGCAGGCGGCGGCTCGACGAGCAAGGTCGAGAAGATGAATCGCATCGACCAATCTTTTCGTACCACGACGGCGAGGACGTAGCGTTGCAAAAGCTCATTAACGATCCGTATGCCGTCGTCGACGAGATGCTCGAGGGCTTCGTGCGTGCGCACGCCGATAAAGTGCGGCGCGTTGAAGGCGCGAACCGTGCGATCGTGCGCACGAACGCGCCGCAGCGAGGCAAAGTCGGCGTGCTCATCGGCGGCGGCTCGGGTCACAAGCCCGCGTTCATCGGGTATCTCGGCCGAGGTGGCGCCGATGGCGTCGCCGTCGGCAACGTGTTCGCGTCGCCGCCGCCGGATCCGGTGATGGCCGCGGCGCGTGCGATTGACGGCGGCGCCGGCGTGCTGTTCTCGTATGGCAATTACAGCGGCGACGTCATGAATTTCGATATGGCGTCGGAGACGCTCGCCGAAGAGGGCATGGACGTGCGAACCGTTCTGGTTACGGACGACGTCGCTTCCGCGCCGAAAGGTGATGAGGAGAACCGGCGCGGAATCGCCGGCGACTTTTTTATCTTCAAGATCGCGGGCGCGCGGTCGGAAGAGATGGCGACGCTCGACGAAGTCGAAGCCGCAGCGCGCAACGCGAATGCCAATTGCCGCACGATGGGCGTTGCGCTCTCGGCGTGCATCGTGCCCGCAGCGGGAAAAGCGACGTTTTCGCTCGAGGACGGCGAAATGGAAATCGGGCTCGGCGTGCACGGCGAACCCGGCATGCGCCGCGGCAAGCTCGAATCGGCCGACGCCGTGACGACGACGCTCGTCGAAACGATTCTGGCCGATATGCCGCTCGAACGCGGCGCGGAAGTTGCGGTTCTCGTCAACGGACTCGGCGCGACGCCGTACAGCGAACTCTACGTCATCTTCCGGCACGTCGCCGCGATGCTCGACGAGCGCGGCATCGTCATGCACCGCGCCTACGTCGGGGAGTACGTGACGTCGCTCGAAATGGCGGGCGCCTCGGTCACACTGATGAAACTCGACGCCGAACTCAAGCGGCTCATCGATGCGCCCGCCGACTGCGCGATGTTCGCGCAGTTCGGTGCGACGAGCGCGGGGTAGCCGATTTCTACATCGACATTCGACCGGCGCACACGGTCAGTGTATCGTCGCGCCACCATCGATCCGCAGCACATGACCGTTGACCATTGCGGCCGCATCCGAGGCCAGGTACAGCACCGCGGCGGCGACTTCACTGGGCTCGGCGAAACGGCCGACCGGAATCATGGCTCGCATCGGATCGCCTTTGACGGGGTCGCTCCACACGGCTTTGCCGAGTTCGGTGTTCACGACGGTCGGCGCGACGGCGTTGGTCGTGATGCCGTACGGCCCCCATTCGAGCGCGAGTACCTGCGTGATGCCGTTGATTGCGGCCTTACTCGCCATGTACGCGACGTGCCCCGGCAGAGCGATGAACGCCGCCTGCGACGAGACGTTGATAATGCGGCCGAAGCGTCGCGCGATCATTCCCGGCGCGACGGCTTGGGCGCACAAGAACGATCCCGTCAGGTTGACGTCGAGTGTCTTGGACCAGCTCGACAGTTGCGTCTCCAGCGCCGGCTCGATGATCGCGATACCGGCGCTGTTGACGAGCACGTCGATGCCGCCGAGTTCGCGCTCGGCGCGGGCGACGACCGCCGCAACGTCGCTCGGCTTCGTCACGTCCCCGATGTGCCCGACGTAACGTCTGCCGAGTTCGCGCACGCCGGTGCCCAACGCTTCGAGATCGCCCGCCAGCGAAAACGCGATGATGTCGGCGCCCTCGCGCGCCATCATCGAAGCGACTTCTCGACCGATGCCCATGCCGGCGCCCGTCACCATGACGCGCCGGCCGGCGAGGGACGATCGGGAGTTATTGGCACCCACTTGTGTCACGCTGCACAGCTTCACGACGCGCCCTTGGGTGCCTTGCGACACGCCGTTTGCGAACCGCGCGAGTCGACAAGATGCCAAAAGCGAAACGCGAATGCGAGGGGCAATGCCTGAAGCAGAGAACGAGCGTGGCGTCGACATGCGTGGCATCGGCAAGAGCTTCAGCGGCGTCACGGTTCTCGACGGTGTCGACTTCTCACTGCGTTCGGGCGTCGTGCACGCGTTGGCCGGCGAGAATGGCGCCGGCAAATCGACGCTGCTCAGGATTCTTGCCGGGCTCTATCGGCCCGATCGCGGCTCAATCGTAATCGACGGCAAATCCGTGTCGTTTTCGACGCCGCGCGATGCGTTGCGCGCCGGCGTCTCGATGATCCACCAAGAGCTCACACCGCTGCGGGACATGACGGTCTACGAGAATCTCTTTCTCGGGTTCGAGCAGATGCGAGGTCCCTTCGTCGATGTCGGCGCGATGATCCGCGCGTCGCGCACAATGCTCGCCGAGCTCGATCTCGATGTCGATCCGCGCATGCCGGCACGCGACCTCAGCACCGCGCAGTTGCAGTTGCTCGAGATCATCAAAGCGGTCGCGGTCCACAGTGTAACAGTCGTTCTCATGGACGAGCCGACGTCGTCGCTCAACGCCTCGGAGACGGAGCGGCTCTATGCACTCGTCCGGCGTCTGCGTGAGCGCGGCGTCGCCGTCGCATTCACCACGCACAAGATGGAGGAGCTCTACGCGATGGCGGACGAGGTCAGCGTGCTTCGCGACGGACGGCTCGTCGCGACCGAAGCTGCGTCGACGCTCGTCGAAGCTCGGCTCATCCGGCTGATGGTCGGCCGCGAGCTCAGCGGCATGTTCGCGATCGATCCCGGCAAGAGCGCCGTCCGGCTGGGTGAAGCGCCGGCGCTCGCCGTCACCGGGCTCGGCCGCGACGGCGAGTTCGCGGACGCGACGTTGGCGGTGCGACCGGGCGAGATCGTCGGACTCGCGGGACTTCTCGGATCGGGCCGCAGCGAGATGCTCGAAACGATCTTCGGCCTGCGCCGCGCGCAGCGCGGAACGATCGCAATCGGTGGCGAGGTCGTTCGCGTAACGTCGGCGCGCGATGCGATCCGCCGCGGCATTGCCTTCGTCGGCGAGGACCGCAAGCGCAGCGGTATCGTTCCGGATTTGGGTGTCGGCGAGAACCTGACGTTGCGTGCACTGCGCCGTTTCGCGCGCGCCGGTTTCATCGACCCCGGTGCCGAGCAGAGCGCTGCGCGCGAGGTGGTCGACGATCTCGCGATTCGCACCGCATCACTCGAGCAGCCGATCCGCACGCTCAGTGGCGGCAATCAGCAGAAAGCCGTCATCGGAAAATGGCTGCTCGCGCAACCGCCGCCTGCGGTGTTTCTGCTGGTCGAGCCGACGCGGGGCGTGGACGTCGGTGCGAAGGCGCAGATCTACGAACTCTTGCGCCGGCTTGCGCGCGAAGGCGCAGCGGTCATCTTCGTCTCGGGCGAACTGCCGGAGCTGATGACGCTCAGCGACCGCGTCGTCGTGATGCGCAAGGGGCGCATCGTCGGCGAACTCACGCGCGAACACTTTTCCCAAGAAGGTATCATGCAACTGGCAGCGGCCGGGAATGACGCAGCTTAGTGCGCATTGCAAAAATGGCGAACCGGTATGCGATCGGGATCGTCCTTATCGTCTTCATCGCGCTGCTCGAGATCTTCGTGCCCAGTTTCCGCAGCGTCGGCAACGTTCAGAATATTCTCTTGCAGACGTCGATCAACTCGCTGCTCGCAGTCGGCGCGACGTTGATCATCCTCACGGGCGGGATCGATCTCTCGGTCGGAAGCATCCTCGGGTTCGCAGGCATCGTCGCGGCGCTGCTGGGCAAGAATGCGGGCGCCGGCCATTTTTTCGTCGCGCTGGCCGCCGGCGTGGGAACCGGCCTGCTGCTGGGCGCGATCAACGGTTCGCTCGTCGCCTTCGTGCGCATACCGCCTTTCGTCGTGACGCTCGGCATGATGTCGATCGCGCGAAGCCTCGCATTCGTTTTCAGTCAAGGGCAGCCGATCTCCGACCTCTCCAATGAATTTCTCGCAATCGGTCAGGGCGCTCTGTTCAACATTCCGTATCCGATCCTCATTAGCGTCCTAACGTTTGTGATCTTCGGTGTCGTGCTCGCGCGCACGCGCTTCGGCCGCTATATTTATGCGGTCGGCGGCAATGAAGAAGCCGCGCTCGTCTCCGGCGTCGACACGCGTGCGGTCAAGCTCGCCGTCTATTCGCTCAGCGGACTGCTTGCCGGGCTCGCCGGCGTGGTGCTCGCGTCGCGCGCGACCGCCGGCATCTCGACCAACGGCGAGGGTTACGAATTGACCGCCATCGCCGCGGCGGTCATCGGCGGCACGAGTCTGAGCGGCGGCCGAGGTTCGCTGCTCGGAACCGTCGCCGGCGTCTTGATCATCGGCATCATGGTCAACAGCCTCGACCTGCTCAACATTTCTCCGTTCTATCAGGGCTTGATCCAAGGTACCATCATCATCGGCGCGGTTTCGATCGATGCGATCGTCAATCGACGCCGCTGACCTCTTTCGAAAGAAGGCAATATGAAGAGCCGAACCTTCGCAGTCGCGAGTGCGCTTGCAATTAGCTTAGCTGCCGGATCGACCGGCGCGCCGGCGGCGCCGGCGACGAAGCCGATCACGGTGGGCATCACGGTGTACGATATGTCGTCGTGGTGCTCGTGGGGAAAGCAGGGTGTCGATAAGATCGCGGGCGTCAATAACATAAACGTCTTGTGGACGAGTTCGAACAATGACGTGCCGACGCAGCTTTCACAAATCGATAGCTTCATCGGGAAACACGTCGATGCGATCATCATCGATCCGGTAAATTCCTCGACGCTCGATCCCGAGATCAAGAAGGCAAAGGCCGCGGGCATTCCCGTCTTTGCCGTCAATCAATCGATCAAGAGCGACGCGCTCGCGGGCTATTTCGGCCCCGACGACGTGCAGGCGGGATACGACGAGATGAATTCGCTCGCCAAGCTCATGCACGGCAAGGGCAACATCGTGGTCACCGAGGGTCCGATCGGCGGCTCGGGTCAAATCGATCGCACCAACGGTATCAATAAGGCGCTCAAGAAGTATCCAGCAATCCATGTGCTCTCGATGCAGACGGCAAACTGGAAGCGCTCCGAGGCGCTAACGGTCATGGAGAACTGGATCGCGCGCTACGGCTCGCAGATCAACGGGTTCGTTTCCGAGAACGACGACATGGCGATCGGCGGCATCACGGCACTTAAAGCGAAGGGCATGGCAGGCAAGATTCCGGTTACGGCGATCGACGGCATCCAAGACGGCATGCGCTATGTGAAAGACGGCCTCATCAACGTCACGTATTTGCAAAACGGTGCGCTCGAAATGGGGGAAGGCTTGCAGCTCGTGAACGACTACGTGCGCCATCACAAGCAGCTCAGCGGCAAGCAGCTCATCATGCCGCGTATCGATAAGAGCAACGTCGATAAGTACTACGCGCAGCTCTACGTCGATCAGCAGAAGTTCATTACCGATCTGCCCAAGCTCGTCGCCGCAAACATCCAGTCCGGCAATTACGGCGGTCAGTAGGACTACGGCGAACCGTCAGCGCAGCGAACGTTTGCGCAACGCTTCGTTGAACAGCGCACTCCCGATGAGTAAGACACCGAGCGCAAAGGGCTGCCAGACCCCCGCGCTTTGTCCGAGCTTGAGGCCGAGGCCGTTGTAGAGGAAGACGACGATCGCCGTCGCGAGGACGACGCCCAGCATATCGCCCGCCCCGCCGAGGATGCTGACGCCACCGAAGACGGCGATCGTAATCGCGGCGAGATTGAGCGACGCGCCGGCGTCGGGTGTCG
>JAABUQ010005714.1_pt1 | contig 19506 bp, 20 predicted proteins | sample 5560001 | NCBI WGS metagenome assembly JAABUQ01 (sample SAMN10711888, study PRJNA513371) | rock metagenome | isolation source: Antarctica rocks | place: Antarctica: Victoria Land, Finger Mt nord | collected 2015-12-18
TTTATTTATTTTATTTATTTTATTTATTTTATTTATTTTATTTATTTTATTTATTTTATTTATTTTATTTATTTTATTTATTTTATTTATTTTATTTATTTTATGTTTTTATTATCGCTTTATATATGTTAATTGCGATTTTTAAAAATTATTTTTAAATCGATTTTTATTTATTTATAATAATTTATTTATATATTTTAATTTTTATGAGTATATATTATATAATCGTATTATATACGAATATCGGTTTTGATATTATAATATATCTTTATTTTGTTATTTTTAATAATATTTTTTTTAAATAAATTCGTTTAAATATTTAAAACTGATATTCTTTTAATTCTTTTAATTTAAAGTTATTTTATATAAAATTATTTATTTAATTTTAAATTAAATTAAAATTTTCAATATTTATTTTAATAATATATTTATTTAAGTTAACAAGAAGTTTATTTGTACATAATATTAGTTACAAACCTTTATTTATATTTAAAGAAAAAACCAAGAACCTTTATTATTATCGAAATCGTTATATAAAAATTAAATATAAAAATTAAATTTATATTACGTATACAAAACGCAATATAAAATCTTTATAAAAATTACATAATCTATATTTGTTTCAAACAAAGAATATACGGTATATGTATAAAATATCGTATACCGAAGAAGTAGTAAAAAGACTTTATTTACCTTTTAAAAATTAATAATTCGGCTTTAAAATTTTTATAAATTTTTTACATTTTATTATATTTTAAGTTTAATATAATATTTATTATAAAATAATAAAAATTAATATATATAAATAAAGAAAATATAAAAGTTTATATAAAGAAATATAAAAAAAAACTTTTTATAATTAATATATAAAATATATATATAACGTAAATATAAATATAAATACTCATATAAAAATATAAAAATAAAAGCGTTTTAAAACGTTATTTATATATTTAATATATAATTTAATTACGAATAAAATATTAAAAAAAGATATAAATAATATAATAATTATAAAAAAATATAAAAATTATAAAATAAAGAATAATAATTTAATAATTTAATAATTTAAATTTAAATATATAAATATTCTTTTTTTATTAAAAAGATATATATAATTTTTTATTTTTTAATAATATTTACTCCTTTGGGAAAGTATATATATATTAAAAGGAAAAATATATTAAATATAAATATATATATATATAATTACAAAGCTTATATAAAGCAAAATTATAATAAAAAAATTAAAAATTAAATTAAAAATTAAATTAAAAATTAAATTATTAAAATTATAAAAAAATAATAAAAATAATAAAAATAATATTTTTTTTTTAAATATTAAATTTTATATAAAGACTACTTAAAAGTTTATAATATATTATTAATATAATTAAAAATAATAAAAATAAAGTTTAAAAAGTTTTTATATAAATAAAAAGTATTAAATATATTGATAAAGAGTTATATATACAATAAAAGTATTATAATTATCAAATATATTTTAGTAATATACTTTTAATAAAGGGTTTAAAAGGAATTTATGAGAAAAGTATTGATATTATGAATTTTAAAATGTTATTAAAAAGTAAAAAGTACATAATAAAGGCGATATATATAATTTTTATTATTAAAAAATTAATATAATTTTAAAAAATAAAGGTTTCGGTTTAAAGAATAAAAAATTAAATTATTTCAATTTAATTTTAATAATTTTGTTTGATAAAGGAAATCTAAATATATAATTAATTAAAAGGAAAAAATAACAGAATTAATATATATTGCAATTACTTTGTATATAGAATAACCGCAAACTAGGAATATATAATAAAAATTCGCATAAACTTATATAAAGTAGTAAAACGAATATATAATATATATATATATGATTTTAAAAAATCGAAATTTTAATTAAAGAACTAAAGAAATAAATATTTTTATTTTTATTTTAATAACTTTATTCGATAAAAGAAATTTAAATATATTATAATCGTTCCAGATATAAAGCGACTATAGGCCGGGAATATATAATAGAATTTTGTATAAACTTGTATAAAGTAATAAAATTAATATAATTAAAAATTAATATTAATATATAAAGTAACTTTTTTTAAATAATATTTCTCGAATTTTAAAAAAATATTATTTATATATTTATAAAATAATTAAAAAGCTGAGTTTTATTATAATTATGAAAAGAATTTAATATTAATTCATTTTAAAAATGTATTATTAAATAAAAAAAATTTCAAATTTCAAATAAAATTTTTTTTAAATAAATAAATAAAATATAATTTTTAATAAATAAATAGAATAAGGAATTTTATAAAAAGATCTTGATTATTAATTATTTAAAGTTATTAAAACAATTATAATAAATTTATATTTTAAAGCTTATTTTTATATAATAAGAAAAGGTTTGTTATATTCAAAAAAGTAAAATAATAATTAAGAAAATAAAATAAAAGATTTTTAAATGGAACTAATTAAAACTTAAAACTTTAAAAAAAAATAGTAATAAGAATTAAAAATTATTATATAAAAAATATAAAATTTTAATAAAAATATAAAATATAGAAATAATTCGGAACGAAAAAATACATATTAATTTAAAAATTAATTTCTTTTGTAATTAAATATAAATCTATTTATTTAAAAATAATTATATATAAAAAAGTATATTATTTGAAGAAGAATTTCGAAAATAAAAACCTTATTAACAAAATTTTCAAAATATATTTGAAATTAAATCGAACGTATATTATACTATATTAAAAGAACTATTAAATTAAAAAATAATAATAAATATAAAAAAGGGAAAAAGGGAAAAAGTATTAGTAATATAAAACTTTATATTTCGTTAATAAAGAAAAGAATTTCTTATTAATATATAAAAATCTTTTCATTAAGAAACGATATATTAATTAAAAAAATTATAATTATAATAAAAGTTAATTTAAATATTGATAAAAACGTTAAAAAAGTTTAAAAAAATTATTTTATTAATTAAAAATAATCTAATAAACTAAAAAAGCAAAGTTGGTATTAAGGGGGAGGAGGTAATAGGAGTATTCTCTATATACAAAAAGGAATATTTTTGGGGTATTTAATTCGGTTTTCAGATTAGGGGTAGTAGGGGTAGCGATTTCGGTACCCCTAAATCAAGATATTTGGTGTCGTCCTCCGTAGTGCATTACCACCACTCAACTAGCAAGGCCTGTCGTGAGCAATCACCTACTTATTCCTTTTCCCTCAGTGCTCCTCTGCTCTAGTGCAGGTTGCTGGACTATACTGCACCATGGACGACAAGAGCAAGGGCTTCTCCCTTCGACAAAAGAAGTCCAAGCGTGTCCCAATCAGTGGACCAAAGCCTATATCTGCTCCCATCAATACTACCAGTGCAAATCCAAGGCCTGCTGCCTCCAGAGCTCCGACTCGACCAAACGTCAATGGAAGGACAGACACTGCAAACACTTCTGATCTCGTAAAGCGGAGGTACTCGACACGCTTCAATGGTCTGCCGGACTTTGGGACAGAATGTGCTCCTCCGATCCCCTCGATCCCGTCCATCCCCAACGGCTACGCCCAGCCTACCTCCCACAATTCCTCCGCCAGCCAATCGCACAAGATTTCTATCGATATAGAAGCGTTCAAGGACCCAGACCTGCAGGTTGAGAAGTACTCCCAAAGTCTACTTTCGGATGCTGCCGACCAGGAGCTCAGGGACTACCAATCGAGCCTAAGAAAGCTCAAGAACCGCGCCTCCTCGGACCTGCAGCAGAATGTCTACCAGAATCGGACACAATTCATCAAGATCAGCAAGGAAGGTGAGAAGCTCAAAGGAGAGATGCGGACATTGCGAGGTCTTATGTCGGAACTTACAATGGCTGTCAGCCAAGCTTCGATCAATGCTGGAGCACCAGAGCCACGAGTAGCTTTGGATGACAATGTGAGATCGAGAGCGCGCAAGCAAGCAAACAGAAGCTCCGTTGCCAATCTCGAGGCAATGTGGAATGCTCAGCTGCATACGCTTTGGAAGAATGTAGAGGGCTCACAGAAATTTCTTCCCGCAATACCTGGCAGACACGTTGTGACAGAGCAGTCGTCATGGCTCGAGCTTGATTCTGCGACATGGAAAGCTAGACGACATGCGCATATCTTCCTACTCAACGACCACCTCATGGTAGCTACGAGGAGAAAGAAGCGAGTGGATCCCAGTAATATGGCAAATGGAGACGCCAGCCAGAAAAACATGACAAGGACAGTGGCGGACAAATGCTGGCCGCTCCAAGATATCGATATGGTGGATCTCGCATCTACAGGGTCTTCAGGAACGGGTGACAAGAGCGGAATGTCTAATGCAATCAGCATACGATGCGGCCACGAGTCCTTCACCTATCGTAGCGACAAGTCGTCCAACGCCGAAAAGACCAAACTCCTGCAAGACTTTCGACGAACTGCGGATGAGCTACGCAGAGCGACGCGAGCCGACATGGAAGAGAATAGCAGCAAAAGCAAGGACACCATGGAATACCTCAGCACCAGGGACCCTGCGCTATCAAACAAGACCGAGTTGCTGCAGGCTGTGAGCGACGCCAAGAATCGACCAGAAATCCTGATCGAAGTAGAAGGCAAACATCAAAACCTACGGTGGGTGGAGGGCCAGATCGACGAGTTGGACAGCAAAGTTGCATTGCAAAGGTTTGAGGAAGCAGTCCGACACGTTGAAAAGCTACGGCGATTGGCCAAGGGGCTCAAGGGGAACATGATAGCGCAAGATCTTATCACCACAAAAGTGGACGAGCGAGCGCGCAAACTTGCTGGTAAACACTCCCACTCTGCTCCCCCAAACACCCCTGTAATCATACCCTGACACAAAACAACAGACATCATAACTCTCCGCCTCTCCACAACACACTCCTCCCTCACCCCTACAAAAACAAACATCGCCCACCTCGTCCGCCTCTCCTTCGACGCCCTCGCCCGCTCCACCTACCTCACCGCCCGCACCGCCACAATCCACACGCAATCCCGCAAAATCCTCTTCGAAGGCGACCTGCGCCACCACATCTTCCAGCTCTCCTTCGTCTACTTCTCCCTCATCCGCAACACCGTCCGGATCTACCAGCAATGTTTCCCCGCGCTCATGATGAGCGCGTGCGTGAAGTGGGCCAAGGAACGCTTGGATGAGTTTTGTGCGTTGTTGGGGAGGCAGTTGTCGAGTGTGCAACGGGGGAGTCCGACGTGGAGGGATTGTGTGGAGAGGGCGAGGGAGCATGCGGGGATGATGGATGAGGTTGGGTTGGATTTTAGGGGGCTGGTGAGGGTTGGGTCGGAGGGGGAGGGGGAGAGCTAGGGAGTGAAGCTCGTGGAGGACGTCTTGGGGTCGTTGAGTGGAAGGGGGGTTCGGCACGGCTTTCATTCACTTCGATTCGCTGTATTTGGGTATATTGCTCGCTTTGACTCGTGTCTTCATCTCTCGTGGAACTTTCCCATGCTGCTAACTGGCTCTCTCGTAGAAGCTGGCAGCATTGCCTCACGAGGAGTCCCCCTCATTCCGTCGGCGCAGCTCCGTTCAATACCAAGAAACTCGTTATCACTGCCCCTCTAGCTCCAAACAGGTGCAGCAACAACGGTCTCGTAACCCTCGCGCACAATCCGCGGCAGTGACCCGCTCACCGCAGCCCCATCAGCTTCTTCATGTTGTCGTAGACAACATAAGTAATACTGACCGCAGGAACGACTTTCAACAAATTCGGTGTAATCCCTTTAAACAGCCCTCTCACCCCCTCCCCATTAACAGTCTTCGCCGTAACATCCCAAATCCCCGTATACGTAGGCGGATGGATCGCCGTCCCCTGACTCTGCAGTCTCGTCCGCAGCAGGTTCAGCGGATAAACCGCACTGGCGCCGAAGGCCCCGCTGAAAGCCCCGATGCCAGCGGTCATGACGTTTCCCGGTGCTGCATCTACTTCCGAGCATTCCCGGCGCGCCGCGTTGCGGGCTGTGATGTATTGTTTGAGGTACTCGAAGGTGGTGAGGTCGATTGCTGAGTACGGGAACATGCCGAGGAGGCCCATAGGGAGGCCGCGGTAGAAGGAGCGTATGCCGGTGGTGGACCACATCTTTCGGGCGGTGGCGGCGATGAGGGCGTTGCCGTGGAGGCCGCCTTGGACAGTTTCACATTGCATGCGGCTGGGGGCGTGTTGGATGGATATGGATAAGGGGTGCTTGGGGCGGGGGCTTACAATTTCAAGGTGTCAAGGGGGTAGATGCAGAATTGTGATATGAGGCCTCCGAGTCCTGCGGCGAAGAACTGAGACCACGGTCGGAGGGCCCTAGGATCGTCGTGGCCTTCGAGTTTGGCAAATGCACGCTTAGAGCCCTGTAGAGAAATCTTAGATCCGGATTGTAATTGACGGTAAATAGCCCACTCACTTCGTACGAGCCAAACTTGATTGCCGACTCGGGCATCACTTTGAGCACATTCAGCCCGTTACCTAGTACGTCAGTTCAATTCAACATCGAGGCATTGTGGTAGATCAACCAGCGAAAAAGCTTTGCATGCCCCCCATACGCCACAGCGTCTTCGTTGCCTCGATCAAAGGTCGCGCCGCTGTATGAGCTGCTTTCACCGGAGCACCAGACTTTGCCGCCTTAATCGCATCATCCTTGACATCGACTTGGGCTATAAGGTAGACTTTGAGGCGGTCAAGCGGGGCTGTTGCTGTTCTGGACACGGCGCCAGCGACACCACCAGCAACGAAATAGCCTGGATGAGGAAGTAGAGCTGTCAGCACTCCCTTTTCTGGCGGAGTCTGCTGATCTTGCACAAAAACAGCGTTTTCAACATCAATGAAGTCCTCGCTCTCGGAGGAAATGTGCTCTCCCGGGTCCCAAGGGAAACCATTGGGTTTCGATTTATGGCTTGTTTCTTTTGGCGGTATGTGAAAGAATGGAAGCGTGAGAGGTGCCGAAGGTGTAGAGGGAATCCGAGGTGTTCTTGTTGATTCGGCGATAGTGAACAAAGCTCCAAACATATGCCTAAGAGATTGGTGATTACCTAGGCCCTCTACAGCATCGTCGGATATGCGTACATCCCCCTCTGCATTGAACGAAACGGTCGAAGAGTAGTAGGAGAGAACGGTACGTAGGTTCGGGTCATTTGCTGGGATGAAGAGTAGGAAGTTTCTAGCTGCAACGTCATCTTCCAGTATGTACTAACGACCAGTAGATAGCCATACCTCCACTCGTCGAAGCTGATCTGGCCATCATGATTGCTATCCACCCCGACGAAGAATTGGTCGAGCTTGGAGCTCGGCAGATGAATTCCTGCCGTTCGAAAAGCCGCTTTGAGTTCGTTCTTATCTAACGTGCCATTTTGGTCTCGATCTATGCTCTTGAAGAGTTGCCAAAGGTGCTTCTCCGCGTGCTCGACGAATGCCCTGAATTCTGGTTCTTCTCAGCCCTGGGCTAATCATTCACTTTCAGCAAAGCATACCGCCGTATTCGATGTGCCCGTCCCCATTCGCGTCTACAGCCTTGAGAACATCTCCTAATAGATCGTCCGCGTTTTTCAATGCTGCCTCGTTGTCAGACGGAGGGTGGAAATTGCGCGGGTAAACAAACGATGGTCCAATTTTTTCAATCCCTTCTTCAGGCCATCAAGATTCAGCTGCCCTTCATTGCAAGTATCCAGGGTTTGCCATAATTTCTCCACCCTTGCGTCCTGCGCACTCTGGCCATCGCCGTCCATACTGCCAGGAGCTTATTGGCGAGGTTTCATAGCCATTGATTGGTTTGGCTTGGGGTAATATGGGTCGGTCGATGCGCTGGTATGCCCACAAGCCAGACCAGAGAACCAGGCGCGTCTCTGTCACCGATCAACAGCTTTAGAGCAAGTTTTAAAGTACGGCAGTATTCATAGTGGACCTAAACAGGGAGCTGGGTAAAACGACTGCTGGTGGGGTGGAAGCGCGGCCCGATTTTAATCCGATGAGCCTCCTCTCACACGTGTACTTTTTCCAATACATTTCGTTCTCCCAACCCCGTCTGCCCACCTAATGTAACATGTAGAGGTTACTGCGAACCGGGCACTGTTAGACTCCACTTTTCCCTGAACTTCCCAAACACCGGGTTTCATTGGGACGATCTTGACATGTATCTTCATCAGTACCGCCAGAGCTTCCTTCCACCAGTTTATGCATCACCAACCAGCTCTTCATGTGCTTGACTACGGACAAGTGCCAGAAGAGCGCTTCACAAGCCTAACCCAACATAGCTCCGAAAGTTGAGCCGTCTCGAAGTCCTCGATCTTGGGTGCGGCATGCTTTGTGAGAATTGGGATTCTCATCTCGTCGAGGACAGCAATGGCCGCCAACTATTGGGCATCTACGCAGTATAGACACTGGCTGTTTCCTAGAGAGGCGTTGGTAGATATTCGACAAAAGCTAGAGGACGAAGACCGGGCGGTTGTACAGCAATTCCCATTACCAGAACGGCGGCTTTTAAGCCTCTACTTCAATCAACGTGCGTCCTTCATACTGTGGTATATGGCGTTTTGACTGACTCGCCTCTCTTCAGAGTTGGCCAAGATCGGGAAAGGGTTAATGGTGCGGCAACAGGCACTCGCAACGGCCCAAGTGTACCTACGAAGGTTTTACAGTAAAGTCGAGATTCGCCAAACGAATCCATATTTAGTCATTGCAACAGCTCTATACCTGGCTTCTAAGATGGAGGAATGCCCACAGCACATCCGTATGATTATCAGTGAAGCTCGCTTGATGTGGCCGGGTTCGTCTCTGAAGCTGTTCCGTAGTTACATGAATGCTGAGTATTTCGATAGAACACTTTGTTGTATCGGATATCGCTAAAGTAGGCGAATATGAATTCTTCTTGATATCAGAGATGAATTCCCAGCTCATCGTGCATCATCCTTATCGCACTTTACACGAGCTTCAGAGCACATTGAGCATGGGCCAGGACGACGTCTCACTAGCTTGGTCAATTATCAATGACCACTATCTCACGGACCTTCCTCTTCTGTACCCACCACACATTATTGCCGTGACTGCAATATTCATGGCTATGACCTTGAAGCCGACACAAGCAGGTCTACAGGCAGCAGCTAGTACGGCAGCAATTCTGAGCCCCTCGTCATCGGTTCTGAAAGAGCAGTCCCTCTCAGGCCCGGCATCAGCTACGCAGCAAAAGAAAGTCGGGCATTTGGTGAGCTGGCTTGCTGAGGGTGAGATCGACATTAAAGCAGTCGTTGATTGCTCCCAAGAAATAATCTCCTTGTATGAGGTGCTCGAGCAGTACAATGAGAAGAATTGCAAGGATCAGATTGCCCGATTTGTGAAAGCTCGAGGACTGGACAAATAAAACCAAGTCGACGCTCGCTCATTGCCCACACCAACCCCACAAGACGACTCTTTGCATTACGCTGCGAGCCTTTTGAATGCAAATGTGGGTTCTCGGTAGCGTGTGTTGATTTCTTATGTTCTCAACGGATGTGCTTACTGTCTGCGCAAGGTCAATTCAGATTAGTATGATCTAGTAACGGGTGAAATCCGGCGACGAGCATGTATACCACCGAGGCTCTTCAGTTTCCATGCCTGCATAGTGTTTTCCACTTCTGTCTCTGTACAATATTTCAAACAGCGACACAATGCACGATAGAGCGTCCTTGCCACAGCACAGCATGCTGGACTTGAGATTTTACCAAAAAGTTGAGTTGGGTAACCAAAGATCTGGCGTCTGACCTTCGCAGTCATTCGTCCGTTACGATCGCGACCCGCTCCAAAGAGCCATTGCCCAGTCGCCAATTTCGGAACATTTAAACAGTGCCTCAATCGCCATTTAAAGGACCAATCAGGTGCGAGAATTCGTCATCAACATGCTGTATTAGAGTTTTAGGCCAGACATCAGTTGAAAATACGTTCAACGGATGTGGGACGCGCGGGATGGTCGTCCAAACAAAAATGAAACAATTCGCTCAGATGCGCTCAAGACTTTAAACTACGCAATCGGCACTCGGGATGCGATCATTCATGGTGACAGGATTGTCAGGGTCTTCTTGAACTCTGAAGATGAAATATCTAAATGTCGCATGGAGGATTCTTGAGTAAAAATTTCATATTGGGTTCTGACGGCAGCATACAAAATGTCGATGGCGAAGCTGCTTCCTGTTTTCATCCTCCAAAAGCCCCACTGTCACTTCCTTCGTCTGTTGTCAAGTGTTCAATGCGTCCCATTCACGTTGTTCTCTTCGTGCTCACCCTACTTGGCTTGGCCCTAACAATACCACTCTTGCCAGATTACACAGGATATATCAAGTCACTCAGCGGAGCATCACCGCTTTTGAGTATTCTGACTACTCAGCAAGACTCATTCATTTATATTGGTCAAACTTCAAGCTTCACATTCTATGTTCACCCGGGTCCTCGCTACGCTGGAGGGCTAATCGCTCGATCCCTCTTCCACCTCAGCGTAGAAGCACGTCGACACCATCCCGACCAGCCGGTGGTCTCCGAGTATGAATTCAAATACCACAGCCTACCCAGTCTCTATATCTCAATGGGAAGGGGGCAGCTCTGTTACGGTGATGTCGTGGAAATGAGTGATATCCTGACGGACCTGATAAGGAGACTCAATGGGGGAAAGCTGCCTTCGTACGGTGGACGTGGCTACAAATTCTACGGGAGCATCTATCGTCTAGGCAGTACAGATTTTCTTCCGGCTGGACATTTTCGTTTCAATTGAGCGCGAGGTGGACGGGTCCAGTTAGACTGGGAAAGAACAGTGGAGGAAGAGTTACATGTATGGCGATGGGTCAAGGCTCATTGTGTACCGAAGCGGCGGAGAAGTCATGGTTGTAATGCAAGGACCTGAACAAATTAAGAGAAAAAAAATCTAGAATACCTTGAAGGCAAAGACTAAAAGCACATTCAACGTAGAGAAGAGGAGCTCTCAGAAGAATGATGCTTTTTGCTGAGATAATTGGTTACGTAGTGTACATTTTGAACAATAAGAAAAATATCAAACCATCGAACGTCACTTCCAAGTCTGAACAACGGTACGATAGGTAAGATAGGAATATCAATAAATCGTTCGTGCCAAAGCGGTATTGGACCATTCATATTAAGCTATGAGCTATCCATTGAAATCTCTTTACGTCTGACGCAACTCCAAAGCAAACAAATTCCTGAAATATTGGCAACCTCCATTGGCTGGGTGCGCATGTATTCAGCGTAGACGCTGACCATGCTCCCGAGAGTCTCTGACGACGGTAGCTGTGCTCTATCTATTTCCCTTTACGAAGAAGGGATCTGAGTCCGTAGCCAGTCATGTGGCTGCGAAGAGCTACTACAGGAGCTACATCCATCAAATCTTCCAGCCTCAGAACTGGGATCTCTGCCTGCCATTGGAAATCGAACAGACGCGTCTCTTCATGCATTTTTAGTCAACGCCGGCCTCGGTCACCGATATCAATCAAGTACTGTTTATCAGCCTTCTGACCTGAAATTTGCCACCCTGATCTGCACTACCCTCCCGCCATTGTCACGAAATTCACTGTCCTCGACGTCGTTCCTCTTTTATTTTTTCAGTGGCCCTTGAGAGACGCTCGTTCCATATTGAACACCTGTCGTCTCATTCTCAATACTCGCAGGGCCGCGGGTCGTATATCAGCGACATCGCGCGAATGTCAAAGCTTGACAGTTCCAAAAACCTGCTTCACACAGAGCCTCGAGAGGAGGAGAGGTCGGAAAAGCAATGCTAAGAAAGCTAGCGGGGAGGCGTTCTCTATCTGGCTGCATCTACTACGGAAAGTGAGCCTGTCAGCGCAGCTTCTGACGTGAGTATGCCATGGGTCACGCAGAATGCAGCAGACTAGAAAACAAGGAAGCGCTTCGGCCAGAAGTAACCAATCGACCTGAATCTGCTTTAAGGCAAAGCAGAAGGGCTTTTCTAGCAATCAAGTTCGCGAACACCCAGAGCTTTTAGGGCCCCTGCGCCGAGTGCTTTGCCAGATCGCTTTGGAGAATCGATACAAACACAATATGGATCATCTTTCCTCAGCATAAACTCGGAGATCTTACCAACAACGCGGCCAACAGGGAATTCTTAATCACAAATCAATACCAAACTCACGCTTTGTTGTCGACACGCTTCTAGTTCGATGCCCACTAGTGTAGCGAGAATGAGTATGACGTTGGGAGAATTGCAACGAAGGTGATCGAACGAAAATAAACGCCAGACGAGGCAGGTAGCGTCACTCAGGAGCCCCTTGACCTTTGATGTCTTCTCATTTGTCGTCCATTGTTCGCTGTGGCATTCTATTAGAAGCGAGTCCGAACATTGAATCTATGACAGTGACGCTACTTCAGAGGCCAAGTATTGGCCACAGTCGTCATCATCACCCTTTCTAACAGCAGCATTCGAACTCCAACTAGTCTTTATCGATCATTCGGCTTCACGACCACAGAGTATGGAATCATGACACGCAAGTGAGGCTGTCACAGGTTCAGTCACTGGGACGGAAAGATTTGCTTCGAAAACTAACGGGAATTCGCGCTCTGTTCTTGATTGACCTGTCTTTGCTCCACATCATTCTTTGACTTCAGCACTGAGGGCTGTGCCTCGACGGGCATGGCGATTGGAAGGTTTTCTGCCCCAACTCCCAGCCGTGGAATACTCTCCGAGGGTTAGCAGCATGGAGTTGAGGCGATCCTGGAATTTGAATTGCAATCTGTTCACACAGAGCCAGAGGGCCTCTGTGCAGCCAGGTCACGGTCGCTCCGCGGCTCCATGGTGACTTTGGTGGGACGCGCGGAATAATCGGTCGAATACGTTCCTCGGGCCGACGGGTCTGACTGGTCTGTCAAGAACCTGGGCCCACCTTGTTGAGAGCCAAATTGGTATAGTGGTGTATCCAGCAGAAGCGAGTGTTCCTTCAGGTCTTCTAAACTGCCGCCAAATTCTTGACCTGCTCGCATATTGTTCTTCGAAAGCATAACGACACCTCGATTTTTCACCGCTCTGGAGCCAAAATCTATCGGAGTAATCGACATCGTCAACGACTCATCACCAAGTGCGATGATTATGAGTAAGAGAAATTTGGATCCATCATTCAGCAGTCCAAGTCAAAGGCTCCATAATGCAGAATCGACGTGACAAATTTGGCAGAAGCTCAGTTGAGGTCAACAATGCACAATGATGCCGAGGCTCTATAGCCTTGGCCTGCAAGTTGACTGGCCATATGCCTCCGTCGTTGGGTTGACCAATACGCTTTTTCACATGAGCTCCGGCAAGCCCAGTGTGCCCGGACCGATTGAAGCGCGACTATGTCTTACAAAGCCAGGAGCAAAAAAACTCAAAACCATTCACCGCAAGTTTAGCTCTGCCTGTCTCCTGACCGTATGGACTGGAGCAAGGGCAGCTGCAGAGCAGCCCAATCAAGCCGCTTGTCATTTTTAGTGGCCATGATCGCCAATAGCTCGATGGGTCCACGATTGAAATTGGAAACGAAGCACAGTGATCTAGGACACAATGGACGGCGACAGACGAGAGTCACAAGAGAGCATTCGAGTGCGTTCCTATCCGCCAATAATAAGAGAAGTAGGCTGTGAAGTATTCAGATCCCCATCCACACCGCTAGTCCTGGCTCGACCAACCATAATACCTCTCTATTCTCCAATACATAGCTCAGCCACCGCACAAACTGGTCCAGAGCCTCGGCATGCTCTCTTACATCTCCATTCTTACCTATTCGTAGGCCGGCGAATTGGAGGGTCGGAAGCCTAAAGAGGACCCGGAAGAGCGAGACCTCTCGATGGGACCTTGGATCCCAATGATGGGAGAAATCGGCGAAATCATTTGTAATGACTGCTCGTCCAACTTCTCGCGAGCGACAAATCGGGATCTCCTCAAGCAACCCGAATGCTATGAGGTGGGCGCATCGATGTGACATATATGGCAATAACAGATTCAATCCTGAACGGAGGCTAAAGATTCTTATTCTAGCGAAAGCTGGATTCATTGGTCTCATGCTAGTACATACAAGCCTTTCTGGCTCTCCCGCTGTAACTGCTATGCTCAATTTCTCGTCTTTCGGCACGCCCCTAAATGAAGGATGTTCACCTGCAGCTCACACCAAGAAGGGTATGAGACTACCCGCGCCGAGGTCGTAGCCAGCTATGTGGGCCCCGGCACCTATCTTTGCCCTTCCTTTTGGTGTCAACAGTCGTAAAAGATTGTAAAAATATGAAAGTGGTGCAATCGGTTCGCCAAAGTAAAGGTCTCAAAAGAGAAAATGGGGCGTCATAGCCACCAGCGTCTGTCGAAGACCACCTGTGCTGTCAGCGTCGGGTCCAACCTCGACTCTCAATCTACCACGGCAACGCCACACCCAGAAAACAGGCTAGTATGATGACGGAGATTGCCAAAAGTCCAACGGTTCTCTTGGCTCTTGCCCATGTTCTCACACGACGGTCCTGCTGCTCGAGATCACCACAGATATGTCTGGAAGCCGGCAGCAACCCAACGGAGAAGACCTTCTCTTGCTCATGAGGCGTGGTGTAGGGATCGGAAGGTAAAGCACAGATGTGGCAGAGATGACTTCGTCCAAGTTGGCAAGGTCCGCCGTTCATGGCTACGCAGATCGCGGCTGTTGAAGCTATTAGTCTGGGCTGGCTTCCAACATGATATCGTGTGACTCACCACGCTCTTCATTCAAACGGGCCAGGCCATTTGATTGGCTCAAGTCGTCGTGCATGGCCACGGATAGTCGATATGGCTCGATATTGTTTGCAAAGTGGACTTTGTTGTCCATTGCGGCGTTGATTGCTTCTGATTCATCATTAGCCAGATCATCAAGACGTTGGGGTCTTAGGGCGCTCACTGAGTGTTTTGTTCTTTCTGAAATCGACAAATCTGGCTTGGAACTCGTCGTGGAGGGTCTCCAAGTGAGAGGATGTCGTGCGAAACCGAAGGCTGCCCGGCTCGCCACCGACACCCGCCAGCATGGGTTCAAGGCTATGCCTTGTTGTGTCAGGCGCCTTCCCTCCTGACTGGGCCGCGGCACCGGTGACAGCAATGTCGTCGTCGATAGTGTCTGTGTTCGGGCCATTCTCATTCCCATTGTTACGATCCTCACTGTTGTCGACTTCAACTTCCACGGTCGTAGATGAGGCCGACGTCACATCATCGATATCATCCACCGCATCATTATCGATAGTGGGGCCGAGTGAATGTGGTAAGGCCGTGAGGCTTGTTGATCGAGTGTCTAGAGCGCTACTGAAGGAGGCCCGGGAGATAGAGCAGCGTGCTTCCTCCACTTTGAGACGCCAGACACCCTGTTCATCTCTTTCGTAGTCGTCCGGCAATCGATTGTGAGCAAGAACTCTGTTATAAAACGCCATGCCGAGATCTTCTGCCATGTTCTATATCTGTCGAATTTGGAAATGGACTATTGCAGTCAACCAGCGAGGTGGACGAGGGAACACGGTAATGTTTCTGACCAAGCGGGAGGTTGCGCACATTCTCTTATGAAATGCAAAATGGGGCGGGTTGAGGAAAACAGAATGGAGGGTTTCTCTTCAATCGAGTCGTGGGAAACAATTCGGGAGAGGCCAGAAGGAGAAACGGCGTGATCGTGGTGACTAAGCAGAATCGACTCACCGCTCCAGTGCAAGCCCTGCCGTAGGTATAGGTACTGAGACCCGACACGTTCACCATACTGTTTTTAGACGGCCTGCAAAGAGCTGTGTTACCTCTAGGGCGTACCGGAAAATGGAGGGGCGGTGGTTTTCCATTGGCTGACGCTGCAGATATTGGTACTCGCTAAGCTAACGTGCAGCTTGGGTGACGATCTTTGCTCAAGTAACCACTGAACCTCCTTACTAGCCTCAGTAAATCGCCCGAGCAGAGATGCGAACGTGTGTTCCGTTTCCTTTGGTGTGGGCCGTTGTGCACTTGAGCCGCATCTTATCATTACAGGGTCGTCGTGGAGTCTAGACGACTGTAACAGTGCTAATGCTATTTCGCGCAGCAGACTCGACTGACAAATTGGCAGAATATCTCCACTTGTTCGTAGCACGAGAGAAATGTCCATACGATGCTGACTGCATCGAAATCTCTCTCCGTGCCGTGCAAGCATGGCGATGTGCAGCCCTCCCGCACCAAAATACCAGCCGTAAGTACGTCCGTGTTTTGCGGACAATTCAGAGGTCAACCCCCCCAAGCCGAAAGCACATTCCCCATATCAAAGCCCTGGGCATTAGCGGAAGGGCCTCCGGGCTTCTGACCAGAGGGTCGGTGAGTGCATTGGTCGTTGATCACGTTGACATACAAGGAGCTTTGGTCGTTCCGATAGGCCTCGCAGAGAACTGTGAGGGAATACTGCATGAGCAGTGATCATGAGGCATTGCTGGATATAGGCTACTTGTTCCGCGGTTGGCTGTCCTTTTACGGCCAAGCCTTGTTGGGCATCAATGGAATTCTTCTGGACACCGCAAGATGATTCGAGCGTTCTGAGCCGCATGACCTCTCCCTGCGTCCAGTCTCCTTTCCTCAAAGCGCTTGAAATAGAAATCTTTCTCGCAACGCATTATCAATCACCAAGCCTCATTGTCACCAAATTCTTCATCTTCCCGGAGCGACCCGATCTCGATCTTCGCCTGACGCACCTGTGACAACCAATCTCATGAGGCTCAGGCCCGGCCACCCCTGCCAATAGATCCCCCACGTCCCAATCCCCATCCCAATCTCCACTCCTGCTCCGCCTTGCCACCCTACTTCGCACCCTTCCCTCTCGCCTCTCCCTCCGCCAGCTCCCGGACAAAAACCCCCACCACTCCCTCTCCCACCCCCTCCTTCCCATCCTCAAATCCCGGGCTAATGCCCACAGCCAGAAACCTCCCATCCGCACTAAACGCCAGAGCAGCCACACTACTCGCGTAACGCTGATACTGCCTTATCCGCCTCTTGCTAACCCCGTCCCACAACGCCACAATCCCATCCCCGCCTCCAGACGCGAAGGTTCCATGCACCGGGTGAAACGCTAATGCATTGACAGGGTACACGACATCCACCGGCGGCGTCCCATCCGTCGGCGCCGACAGCTGGCGATGGCATTTGAACGCGTATTTCCTCGCCTGGCTCGCGGGGGAAGGGTCGAACCACTCCACCGCCACGCGGCCTTCGATCGACGAGGAAGCGTACCCCGCATCATTAGGCATGCAGGCTACCGCCCGCGTCATAAACTTCAGGGGCGATTCACGCCGTTGCCATGGTTCAATCGCTTTGGCGCCATTCTCCTCGGGTATTTGGGCTAGGGAGGCGAGATTGTAGATGTGCAGCGTGCGCGCGGACATGGCTATCACTAGCTTCGTCGCCGTTGCGGAGAGGGAGAAGGGTTTACCCGGGAGGGGCAGTTTGGTGACCGTTGGGGGCGAGTGGGATAGGTGGTGGACATGCAGCGTGGAGTCCCAGGCCGCGGAGATCAGGATGTTGCATTCCTTGCTGTACAGCACGGCCTTGACGCCCGCGGCGTGCGTGGATAATATCGTTTGCTCTCCGCTGCGTAGATCGATCCTGACCCCCCCCCAAAAACAGTATTAGCCACCATCACCATCTCAACAACCCGTGTACTCGCTCTCCCTGAAGGCATCGCACAACTGCGCTTACCGTAGCACCCGCCAATCCACCCCGGCCGTGTAGCACACATCCTCGCTCGCCCCGAAACAGACATCCAGCACCGGGGCGCGGTGCTCGTGTTTTCGAAGCAGCTGCCCCGGGGGGATGGTGTCGTAGTGGTAGAGGTGGTTGTCCCAGGAGGAGACGAGGAGGCGGAGGGAGGTCGGGGCGAAGACGAGGGAGGATATGGCGTCGCTTGGGGGGGGGAGGAGTTCGTGTTGGGCTGGTGGTGCGGTTAGTTGGGGGGGGTTAAGGTGGGGTAGGATGGAAGGGGGGATTTGGGGTTGGGAAAGGGGGGAGGGGGGTTACGAATGGCCATGACTGGGGGAGGGGTGGAGGTGGGTGGTTGGTTGAGGCGCTGAGGGAGCTGGGGAGGAGGTGTGATGAGGTGGAAAGGGGGGTATAATATTGTCGTTTGTTTATACAAAGGAAATGTCGAACTGAACCAAAAGCTACTAGGGGTTTTTTTCCATCCACCGCGGAGCCCCCTCCAACTTTTTCCCATGTCCATTCTCCAATCACCCACCTCCCACCATGCCCTTCGGCCAACTCGTCATCGGCCCCCCCGGCTCCGGCAAATCCACCTACTGCAACGGGATGCATCAATTCCTATCCGCCATTGGCCGCAAATGCTCAATCGTGAACCTTGACCCCGCCAACGAGCGCACAAGCTACCCCTGCGCGCTGGACATCCGCTCCCTGATCACTTTGGAAGAAGTGATGGAGGAGGAAGGATTGGGGCCGAACGGGGGTGTGCTGTACGCGCTGGAGGCGCTGGAGAAGCAGCGGGGGTGGTTGGAGGAGGGGTTGAGGGCGTTGGGGGAGGATTATGTGTTGTTTGATTGTCCGGGGCAGGTGGAGGTGTTTACGCATCATGGGAGTTTGAGGAATGTTTTTCTGAGGATTCAGAGGAGGGGGTACAGAGTCCGCCTTTCCTTTCCGTTCGCCTTTTATCCAAGCCCCGGCTTTTCTCCTCCACCCGCACAGACCCGATGGCCGTTGAAGGAGGAAAAAGCTGATATTCGTGACCGGAACCAGCTAGTGGCATTGCACTTGACAGACTCCTACAGCCTCACCCTCCCCTCCCTCTACATCTCAACCCTCCTACTAAGCCTGCGGGCCATGCTCCAAATGGACCTCCCCCACCTCAACGTCCTCACCAAAATCGACAACCTCGCCTCCTACGGTCCCCTCCCCTTCCCCCTCGTTTTCTACACCGAGGTCCACGACCTCTCCTACCTCCTCCCCCACCTGGCCGCTGAGCACCCCACCACCACCTCCCGGCACGCCAACTTCGACGGGCTGAACCGCGCCGTGATCGAATTGGTCGAGGAGTTCGGCCTTGTCGCGTTCGAGACGCTGGCGGTGGAGGATAAGCGGTCGATGATGACGCTGCTGCAGGCGGTGGATCGCGCGGGGGGGTATGCGTTTGGCGGGGCGGAGGGCGCGAATGATACGGTGTGGCAGGTTGCGATGAGGGAGGGGATGAAGGGGTTGACGGTGCAGGATGTGCAGGAGCGGTGGATTGATCGGAAGGAGGAGTTTGATGAGGTGGAGAGGGTGGAGATGGAGGCTGCGAGGAAGGAGGCGGAGGCTGAGGCTGCGCCCTCGGTTGGAGGAGCTGGGGGCCAGTTCGATGATGTGGATGGGTTGGGGGAGGAATGGGGGCCTGGTAGCGGGACCACAGTCGTGCGGCGAAGTTGAGAGGTCGGCCCCGGTGGTCGTCGAACATTTTGCACTCATCTCAAAAGGACATCTCATTGTTCTGTCACTCTTCAACCCTCACCCTCCTCCTCTTCCTCTTCCTCA
>JAABUQ010005717.1_pt1 | contig 19505 bp, 19 predicted proteins | sample 5560001 | NCBI WGS metagenome assembly JAABUQ01 (sample SAMN10711888, study PRJNA513371) | rock metagenome | isolation source: Antarctica rocks | place: Antarctica: Victoria Land, Finger Mt nord | collected 2015-12-18
CGATTTGATCAAGGGCCAGTCAGCGCCACCGGCCGGTGCGGCCACGGTGCCCGGCCGGGCCGGCGGGCTCGTCGACGACGACCTTCCGCCGCCGAGCGGGGTGCCCGCCGGGGCGGGCAGGGGCGAGGTGGGCAGCAGGTAGGTGACATTCGCCGGCTGGCTCATGCCCAGCGTGCCCTCGGCGGTGGCGATGATCCGCTGAGGGGCCTCGAGCTGAGCCACCTGGAGACGGAGGCCGGCGTAGGTGGCCTGTTGCTGAGCGGCCCGGCTCGACAGGCGCTGGAGCTCGAATTGGCGCTGCGCCATCACCACATGGAGGTAGACGAGCGCAAACGCCACCACGACGGCCAGGATGGCCCCGCCGCCGAGGAGCAGCCGGGCCCGGGTCCGCCTTAGATGGAAACGGGAGCCGGGAGTCTCGACGACCGCGAGGTGGCGCGGCGCGGCGTCGCCCGGGCCGGGCCGGCGGGCGGGCCGCGCTGCCCCGGCCCCCAGGTGGTCGCCGGGAAGGGCCTGGCTCATGGACCCACCGCCCCGAGTCGCTCGACGGCCCGGAGGCGGGCACTCTCCGCTCGGCGGTTGGCCGCCACCTCGCCGGCGCTCGCCTGGCGCGCCCCCCGGCGCAGCAGGCGGACCTGGCGAAGCGCCCCGCAGCCACACGGCAGGCCAGGTGGGCAGGTGCAGCCGCCCGTCTCGGCCGCTCGGAGGATGGCCTTGACGATGCGATCCTCCCCGGAGTGGTAGGCGAGCACTGCGGCCCGGCCCCCCGGAACCAGCAGGTCCAAGGCGTCACCGAGGGCGGCCGGAAGGATCTCCAGCTCCCGGTTGACGGTGATGCGCACAGCTTGGAAGATCCGCTTGGCCGGATGGCCCCCGTGGCGCCTGGCGGCCGCCGGGATGGCGTCGCGCACGACCTCGGCCAGCTGCCCGGTGGTGGCCAGCGGGCGGGCGGCAACGACGGCTCGGGCGATGCGGCGGGCGAAGCGGCCTTCGCCGTTGTCGGCGAACGCGGCCGCCAGGTCCGACTCGGTCGCGGTGTTGATCACATCGGCGGCGCTGCGGGGCGAATCGGGGTCCATGCGCATGTCGAGGGGGGCGTCGGTCCGGTAGCTGAAGCCCCGATCCGCCCGGTCCAACTGGGGCGAGCTGACACCGAGGTCGAAGAGGACCCCGGAGAGCCCGTCGATCCCGGCATCGGCCACCACCGCCGCCAGCCGGTCGAAGCGAGCCCGCACCACCGCGGAGCGGGATCCGAACGGGGCCAGGCGGGCCTGCGCCGCCTCCTGCGCGCTCGGGTCCTGGTCAAGGCCCAGGACCCGAAGGTGCGGGTGCGCCTCGAGGATGGCGGCGGCGTGCCCACCGCCGCCGACCGTGGCGTCGAGCACCACGCCAGGAGGCACCGGGCCCATGAGCTCGACGATCTCGGCCACCATCACCGGCTGGTGAACAAAGGGATCACCGGCCCGGCTCATCCGCAGCCCTCCGACCAGCACCCCGTCGGGATGTCTCCCCGATCGGGCAGGGTAGGAGCGGGCGGAGAAGGGGTCTCCGACCCCGCCAGTCGAAGGGCTGCGCATGGGCCGGAGCCAACCGGGGCCCTCGGCGATGTCACGTCCTAGCCGTCCCCGAGGACAGCTGCGCCGGCCGAGGGACCGGCTTGGTGGGCGGCGGCCATGAAGGCCGTCTCCGCCGGCTTGACCTCTACGTCCCACAGCGAGGGATTCCAAAGCTCGATCCGGTCGAGTGCCCCCATGACCAGCACCGCTCGCTCCAGGCCGGCAAAGTCCAAGAGGGGCTTGGGCACAGCGACGCGGCCCTGGCGGTCGAGCTCCACCGCCGCTGAGGTCCCGGCCCAGACCCGGACGTTGTTGCGCTCCTCGGGCCCGAGATGCTGGCGGGCCAGCATCTCCTCGGTCTGCGTCTCGAACTGCTCCGGCGTCCAGAGGGCCAGACAGCCCTCCAGGTGCTGGGTGATGTAGGCGCTGGTATCGAATTGGGCGCGAAAGCGAGCGGGCAGGATCACCCGCCCTTTCAGGTCCAGGGAGTGCTCGTACCTCCCGAAGAAACCCAGCGCCACGATTCACTCGACTCCATCTCCGGTGGCGTTCGGGGCCCCTCCCCTTTCCACCACTTGTCCCCACAATATGGGTTCAGGGCCCCACCGTCAACCACCCTGGTGGCCAGACGCGTCAAAACGGGCCCACCCGGGCCGTCCGGGACACCCGCCGGGAGTGCTGCGGGGCAGGTGGGAGACCCATGAGGCCGTTTTCGGCGCCGGAACCCGGGCCGGCCCGAAGTGGAGGAAAAGGGAGGGGTTCAGCCCAACATCGGGGGAAGTTGCCCGGCGATGGCTTCGATGCTCCAGCGGTCGGGTCGCGAGATGCCCGGTTCGCGGGCCCAACCGGTCATGGGCTGGATGTCGCCTCCGAAGGCCAGCAGCACCCGGCCGGTGGCCGTGCACGAGGTGCTGGCCAACCAGGCCACCAGGGGCGACACGTTGGCGGGATCCCAGGCATCGAATCGGGAGTCCTCCTCGGGGGCGGCGACGATCTCGCTCAGCCCCGGGGTGGCCGCCGTCAGGCGGGTCCGGGCCGCGGGAACCACGGCGTTGACCCGGACCCCGTAGCGGCTCAGCTCCTGGGCGGCGATGATCGTCATGGCCGCAATGCCCGCCTTGGCCGCCCCGTAGTTGACCTGACCCGGGTTGCCCTCCAGGCCCGACGTCGAAGAGGTGTTGATGACCGAGGCCTCCAGGGGGCGGCCGGCCTTGCTCTGCTCGCGCCAGTACGAAGCGGCGTGGCGGGTGGGAACGAAGTGGCCCTTGAGATGCACGGAGATGACCGAGTCGAAGTCCTCCTCGGTCATGTTGACCATCATCCGATCCCTGAGCACACCGGCGTTGTTGACCACGATGTGCAGCTCGCCGAAGGCGCCCAGGGCGGCGCGGATGAGGCGCCGGCCCCCCTCCCAATCGGCCACATCGTCGGTGTTGGCGATGGCCCGTCCTCCGGCCTCCTCGATCTCATCGACCACGGCCTGGGCCGCGCCTTGATCGTCGCCATGGCCGTCTGCCCCCGAACCCAGGTCGTTGACCACGACGCTCGCCCCCTCGGCCGCGAACAGCAGCGCGTGCTCACGGCCCAGGCCCCGGGCGGCCCCGGTGATGATCGCTACCCGTCCCTCAAGGTGACCCATGGCAAGCCTCTCCATCCGGAGCGGTCCCGATCCGGCACCTTGATCATGGCATCGGGGACCGCTCCGGGGGACCACATGGGAGGCCGGGGCCACCGGCGGTCGGCGCGGCCACGCCGGCCCACCGACTCAGCGGGGCTGGGCGTGCCGGCAGCGATCGATCATGGCCTCGGCCAGGCCCGCTCCGTCGGCCACCGTGACCGCTGCGCCGGCGAGCTCGACGACACCCTTGCTGCGTTGCCCGGCGCTGAGAGCCAGCACGTCGAGCAGCGCCGCCGGGTCCCACCGCGTCACGGCTTCACCATCCCAGGCCCCCAGGGGCACCGCGCACTGAAACAGGGTGGCCCACCGGGTGCGGCGCTGCGAGATCCCCACCACCTTGGCTGACCCCACCGTCACCTCACCGGGAGCGAGGCCGGCGAAGCACACCCACCCCGACCAGGCCGAGCGGATCATGGCCCCGGCCTGCACCTGGGCGTCGAGCATGCCCACCTCGGCCAGGGCGCCAGCCCAACAGGCTCCCAGCCACGCCCCGGCCCGGCCCACATCGGCCCGCCACAGGGGGTCGCCGGCCGGGACGATCACATCGATCCAAAGGGCCACGCCCGGGCCCACCAGCACCGCGGCACCGCCACTGCGACGGCGGGCGACGGCCACCCCTCGGGCTGCGGCCCGTCCCCGGTCGATGTGGGCGTCAGGCTGGGCGCTGCCCAGGACCACGGCCGGCGCCTCCGCCTCGAGGACCCGGATGACCCGGCCGGCGTCGCCAACGGAGACCAGATCGGCCGAGGCCTGGTGCAGCGCCGACGCGCCGCCGCGGACATGGTCCACCCTCCAGGTCGGCTCCGCGCCCGGCGCCCACCGCCTCAAGCGGAGAGCGTGGCCAACGGCGAGCCCAGGTAGGGCTCCCAGTCGGCGCGCACCGCACCGCTGGCCACCAGGATCCAGGCCCGCTCCCGGGGAGGCGCCGGAGGACGGCGCAACTTCATCCCGCTGTCTTCGAGCAGGCGGTCCCGCTTGGCGGTGTTGCAGGGCCGGCAGGCAGCCACCACGTTGTCCCAGGCGTGGGAACCGCCCTTGCTCCGGGGAATGACGTGGTCGATGTTCTCCGCCGATCCCCCGCAGTACTGGCAGCGATGGCCGTCGCGAGCGAAGACCGCCCGGCGGTTGAGGGCGATGCGGGCCTGATAGGGCACCCTGACGTAATAGGAGAGCCGGACCACCGAGGGCTCGGCCAGGTTGAGCCGCTCGGAGCGGAACACGCCCCCGGTGTCGTGGAGCACCTCCGCCTTGCGCTCCAGGCTGAGCAGCAGGGCGCGACGGGTGGACACGATGCAGAGCGGCTCGAAGGAAGCATTGAGAACGAGCGCCTGGGTCATGTCGAAGGGGTGCCTACCGCCTACCGACCGGTCTGGCGCCCGCCGCCCCTGGCACTCCGGGCACTGGTGAGGGTCTGACAGGCACACCAGGAATGTAGCGGGCGGCGGCAGCAACGTCGTGGGATTCGGGCGTGCTCAACCGCCCACCGCCCGCATCCGCCGACACCACTCCAGGTAGGCGATGACGGCCTCGGGCTCCAGGCGCGCCGACCCCGAGCCGCCGAGCATGGTCTCCATGCGAAACGCCAGGTAGTCGGGGGGAGGCGTGGGCACCAGCGGCCAGCGCCTCCACCATCGCGGAGGCGCCATCCGCCAGCCGAGCCGGACCACGCTTGCCCACAGATCGGGGCGTTGGGCCAGCAACAGGGCGGCGCGGCCCGGCCGGGCGGGCATCACGGCGGCCAGGGCGTCACGTCGGGACCCGGACGGCTCGGTCATGGACCATCCGCCCCGGGCCGCTCGGCCAGCCATCCCAGTGCCCGTCCGGCGTTGGCTGCCGCCCCGATGAGGGGGCCCTCGGCCCCCATGGCACTGGCCACGATGGTCGCCCCCCTCGAGAAGCGCAGCCGGCATCGGGCGTCGATCTCGGCCTGGGCGGCGGCGAAGAACGGCGCACCGAAACCGAGAGCCACCGATCCGGCAACGGTGGCCAGGCGCAGGTCGAGGAGGTTGCACACGTCGGCCACCCCCCGGCCCACCAGCCGGCCGCTGCGCCGCCGCACAGCGTCGTCGGCCTCGGCGGCCGGCCTTCCGGTGACGGCGGCGATGGCCAAGCCGGAGGCCTCGGCTTCCAGGCAACCCCGCCCGCCACAGGGGCATGGCCGCCCCTCAGGTTCCACAACGAGGTGACCGACATGGCCGGCGTTGCCCGCATCACCGTCGAGCAGGCGGCCATCGAGGACGATCCCGCCACCGATGCCGGTGGATACCACCATCGACAGGTAGCTTCGCCGGCCCACGCCGGCACCGACCCAACCCTCACCAAGAGCCAGGGCCTTGGCGTCGTTGTCGATCCAGGTCTTCAGGCCGACGCTGCGCACCAGGTGGTCTCGCAGGGCGAAATCCCGCCAGGCCGGGATGTTGAGCGGCGAGACCAACTCGCCCCCCTCGGTCATCGGCCCCCCAATGCCCACGCCACAGGCCGAGGGGACGAACGACGGGGGGACGTCCTCGACCAGGCGGTCGAGGACGGCAACGGGATCGGACCCGTCGTGGGGGGTCGGGGCCCGGGCCGACCACAGCAGCCGGCCGCGGCGTCCGACGATCCCCACGGCCATCTTGGTGCCCCCGATGTCAACCGCCAGCACCACATCGTCGTCGGCCGGTTCGCTCGGGTTCATGAACCATCCACCGTATGCCCCGCCGCGGCGACGGCGGGCCGCCATGGCCACGGCGCCGCCGGACGGTACGATTCCCCGACTCCAGAGGAGACAGGTGGCCAGACAACCGACGGCAACGGTGCCTGGGACAGAGACGCTCGCCGAGATCTTCGAGGCAGTGGTGGCCAACGTCTCCCAGGTCCTCCAGGGCAAGCAAGCAGCGATCCGCCTGGCTCTGGTCGGCATTGCCGCCGAGGGCCACATCCTGCTCGAAGACGTCCCCGGGGTGGGCAAGACCAGCCTGGCCAAGGCGCTGGCCCGATCCTTCGGCCTGACCTGGAGCCGGATTCAATTCACCCCCGACCTGCTCCCCTCCGACGTGACCGGGGTGAGCGTCTACGACCGCTCAGACGCGTCGTTCTCCTTCCGGCCGGGGGGGGTGTTCGCCAATGTGGTGCTGGCCGACGAGATCAACCGGGCGTCACCGCGGACCCAGGCCGCCCTGCTCGAAGCCATGCAGGAACGGCAGGTCACCATCGACGGGACCACCCGCATCTTGCCGTCGCCGTTCTTGGTCATCGCCACCCAGAACCCCTCGGAGCACCAGGGGACCTACCCCCTCCCCGAGAGCCAGCTCGACCGCTTCCTCCTCCGCCTGCACATGGGCTACCCGGCCCGGGAGGCGGAGATCGCCATGCTGTCGGCGGCCGACGGCCGCAGCGTCGACGATCTGAGATCGGTGGCCGGACCGAGGTCGGTCCCGGCCATGGTCCACCTGGCCTCCCAGGTCCATGTGGCCCCGGCGATCAAGGCCTACATCGTCGACCTGGCCACCGCCACCCGCCGCCATCGCGATCTCTCGCTCGGCATGTCGCCGCGCGCCGTGCTGGCCTTGCAACGCGCCGCACGGGCTCTGGCCGGTTCGGTGGGGCGGGCCTACGTGGTGCCTGACGATGTCAAGGCCCTGGTCGGCCCGGTGCTCGCCCACCGGGTGGTGGCCAGCCCCGAGGCGGCCCTGGCCGGGCGGCCCATCGCCGACCTGCTCGACGACGCCATCGGGTCCGTTCCCGTACCCCTGCCCTCCGGCCGGCCAGGTCGATGACCGAGCCTGGCGCAACGCCGCTGCGCCTCACCGGGCGAGGCTGGGCCCTGGTGGGCAGCACCGCGGTGCTCACAAGCGCCGGGTTGCTCTTCGGGATCCAAGAGCTGCTGGCCGTTTCTGCCGCAGTGGTCGTCATCCTCGGCTGCTGTCTGATCGGCGTGTGGCGGCGATCCTGGGACCTCCACACCATCCGCCGGATGCACCCGCCCCGCGTCGCCGCCGGCGGCCACGCCGAGGTGGAGCTGACCATCGCCAATCGCTCCGGCCGGCGCTCGCCGGTGGTGGCCGCCCGTGAGCCATTCGACCGGGGCCGCCACGTCGCCGCATTCGCCGTCGCCCCCCTGGCGCCCGGCCAGACGGTGCGGGCCTCCTACCGGGTGCCCACCGCGGAGCGCGGCGTCTTCGAGGTCGGCCCGCTGGCCGTCGAGCTGGCGGATCCCTTCGGCCTGGTGTCGACCACCAGGGCCGGTGCCCCGCCATCCACCCTGACTGTCCATCCCCGCGTCGTGGCCCTGGTGGCCCTTCGCCGGCCCCCAGGTGCCGATCACCGCCGCACCGACGCCAGCCGGGCGATCCGCCAGGCCGGCGGGGATTTCTTCGCGGTGCGTGAGTACCGCACCGGCGACGACCTCCGGCGGGTCCACTGGGCTTCGACGGCTCGGCTGGGTGACCTGATGATCCGCCAGGAGGAGACACCAGCGCAGGGCCGCTTGTGCATCGCCGTCGACCTGCGCCGAGCGGCATGGCTCGCCTGCGACCTGGAAACGGCGCTGGCGGCCGCAGCCAGCGTGGCCGTGGCCACGCTCAGCCAGGGCCTGGGGACCCGGCTGATTACCAGCGCCGGCGTCGACACCGGCTTTGCCACCTCTGAGCTCCACGCCGCCGCCCTCCTCGATGTCCTGGCGCAGGCCCAGGCCACCCGGCCCGGACGCGACACCGATCTGGCCGGCTCGCTGGATGTGGGCACCGGCGACGCCGTGGTCGCCGTGACCTGCACGGCAAGCGTGGGCCGGCCCTTCGTGGCCGGCTTCGCCACCCCGGGGAGACTGCTCACCGCCGTCGTGGTCGGGCCCCGGCGGCCTGCGTCCCCGGTACCGCCACCCACCGCGGTGCCCGGAGCCCTGATGGTCACCGTGTTGGGTGGACTGGAGGGCCTGCCCGAGGCCTGGGCCAGGAGCCAGGCTCAACCCCGAGCGGGGAGCAGGCCATGACCACCTCGACCAGGCTCGACCAGCCTGCCTCGGCCATCAGAACCAGCGACACCCGCCGGCTCGGTCCCACCGGGAGCGGCGGTGCCGGGCCCGAGCCGGCGGTGGCCGTCCTGCTGGCCATCATGACCCTGACCGCGGCCGCCGGCTTCGAACGGGTGTTCGTCGATCGGCAGTGGATCCTCCCTGTCGCCGCGGTGATCCTGGCCGTGCACGGCGGATCGTGGGTGACCCGCCGCCTGGCCCTTCCCACCTGGTCGGCTCCGGTGGTCGGGGTGGTCCTCACCGTGGTGGTGGCGGCGTGGACGGTCGTTGGGGCCACCACCGTGGCCGGCCTACCCCTGGCCGGCACCTGGGACACCATCGCCGCCGATCTGGGCAACGCCTGGCGGGTGCTGCCCACCGTGACGGCCCCAGTCTCCGACCTGGCGGGATTCCGGCTCATGGCCGCCTGGGGTGGCGGGCTCATCGCCATCCTGGGCGAATGGGCGGCGTTCCGCCTCCGCTCCTCCCTCCAGGCCCTCAGCCCGGCGTTCGGCCTCTTCGTGGTCTGCTGCGTGCTGGGCACGACGGCCGGGCGGCTCTGGGCCGTGCTGGCCGTGGTGGCATCGATGACCCTCTTCGTGCTGGTCCATCGCAACACGTTGGGACGGGCGGGCACGGTATGGTTCGCCGGCGGCAGGCACGGATCGGTCGGCTGGAGCGCCGGGGTGGGCGCCGGCGTCCTGGCCCTCCTCGGAGCGGCGATCGTCGTCCCCAACCTGTCGCCCGCCGAGGGGCGGGGCGTCCTCGGCTGGAAGCACGGAGCTGCCGGTTCGGGGGGAGCCCGCTCGGTAGTCAGCCCGATCGTGGATCTTCGCACCCGCCTGGTGAGCGAGGCCCAGACCCCGGTGATGACCGTCACCAGTCCGGTCTCGTCATACTGGCGGCTCACCTCGCTCGACACCTTCACCGGCGTGCAGTGGCAGTCCACCAACTCCTACCTCGGGGTCGGGCACCGACTCCCGGGCGTGGGAGCACTGCCGGCCAACGCCCGCCAGGTCAACGAGCACTTCCACCTCCAGACCCTCGATTCCATCTGGCTTCCCGCCGCCTTCAACCCCGAGTCGGTCAGCGGTGGTGGCCGGGTGACCTACGACCCGGTGTCGGGCAGCCTGCTCACCGACCGGCCCACGGCCAACAACCTGACCTACGACGTGACCTCGCTGCAGTACCTCGACACGCTCAACCCCCGGGCCCTGCAAGCGGCACCTCCGCCCCCGACCGACGGGTCGTTGGCCCACGACCTCGCCCTTCCCCCCCTTCCCCCCGCCATCCGGCAACTGGCCCTCAAGATCACCTCGGCCAGGACCACCGAATACGACAAGGCCATGGCCCTTCAGAACTTCTTCTACGGTCCGTCGTTCCACTACAGCCTCGACCCTCCGAGCGACGGGTACGGAACCGACGCCCTGGCCAACTTCTTGTTCTCCACCCGCACCGGGTACTGCCAGCAGTTCGCCGGGGCCTTCGCGGTGATGGCTCGGTCCATCGGCCTGCCCACCCGGCTGGCCATCGGCTTCACCCCCGGCCAGCCGATCGGACCGGATCGCTACCAGGTCACCGACGCCAACGCCCACACCTGGCCCGAGGTCTACTTCAGCGGCTTTGGGTGGCTGCCCTTCGAGCCCACCAGGGGTGGCTTCGAGGTTCCCGGGGCCACCGGCTACACCGGCGCCACCGCGGCCGCCGCCTCGGCTCCTCCGACCACGGTCTCGACCACGGCGCCGGTGACGCCGGCATCAGGCCCGGGCCAGAGCAGCGGCCCGGCGATCGTCACCCCTGACGCGACGCCGAACCGGGCCATCACCGCTCCCGTCCGGCCCCGGGCCGGATCACACCCCTCGGCGATCAACCCGGCCCTGGCCGGCCTGTTTGGCGTCCTCGGCGCTGGCGCGGCCTGGGCCAGCGTCGTCAGCGGGGCCAGGCGGTGGCGGTGGGGGCGCCGGTGGCGGCGCGCCGGGTCGGGGCCCGATGCCGGGGCGGCCCAGGTCCTGGCCCTTTGGGCGGAGACCGAGGAGCTGCTGGCCAGCTGGGGCATCCGCCGGCGGGTGGAGGAGACCTTCGCCGAGCTGGCCGGGCGCGCCGGCGGGCGTGTCGACCGCCTGCTGGCCGCCCGGTCCCGCCGACCCCCGCGCCGCAGCGCTGGTGCCGGGGACGCCTCGCTGGGGTCGGATCTCGAGGCCCTGGCCACCTGGGCCGGCGAAGCCGGCTTCGCCGGCGGGGCCATGCCGTCCGCTGCCGTCGCCGGGGCACAGTCGGCTCACGACAAGGTCGCCGAGCGCCTCCGGCGAGGCGTGCCCATCAAGGTTCGCCTGCGATGGTGGGCCGATCCCGGCCTGGCCCGGCGGGGGCCGCGCCCGAGTGAGCCGACCTGAAGGTCAGCGCTCGTTGCCGAAGCGGCGCCGGAACCTGCGGCCGGTGTCGCCCAGCACGTCGTTGACGCTGCGTTCCCGGACGGTGTTGTTGAGCTGGTTCCAGCCGTGCCGGCCCATCTTGCGCAAGTTCTGGGTGAAGACGATGGCCGCGACCACCATGATCACGAACCCGACGACGCCCACCACCCAACTTGACGCGAACGAGGCCAGCAGGACAAGCAGTCCGACCAAGAAGCTGATGGCCGCCCACCGGCAGTTGCGAGCCAGGTAGCGGGGCAGCGTCGTTTGGCCGATCCGCTTGGCCGACTGCGGGTCGCTCGTATAGAAGCGCTGCTCGATTTGGTTGAGGATTCTCTCCTCGTCTTCGGATAGCGGCACGTCTCGGCCTCCGTTGCCCTGCGTCACCTCGAGCGATTCCCCGGGTCCTGGTTGTCGACGCCTGCTCAGGGCGTCGTCACCATCTTTGTCCGCTCCTGACGCTACCGCAACGCGCTGCGCCCGCCCGCTCATCCCCGGACCTCCCCGCCTCGGGGAGAACCTTCATCGCCGGGGGCCCGCGGTCCCCACTGGGTGTCGCCCTGGCGCTTCAGGCGCAGGCCATCGTCGCCCAGGAGGGCGGCGGGTCCCACCGCGTGGTCCCCGAAGCGCCGTCGAACCTCGTTGAGGGCGTCACCGGCTGCGCGCCACGCCTCGGCCATGAGCGGCTGGGCCGGACCGGTGGGCGGCGGGCGCCTTCCGGCGGGCCCGGCGAGGGGATCGGCGAAATCCATGCGCATCTGCTCTCCGGTGCCGGTGTCGGCACCGCGAAGCTGCGACGCGGTGATGCCGAAGAGGCGCACCCCGCCGGTCAGGTCGATACCGTCGAGCAGGGTGGCGGCCAGGGCGGCGATGACCGGGCCGGTATCGGTGGGACGGTTCATGCTGCGACTCCGGGTGATCGTCCGAAAGTCGCCGTAGCGAACCTTCACGGTGATGGTCCGCCCTCGAAGGCCCTGCCCCCGGAGGCGGGCGGCCACCGCATCGGCGATCCTGACCACCTCGACATCGAGCGCCGCCCGCCCGGAGCGGTCGACGGCGTAGGTCTCCTCGTGGCCGATCGATTTCGTGGGGCGGTCGGCCACCACCGGACGGTCGTCGCGGGCCTGGGCCAAGGCGTGGAGGTGGCGGCCCTGGGCCCGACCTACGGCCAGTTCCAAGGTGGTGAGGGGGATGGCGGCCAGGTCGGCGACGGTGCTCACCCCCAGGCGGCCGAGGCGGACCAAGGTGGCCGGTCCCACTCCCCACAGGGCCTGGACGGGCATGGGGTGGAGAAAGCCCAGCTCAGCGCCGGCCACCACCTCCACCACGCCCGGGCCGGGCCCAGGACCGGGGTGGGCCGGATCCCTTGAGGTGATCGGCTTGGCCGCCTGGGAGGCGAGCTTGGCCAGAAACTTCGACCGCGCCACCCCCACCGAGCAGGCCAGTCCCAGCTCCTCGGCCACCCGCCGGCGGATCTCGGCAGCCATGGTCGCCGGAGGACCGAAGAGCCGGATGGCGCCGGTCACATCGAGGAAGGCCTCGTCGAGGCTGATGCCCTCGACCAGCGGCGTGTAGTGCTCGAAGATCCCGTGGAGCCGGGAGCTGATCTCTCGGTACCGGTCGAATCGCCCGGCCAGGAACACCGCCTGGGGACACAGTCGCCGGGCCCGGCCGCCGGGCATGGCGGAGCGGACCCCGAACGTGCGCGCCTCGTAGCTGCACGACGCCACCACTCCCCGGGCTCCGGTGCCGCCGACGATGAGGGGCCGGCCCTTCAGTGCCAGATCGTCGTGGGCCTCCACCGATGCATAGAAGGCGTCCATGTCGACGTGGAGAACATGGCGGGCGGGACCGGGGAGGGCAGCGGCGCCGCCGGGCTCGTTCAAGACTCGAGTCGCACCCGACGGAAGCCCTCGGCGAAGCGAACACCGGCTCGGCGGCCGGCGTCCTCCGCCCGCTGACGGACCACCGTGCGCAACCACTCCCCCGGTTCGCCGATCTGGCTGGCGTGGCAGGCCAGGGCCTCGGCCTTGACATCGATGGTCTGGGTGATGTCGACCCACACGTCGGGCTCGAGGGTGCCCGAGAGGTACAGAACCCTGACGGCGTGGGCCACTCCGGCGTCGGGGAAGTAGTGGGGGTTGGCGGCGGCCGGGGCCACGGCGTCGATGGTGGCCCAACCCAGGGCACGGTGGTCGCCGTGGTTGATGTAGTGCTGCCCGAAGAACACGGCGGTGGGATCCGACCCGACGACGGCCTCGGGTCGCAACCGGCGGACCAGTTCCACCAACCGGCGCCGAAGATCGTCATCGCCGTCGAGGTGGCCGTCGGGATAGCCCAGCCAGTGATGGGCCCGCACGCCGAGCACCGCCCCGGCCGCCGCCACCTCCCGCCGGCGCCGGGCCGCCACCGCGACCGGGTCGTCGGCCGGGTCGACCGATCCCTTGTCACCCTCGGCGGCAATGCACACGTCGATGGTGGCGCCGGCCCGGGCCCATGCCGCCAGGGTCCCCCCGGCGGCCACATCGGGGTCGTCGGGGTGGGCATAGACGGCGAGCACCGACGCCGGCACGGCGGGCACGATCTCCGGCACCGGGCGATCCTACCGGGGCTGACCGCCGGCCCGAGGGGCCGTGGGCCCCGAGCGGAGGGCCGAGCCCGGCGCCACCGCCGGTTGGCTACCGTCCGGTGATGGGTCACGCAAAGCGTCGCCACCCGGCCGTCACCCGGCTGGCCGGGATCAACCGCGGAGCGCGCATCGTCGGGCGCCCCCGCCTGGCCCTGGCGCTCTACGCGCTGCTGGCCAACCTCGTCCCCGGGGTGGCCTTGCTGTTCTACCTGCAGTTCATCGTACCGGGCGCCCCTTCGGGCGTGGTCCCTGATCCCGCCGGCGCCGACCAGGGGGTTCTGATCACCTTCGGCGTGTTCGTGGTCGTGAGCGTCCCTCTGGCCGCCCTGCTGTCGGCCAAGAGCATCGTCCCCATCGTCCGCTGGCTGAGCCAGGACCGGGCGGCCACGGCCGACGAGCAGTTGGCCGTCCTGCGCCAACCCCTGCGCCAGGGACTCATCGCGTTTGGCTTCTGGGCGCTGGCCGCCCTCCTCTTCGGCTCCTTGGAGTCGGCCCTCGGCTATGGCTCCACCCGGGTGGCGGCCATGGTGGTCGGCATCTTGCTGGCCGGCATCGCCAGCTGCGCACTGAGTGTGCTGCTCGTTGAGCGACTCTTCCGGCCCCTGGTGGCCGAGGCCCTGGCCGGCGACCTGCCCAATCGGCCCTATGGGATCGGCGTGCTCCCCCGTATCCTGCTGTCCTGGGCATTCGGTTCGGGAGTTCCCCTCCTGGGCCTGCTCCTGGCTCCCGTCGGTGCCGGCGACCGCACGCTGTCGAGCTTCGCGCTGCCCCTGGCGCTGCTGTGCGCCGCGGGCCTGCTCTCCGGCTTCACCATCATCGCCGGAGCGGCCCGGACCATTGCCGAGCCGCTACGCGACATCCGGGTCGCCCTGCAGCGGGTGGAATCGGGGGACCTCGACGTGGCCGTGGCGGTCGACGACGGCTCCGAGGTCGGCCAACTGCAGGCCGGGGTCAACCGGATGGTGGCCGGGCTTCGCCAGCGTCGGGAGATCGAGGATCTCTTCGGCCGCTACGTGGGTCACCAGGTGGCCGACGGGGCCATCGAACGGGGCCTCGAGCTCTCGGGACGGCGGACCGAGGCCACTGCGCTGTTCGTCGACCTCATCGGCTCCACCGCCCTGGCCGAGACCCTGCCCCCCGAACAGGTGGTCCGCGCCCTCAACGTCTACTTCGCCGCCGTGATCGCCGCGGTGAGCACCGAGGAGGGCTGGGTCAACAAGTTCGAGGGCGACGGCGCCCTGTGCATCTTCGGGCCGCCGGCGGGGACCGCCGATCATGCCCGCCGGGCCCTTCGGGCCGCAGTGGCCATCCGCGAGGCGGTGCGCGATTCGGGACTCTCCGACCATCCCCTCTCCGCCGCCGTGGGGGTGTCGTCAGGGACCGTGGTGGCCGGAAACATCGGCTCCCACCAGCGCTTTGAGTACACCGTGATCGGCGACCCGGTCAACGAGGCATCCCGGCTCACCGAGCTGGCCAAGTCCCACCCGGCCCGGGTTCTGGCCAGCGGGGCGACGGTCTCCAAGGCGGGCGCGGAGGGCCGGCACTGGCGGGTGGTGGACACCAAGGTGCTGCGGGGCCGCAGCCGACCGACGTCGATCTTCTCCCCGGCAGACAGCCGGCGGAGCCAGCCATGATGGGGTGGTGAACAATCCGCCCGTTCTGCCCCTCGACGCCCAGCCCGATGCGCCGATGGCGGAGATGTTCGGGGTCGCCTCCCCGCCCGACGCCCTGGGCGACGAGTTGGCCACCATCGCCCTGGCCGCCGCCCGGGCCGCGGCCGAGATCCAGCGAACCGGATTTGGCGGGATCCGCGAACAGGTGGACACCAAGTCGTCCGCCACCGACATGGTCTCCGAGGTGGACCGCCAAGCGGAGGCGGCCGTCGTCGGCGTCATCACCGAGCGGCGGCCCAACGACGCCATCCTCGGGGAGGAGGGCACCTCGCGGGACGGCTCGAGCGGTGTCCGGTGGGTCATCGATCCGTTGGACGGGACCACGAACTACCTCTTCGGGATCCCGGCCTTCTCGGTGTCCATTGCCGCCGAGCTCGACGGAGCCACGGTGGTGGGTGTGGTCATCGACCCGTCGCGGGCCGAGACGTGGGCTGCGGTCCGAGCCCGGGGCGCCCGCCTCAACGGTCGGCCGGTCACGGTGGCCACCGGGCGCTCGCAGTTGGCCACCGCCCTGGTGGCCACCGGCTTCGGCTACCGGGCCGAGCGACGAACCCGCCAGGCCCAGGTGGCCGCCGCCGTCGTGCCCGCCGTACGTGACATCCGCCGGTTCGGCTCGGCCGCCCTCGACCTGTGTTGGGTGGCCGGCGGGCGACTCGACGCCTACTACGAATGGGGCCTCAATCCCTGGGACCTGGCCGCCGGCCGCCTGATCTGCGACGAGGCGGGCGCCCGAACGGAGCTATTGACGGGCCGCACCATCGTCGCCTGCGTTCCCGCCCTGTTCGATCCCCTGGCCGAGCTCCTGGTCTCCGCCGGCGCCCTGGCCATCGAGGCGGGACCCGAGGACCGCCACTGGTGACGGGCGTCGTGGCTTCGGTCGTTCGAGTGACCTCAGCCGAAGAAGATGCCGGCCACGTCGTGGAGCAGGCCGGTGTCGACGGTCTTGAGCTCGCTCACCGCCTCGGCCAGAGGGACGCGCACGATCCGGTCGGCCTGAAGCGCCACCATCTGGTCGAATGCCCCGTCGTGGACGGCGTCAAGGGCACCCACCCCGAAGCGGGTGGCCAGAACCCGGTCGAACGCCGTTGGGGTACCTCCCCGCTGGATGTGGCCGAGCACCGTCACCCGGGTCTCGAAGCCCGTGCGCTTCTCGATCTCGGGGGCGATGACGTTGGCGATCCCTCCCAGCCGGGGGTGGCCGAACTGGTCCACCTCACCGGAGGCCACCTCAAGGGTGCCGGCGGCGGGCGCGGCTCCTTCGGCGACCACCACGATCGACGCGTAGCGGCCCTTGGCGTGGCGGGCTCTGAGGGTGTCACAGATGGCCACGATGTCGAAGGCCTCCTCGGGGACGAGGACCTCAGCCGCTCCTCCGGCAATACCCGCGTAGGTGGCGATCCACCCGGCGTGGCGGCCCATGACCTCGCAGACGATGACGCGGTCGTGGGACTCCGCGGTGGTGTGGAGCCGGTCGATGGCGTCGCTGGCGATCTGCACCGCGGTGTGGAATCCGAAGGTGACCTCGGTGGCCGACAGGTCGTTGTCGATGGTCTTGGGCACACCCACCACCGAGACTCCCCGGCCGGCCAGGCCGTGGGCCACGCCCAGGGTGTCCTCCCCCCCAATGGCCACCAGTGCGTCGATCTGCTCTCGACCCAAGGTCGCCAGCACCGCCTCAGGTGCGCCATCGACCTTGAAGGGATTGGTCCGCGACGTGCCGAGAATGGTGCCCCCGAGCGGCAGGATGCCCCGGCAACGCTCGATGTCGAGGGCCATCACCCGATCTTCGATCACCCCACGCCAGCCGTCGAGGAAGCCGACGAAGGTGTCGCCGTGGGCCTTCTCCCCCTTTCGGACCACCGCCCGGATCACCGCATTGAGTCCGGGACAGTCCCCGCCCCCGGTGAGCACCCCGACGCGCATCGCTGCCTCCTCCCTCCCCGGACAGCTTGCCCGGCGAACCTGTCCCGACCCTACCCAGGCGCCGCCGCCCGCTACGAAGTCGGGCGGTGCCTACTTGGGTGCGGTTTCCTTGGTCAGCTCCCCGACCGCGCCCAGGCCGCCTACCTCGCCCGGCCGGGACACCTCACTGAGTTGGCCCACCTCCCGTCGGAAGTCGTCCAGGCCGGAGAAACCCTTGTAGACACTGGCGAAGCGGACAGAGGCCACCGGGTCGAGCGCCCGGAGTCGCTCCAAGACGGCCATCCCCACCTGAGAGGTGGTCACCTCGCTGCCCTCCAGGCGCACGGCCTCGTCCACCTCGCCGGCCAGAGCCTGCATGGCCGCCTCCGACACCGGGCGGTTCTTCGCCGCCGAGCGGACCCCCGCCACCACCTTGGACCGATCGAAGAGCTCCTTTCTGCCCGATCGCTTCACCACCCCGAAGGGGACTTCCTCGAGGCGCTCATAGGTCGTGAACCGCCGAGCGCAGCCCAGGCACTCGCGCCGACGGCGAATCGACGTGCCGTCGTCGACCGTGCGCGAGTCGACCACCCGGTCATCGGTGGTGCTGCACTGCGGACATCGCACGGCCCACCACGATACTCGGGTCCGATCGGCGCTCACCGGCCGGGCCGGGCCGGGCTTAGGGCCTGGCTCTCTAGCTAGGGCAGGGTCACGTGCTGGCCGACCAGGAGCGGGCGGCCCCCGACCTCGGCGGAAAGCCGGTCCACCAGGGGGCGGACATCGCCGTGGGGAAGGATGGCCACGGCGATGCTCCACAGGGTGTCACCTGGCCGCACCACCCAGGCTCGCGACGAGGCGGACTGCACTGCGCCTGCGTACTGCACTGCGCCTGCGTACTGCACTGCGCCTGCGTACTGCACTGCGCCTGCGTACTGCACTGCGCCTGTAGAGGTGGCCCCGACGGTGAGGGGACCACCGGAACCACCTCCCAGGGCCGCCTGCAGGGCGAACAGGACCGCGACCAGGACTGCCACCAGGGCAAGGGTCAAGACCAGCAGGGCGCCGGCCAGGCGCCGGTTGGCAGCCACCCTCGGCGACACCGAAGGACGGTAGGGGGAGTCGGCGAGCACGGCGAGCATGAGTGACCTCCTCGGTCCGGGGTAGAAGTCGTAGCCGAACGTCTGTTCGTATCCAAGCAGAACACCTGTTCGCCTGTCAAGCCGAAATCGAACAGGTGTTTGCTTCCCGCCCCCCGCTCAGCTAGCATTAGATGGCATGACAGGCAAGAAGGACTCCACCGAAACCCTGGCCTCAGGCGTCGGCCGGGAGGCCCCGAGCCCCGGAGAGCTCACCGGCAAGCGCCGGGAGATTCTGGAGTTCATCACCAGCCAGCTGCAGGCTCGGGGTTACCCGCCCACGGTGCGCGAGATCGGCGAGGCCGTGGGTCTCACCTCGTCATCGACCGTCCACACCCACCTGACGACCCTGCAGCGCCAGGGCTTCCTGCGCCGGGACCCGACCAAGCCGCGCGCCATCGAGGTTCTTGACCAGGCACGTCCCGGCCCAGGCGCCGAGCGGCGTCCGGCTCGCCACATTCCCCTCCTGGGCGAAGTGGCCGCGGGCACCGACGTGCTGGCCCAGGAGAATGTCGAGGAGCTCCTCCCCATGCCCGCGGACTTCTGTGGTGACGGCGCGCTCTTCATGCTTCGGGTGCGGGGCGATTCCATGATCGGAGCGGGCATCCTCGACGGTGACGTGGTCACCGTCCGCCAGCAAAGCGAGTTGCACCCCGGCGACATCGCCGTAGTAGGCATCCCCGGCGGAGAGGCGACGGTCAAGACCTGGCAACGTGATGGCGAAAGGGTCGTGCTGGAGCCGGCCAACGCCTCCATGGGGGCCATGATCTTCAATCCCGACGAGGTGACCGTTTTCGGACGGGTGGTCACCGTGCTCCGCCGCCTCTGAGTCTGCTTCGCAGGAGCTGATCCCGGCCCAGATGCGCTCGGCAGGCGGTGCCGAGAGCCGATCGAGACCCTGTTGGTCGAGACCGACAAGCCGGCCTGGGTCAAGGCTGTCGGCGTCCCCTCCGAGCTGTTCACCGGGTTCTCGGAGAGTCTGCTATGAATGTTATTCAAATGTCGTAACGCCCGCGGGCCTTATAGATGGCGTCAACACGGGCGACAACTGAGTGTTTTCACATTTATCGGTGATGACACCGCTCTCACGAATAGCAATATCTATTAGTGTCGAGGAGATCCCACACTGCGCACAGCGATCGCCCATCCCGTGACTCTATGGAACTCTGTCTCCGGCCTATTCAAAAGCCGTACGCTTATTATCGCGGCGTTACTGGTTCTCGCTGCGCCTTCATGTTCGGAGCCCGTGTCATGCAAGACCGTGGGCAGGTTCGCGCTCGCCGTAACGGTTCTCGATGGGGCAGGATCTCGCCTGTGCAATGCGAATGTTATAGCAGTCGACGGGCGATACTCGGCTAGACTCGACAAGACTGGCGATAGCGCTTCGTGCGTGTACCTTGGTACTTGGTTACCGCATTTCCGCCGCGCTGAAGGTAGCTGTGGATTTGCGGTTTCGGGAGGCGCCGGTTGGGGTGGCCAGGTTCGGTTCACCTCGGGTGTGAGGGGTCAGCCGAGCAGGACGGCGAG